>Ga0074198_1001489_pt1 | contig 15306 bp, 17 predicted proteins | sample EPASupsiteSAE323_FD_64527 | JGI IMG/M metagenome (GOLD analysis project Ga0074198, IMG submission 64527) | Bioremediated contaminated groundwater from EPA Superfund site, New Mexico - Sample SAE3-23 | ecosystem: Environmental > Aquatic > Deep subsurface > Groundwater > Contaminated ...
GGTTAGGGCATTAGTGGCATCGTTCCAGAAAAGGTTGGGGTAATCATCAATTAGGTCACCATCAATATTAGCGAATGGAACTGAACCTGGATTAAACCCACCCGCACTTGAAGATTTCCAATCTGCACCGTTACAAACTTCAATACTTTGTTTTACTGGGTTATAGCGGATATCACCTGTATTAATAGCATCACAGTTGTCATTAGGCACGGTAGACGAAAGGCGGATAGCATTACCCGCGGTTATAATCCCTGTAACGGAAAGTAATCCATCGAGTGTTGTATCGCCAACCACGTGTAGTCGAGTGGCAGGGGAGTCAGTCCCTATGCCCACAAATCCTAAATTATAGTAAAGGTCATTACCTTTACTAACCCAAGCGGAAATAACTTGTGAACCCATAGAAACCCAGATTGAGCCATTGCAATACTGCATGGCGTGATATTGGGCATTGTAGAGTTGTTCACCTTCAGAACCAATGGGGTCTATACAGTTCTGAGCATAGGAGGGTCTTGCAGCTGAAACCGCAAAAAATACTGTAAGGATAAAAAGCCATTTATTTTTAATTCTAGCCATAAAGAATCCCCAAAATTATATAAAATCAAATCTATGGTAACACAAGCATAACCATTAAAAAAAGGGGTATAATTTAACAGCGGTTAGTTTGAAACTTAATTATTAGTATTTGATAATAAAACTAACACTTACATTGTAGTGTTTTGTTTAAATTAATCTTTTTTGCAGGTAAGAAGTTGGATATATGGAGCATTGGTTCCATCAACATCTCCTGATGAACCAAGTGTAATTCCTGTGGTGTTTGCTAATGCCGTAACTATTGATATTAAACCAAATCGAGGAACTACATTTACACAGGTGGTGCTATCATTATAAGCAGTATGTCCTGCCGATACTACATTTGATAAACTGTGTCCATGTCCAGGATCGGTAATTGAGTGGTTGTGCTTTCCAACAGCTCTATTTTCTTTATCAGTGAGAGCGGTACCTACCGTAGCCGCGAGAGTGCCACTTGAAGTTTTACCGGCAATGTAACGCCCTCTGGCGGAAGTCATCTCAGACCAACCTGCAGGGCATGCTGCAAGGTCGAAAAACATTACTGCACCGGAAGGGACACCACCGTTAGTGGATGGAACAGTTGCGACGGTACTTAACTTGCCAGTATTATCATTAGTGACTACTCCTGAGGTGTTTAACGATGAAATAGTTAAATCGGATGAAAATTTTCCTGTGCCATTTACATCAAGCTTTGAAATAGGAGCTGTGGTTGTGCCAATACCAAGATTACCATTTGCACCAGATATAACAGGACCATTACTGCCTAGTTTTATATTTCCGATAGTGGTGTCAGCTCCGCCGTAAATTCCTATTGTGTCTACTAAATCCACATCGGTTAGGAAAGATTCATCACCTATTCTTAAAAACACATCCCCCGCAGTGACACCTGAGTCAGGAATAAGAATTTGCGTTGCTTGCAGAGTTCCTGTTACATCAAATTTTTGTGTAGGTACTGCACCAATGCCCACGTTGCCTAAAGTATAATAAATATCAGAACCTGATTTTAACCATGTCTGAGCTTGGTTAACCCAATTTGTACCATTATAAATCAGAGCATCATCAGCGGTTGGTGTTGGTACGTCTACATTAGATAAAGCATCAAGAGTAAAAGAGGCGTTCACCCAGTTAGTGCCGTTGTATTTAAGGACTTGGTCAACGGTGGAGCCAGACAAGATCACGTCACTCAAGTTATCAAGAGAAGATGCTTCCATAGTCACTAGCTGCCCTGTAGGGATATTACCGGTTGAGCCTTTAAAGGTTATTTTAGAGCCTACGGTTAGGGCATTAGTGGCATCGTTCCAGAAAAGGTTGGGGTAATCATCAATTAGGTCACCATCAATATTAGCGAATGGAACTGAACCTGGATTAAACCCACCCGCACTTGAAGATTTCCAATCCGCACCGTTACAAACTTCAATACTTTGTTTTACTGGGTTATAGCGGATATCACCTGTATTAATAGCATCACAGTTGTCATTAGGCACGGTAGATGAAAGGCGGATAGCATTACCCGCGGTTATAATCCCTGTAACGGAAAGTAATCCATCGAGTGTTGTATCGCCAACCACGTGTAGTCGAGTGGCAGGGGAGTCAGTCCCTATGCCAACAAAACCTCCATCAATATTATAGTAAATGTCATTACCATTACTAACCCAAGCGGAAATAACTTGTGAACCCATAGAAACCCAGATTGAGCCATTGCAATACTGCATGGCATGATAATCTATATTATAAAACTGCTCGCCTTCTGAGCCAATGGGGTCTATACAGTTCTGAGCCTGTGAGGGGGAAGATAAGAAAATCAAAAGTGAGATTAATATTATTTTTGTCTTTAATAGTGATTTCATCTTTCACCCTCACGATATTTAATCAAGATAAGGGTTATGTTACCACATTGAAAACACTAGAGAAAGGTTTGATTGTTAATTTAATGTCAATAAAACACAAAAATCTGCTCCACCTCAATGTGGAGTAGATTTTGTAATCAAACTAAACCGATACCCTAAGAAATGCTGTAATTAAACAGCTATATCTAATTTACTTCCTCTATTTTCGTCTTTGAAAGAGGATTTTGAGTCCTGAGTTACCTCAGTTGATTCCTCTTGGTATTTTTCTCTTTTTAGAGAATTTCTATCTGTTTGGGTATCAGCAGCCGCAGCCTGTTTAGGCTGTGTCTGGTTAGTTTTAGGCTCTTGCCTAATTGTATTATTTTCAACATGCGGTTCTCCTTGAAGAGCGACTGCAGGCTGATAGCTTACGTTCGGTGTACTTACCATGGTTTTTTCCCTCACACACACTGTTAACGAGAAACTTCCTAGTTCTCCATAAGTATATGATACCATTTACCCATTAAGCAAATGTTAATATTGTTAAGCTTTTTGTTGCTTAATTTATGTAATGTTTTCAATAATATAATTAGTGAATTTAATTTTTTACTATAATTTGTGTTTTTTACATTAGGTGAGTCGAGTAAAAAAGTGATCGAAGAATCTATAAGCCGGGTTCTGTACACAGCCTAAGCTGTGCGATAGTCATTCATCTGGGACGGCAGTTACCTGACGCCTCTAGCAGTTTACCCGGAAAGCACTAAAGTCGGAAACTGACCTTGCAGTATAAATACTGCGACTTTCCCTATTTAACCTTGCTCCCAGTGGGGTTTACCTATGCCTGATTTGTTACCAAACCAGCGGTGCGCTCTTACCGCACCTTTTCACCCTTACCCTTGCGGGCGGTAATTTTCTGTGGCACTTTCCATGAAGAGATATTATCCCCCCTCCGGACGTTATCCGGCACTGTGTTTCCGCGGAGCCCGGACTTTCCTCTCATCACAAGCAAGCTCGCAATAAGCGACTATCCGATTCTTCGACCAGTTATGATGATATAGCAAATCTGTTAAAAAGAGAATTCAAATAGAAAGGGGTTTTCTTTCGTCCTTCTGACGCAATAGTGAGCTCAATCGACTAAGGTTGCTTATATTTGCTTTGCCTATTTGGTCAGGTGCTTTTGTAAACACTTCATGCTCGTAATGTCTTTGAAATGCGATGATTATTTGTTTTAAATCTACATTGGGATTAAAACCGTATTGAACAAACAAATCCTTAACTTTATCTTCGTACTGAATATTTTCGTAGGCTCTGATTATGTCAGGATCTTTAACGTCATACCAAAGTCCTAAATCTTCTTTTGCCAGTCTATCCCATGGAAAAAGTTCTCCCGGACCGGAATTTTCAGGGTTAACGTCCGCGTCTCCTAGAATGTAGTAGGGCAGCAGGCGATTTCTATCCGCAATGTTCTTGCAGAGTTTTATTAAAGATCTTATCTGATCGTCAGGAAATTCTTTGTATCCGTATTTATGCCCTGGGTTTTGTAGCGAAACACCTATTGAGAACTTGTCTAAGTCATCATCTCCGTCCCAGTATGATTTTTTGGCGTGCCATGATTGCATACCTTCATCAACTAGCCACATAACATTGCCACGTTCATCAATTAAATAATGTGCACTTAGCTCTAGTTCAGCTTCTCTTCTGCCTTGGAGTATTTGTAAAGCCTCAGATATTGTTTGAGTGTTAGTATAATGCAGTATCAAATACTTTATTTTGTTATTGCCTCTTGGGCTGAAGTTACTTGATGGTTCGTTGGATATAAACATTAATTGCCACTCATACGTACTAAAGAATTTAATTTTGCCGCAGTCTTAAAGGTAGGTTTACCTACAAGCTTTTTATTTTTTGAGTTAAACACTTCAGGCTCAAAGTGGCGCTGGAAGGCTGTTATCAATTGCTTGTAAGTTGCTACTGTTCCGTCTTTGAAAATTTTGGAGTTGTAACCAATTTTTTCCAATAGGTTTGTCATTTTATTTTCATTTTTAATTACTGCAACACCGTTGAATTTATCTTTAAGGGTAACCTTCGGCCATACACCAATGCCGTGTTCTGCCATTGTTTTCCAAGGAAAATGGTAGTTAGGATCTACTTTGTCAGCACGTTGTGGAGAGATGTCCGAATGCCCTACAAAAGCTTTTGCAGGCAGGTCATATTTATTTTTAAAATGTTGGCACAATTCAACTAGGGCTTTTAGCTGTGCATCTGAATATTTTTCCATTTGTTCAGCGTGGCGGTTAGAAAGCTCTATTCCTATCGACAAAGAGTTTATATCTTCCTTGCCTTGCCATTTAGATGAAGGAGTGCCAGCGTGCCATGCACGTTTTTCTTCGTCTACCATGCGGTAGATTGTGCCGTCTTCCTGAATAATGTAGTGAGTGCTTGCTTCGCGTTTAGGATCATAAAGGACGTTCATAGCCCACTCAAAATCTTTACCGCCAGTTGCGTGAATGATTACCAGCTCAGGCTTTGTGCAGCCTGATCTATCGTTAAACTTATCTGATAATCTTTCAACAATCTTCATAACATTCCCACAAATTCTGTTATCAGAGTTTTTAAGTTTTCCGCTACTACTTTTGCATTTGTAAGAGTGTGTTGATGGCTTAGTTTTTCATGGCTCAAGCCTTCACCCATGTTGGTGATACAAGAACATCCCACGACTTTCAAACCGCAATGTCTGGCAATAATACAATCAGGCACACTAGACATTCCTACAGCGTCAGCCCCCATCCTTTGAGCCATAAGTATTTCTGCGTGAGTTTCAAAGTTAGGACCTCTGAAAGCCATGTAAACACCTTCGTGCAGAGTAATGTTTAATGCTCTGGCTGATTCAGTTAGTTTTTCACCGAGTTTTTTATCCCAAGCGTCACCCATAGGAGGGAACCTTGGTCCAAAATCATCTTCATTTTCACCAACAAGAGGATTAAAGCCCATAAAGTTTATATGGTCTGTTATCATCATTAACTCTGTAGGTTTTATATGGCTACGTAAACTTCCCGCAGCATTGGATATGAATAAATTTTCAATTCCCAATGCTTTAATTGTGCGTATAAGTGTTTTTAACGGGTAAGCATCGCTAGTTTCGTAGAAGTGCTGACGACCCCTGAATGCGAGAACAGGTACGTCATTTAGTTTGCCTGCAATAACTTCACCAACGTGGCTTTCAACCTTAATTTCAGGGAAACCAGGAAGTTCTTCATACTTTATTGAAACCTTGTCAGTTATGTCATCAGTCAAATTTGACAAGCCTGACCCCAGTATAATAGCCAGCTTAGGAGACAGATTTCCTATGCGTTCCCTGATTATCTCCTTGCATTTCTTAACATTATTCTTATGGGTTGCTATATCCATTGTTTTCCTAACTTATTGTAACATATTAATTTTTACGAAAGTCTAGCACTAAAATTTTCATTTTAAAAGTAAACTATTGGGTAATTTTTCATTTGACATATTATTTGTATATTAGTATAGTCATAATCTATTGTAAAGGTTAAAAAATGAGTTTGCTGGAAAAATACGATTATTCTTGGCCAAGGCATCTTGGAAAAGAACATAAAATGCTAAAGGCTACAAATGAGCCTATTAGCATGGGTAAGGCTATTGAATTATTCGATGATATGTCCAGCATTTTTAAAAATATTTTCAAGTATGTTGAGGATGCCTGCCATTTGCGTGCCCATCTAATTAGCGGTTATTTATTTGATAAGGGCATTATATCAGATAAGGCTTGGGTGATGGGGACTGAAGAAGCCCCTATACGTTTTAAGTTGGGAAGAAGATGTAAGTCATGGGAGTTTCATGTGGCTTCTGCAGTTAAGGTCGAAACGTTCAATGATGATAATCCTATAGCAGTTATAATGGATCCTGCGATGTTTGACGGACCTGTAACAATTGCTTCATTGGTGTCTACATTAAACGTAACTGAAAATCATATAAAAATCAGAGAGGGTTTATTTAACGGTAAGGGTGGGGTTTATGCTCCGCGATGCCCTCTTGATACTATAGATTCTAAGGCACTAAAAGATGTGGTAAAATCGGATTTCCAAGTTCTTTGCAAGAGAGCTGATAAGTGTAAAACTATAGTTATCAAAAAATCTAAATTGCGTGAAGATTTTGAAAAGGCCGTAAACGGTAATAACGGTTCGGAAGTTAAAAATTGTGCGAATATTAATAAACCTAAAGCTATGTCGTTAACGGGGGGTGGGGTTTAATGACTGTCATAAAAAAAAATAGTACGAGGGATTTGTTTGAGAAATACGATTATTCTCAGTACAGAAGTTCAGAAAAAACAGAAAAAATGCTAAAGGCATCAATAGAGCCTGTTAGCATGAAAGAAGCTGTAACTATTTTTAATGATATTGATAAAGTTTTCCCGACCCTTTTTAATTTTGCTGCTTGGGGATGTTATCTAAAAGCTCAGATGGTTTGTGGATATTTATTTGAAAGCGGGATTAGACCAAAAAAAGCTTGGTGCATATATGAAGATCATCCTGATAAAAATGAAGAAGCAAGTTTAATAAGTAGTAGTGAGAGCGGATGGCGATATCATGTTTCTACTATAATTAGTGTGCGGGATAAAAACGAGAAACCAATTGAAGTTGTAATTGATAATACAATGTTTGATGGTCCTGTGACTGTTGCTTCATGGGCAAGTTCTATGGCGGTTCCAACAAAACAGATATTGGTTACAGACTATGATAGCGGTTTTGAAGATGGGCAGGGTTGTATGTATCAGCCTAAAAGAGAGATGAAAACAGTTAGTCATCGAGAATTGTTTGATGATTTTGACCGTTTTAATAGCTTTGTGAATGTGAGAACTTTCCCAAATCGTTATAAATCCAAGCTAAGGGTGGATTTTGAAAAGGCTCAAGATGGGTTGCTTAAGGCCCATTACACCAAAAATGCCAAGGTTATTAAGCCTAGACTTTCCATTTAGGCTGTGAATTTTCCATTTTATATCAATGGGATTATTTTGTTTGTGAAATTAAATTATCCAATTTTATCAGAAACTTACAATAAAAAAACAATACTCAAGTATTAATTGAAACTTGCTTATGATAATTATTTATGTCATCATTTTTATCATCGTTAATATTTTCTTAACTATTTTCGATTCTAGACAAATCATATTTTGGCTATCAGGCTAATTTTCAATTTAAGAGAGGGTTTTCATATGAAGAATGAACTTTTACAACAATTTGAAGAAGCAGTATTTACAACGGACACTGCAAAAATAATAAGCCTAATAGAACAGGGCGTACCTGTTGATACCAAACTTCCAATTAATAATCCTGAACCTAAACACCCTTTATACTGGCTTTTGGGTATGGAAGGCGAAGAGATAAAAGTTTATATGAAGGATATTGGATATAAAACAGATATGATTAGTAAAGTCTCTATGGGTGGAAAGTATAGAGCCCAAGCTTTTGACTCTACAAAAGTTTTATTGGAAAGAGGCCTAAAGCTTTTTGAAAAAGATAATCATAATGAAGGTAAGAATTTTATAGTTGATGATATTGTTTGCAGCCAAAACACAAGGGCATTAACAGAAGTTGCTTTATGCACTATAGAGCAAACATTGGATGCTGGTATGAAATGCTATGAATTTTTCAATTTGAACTTCTATGATAAATTGTATGAAAACTATATTCAAACACCTGATGATGACGCTTTTGATAGTAATCTTGAATTCATTCTAGATAAGTCTGATGATCTTTACAAACATGTGAGTAGTAGATTGATGAGCCCTACAGGTACAAAAGATAAGAGCATTAAAAGAAAATATGAAGCTTCTAAGAATACTTACTGGACAAGTGATGCCGATATTCCTGATGTTGAAGAAGTTAGGACAGAAATGTTCCGCCGTAACGAGGAGCAATACAACCAAGGTAACCAACTTGTTCCTGTTAAACAGGTATCTGGTAAAAAGAAATTCATTATCGGTGAAGACATCTCTATACAAAAAATGACGCCTGCTGATAAGGCCAATGAAAAATCTAAATGCAGAGTTTATATTTTGCCTGAAGAAGCACCTCAAGCGGTGTTGGAGGATTTGGATAGTTTGATCGGTCTTGAAAAAGAGAAAAATTCTTTCCTTAAATGGGCTACAGGTATAATGAAGAATGATCCTGAAGAACGCATCGGTTACAGTTCTGCTTTATTGGGCAACCCTGGTACTGGTAAATCAACACTTTTCCGTTTGAAAGCAAGATTTTTGCACTCACTTGGTTTGGTAGGGGATAGATATGTTGAGGCTACAGCTGCAGACGTTATCGGAAAATACGTGGGATGGACAAGAATTCAAACTAGAGCAGTATTAGAAGAAGGTGATGTTATATTCCTTGATGAAGCCTATGGCTTGTATGGTGAAGGAAAGAACAGTTTTGGTAAAGAAGCTCTTGATGAAATAGTGGCCTACACTGAAAATAATCGTCATAAACCTCTATTCTTCGCTGGTTATGAGGGTGATATGAAAAAATTATATGAGATGAATGATGGTCTTGCTCGTCGTATTAGAGCAACAGAAATTATTCAAGATTATAGTTTTGAAGACCTCGGAAAAATGTTTGATCAAGGTGTTTTAATTAGGGGCTACAAAGGCGTTGAAGCTGGTGTTAAAGAAAATCTTTTAGATGATTTAAAATTTTACAAAGAAAAAGTTGGCGATAGAAAATTTGGTAATGCAGGTGAAGTCAGAAATGCTCTTGATGATTTAAGTGAAATAATCAAAGAACGTATTTATGAGTTGAATGCAGACACAAACTCTGCTGGTAGTAAGCTTGGCTTGGTTGAAAAATTCAATAGAATGGCAGAGAAAAAAATCGTTAAGAAAAAAGATATGATGATAACTGTTGCCGATATTGAAGCTCTTAATATAGCTGAAAAACATAAATCAATAGTTGATAAGACTTTTGAACATAAAAAAGCGGGGTTTGGTGCTTCTAATGATGATAATAAATCTAATAGTAGGCCTAAACCTAAAGCTGAATTAAAAATCGAAATGGCTGGAATTTAATAGATGAAAAAGACAGAAAACAAAAAATCACCTATTAGCAATGGCTCTGCCAAAGCAGTAATTGGTTTGATGGTTAGAATTCATAAAAACAATCTTTCTGCTGCTTTTGAAGATATTCAAGAGGTTCTAGAAACTTATAAGATTGAAAAGGTGGAGACTGACAGAGCTGAAAAAGAGCTTTGCATTACTTTTAATAATTTTGGTCAGAAATGTGCGGTTCCAATTATGTCTGATGAAGAGGAAACTAAATATTTCCGTGATTTGAAGTTTGGTTTATATACATCATCTATGTAACTTAATTAATCTCTAAAATATACTTGTGCAAACCCCTTTCTGTTACCAGCAGGAAGGGGTTATTTTTTACTAGCTAACCCATTGAGTAACCATAATAAAATAACAGTTGATATTTTCATAAAACGATAGTAATATTCCATAAAATAATAGATTCGCTATATAGTTACCAAGAGTCATCGTTAATTAGTTGAAATTTAACGATATATTAATTGTTATGTAATACCATAATTTTATAAAAGGATTAAAAGATATGATTGATAGATACACTGTAGTTATGAGCCTTCCAAAAGATTTAGGTGATTGCTTAATCTGCACACCTGCTATCAATGCGGTGATTAAGTATTGTGAGAAAAACCACCTTTCTTTGGTTGCTGTGGGTGGAAAATTGCAACGTGGTTGGATAGAAACTTTGTCTGGTGCTGTGCTACCTTATCGTGATGTTGCTGAAATCGAGGGATTAAAACCTAGATTTGCAGTTAACTTCAATTTCCATGATGAAGATATGATTAAAAAACTTTCACCTGATACAAAAGTTTATGCCCCTGAAAAAATGACTGTAGTTAATAATGATACGTTCATTTTTGGTGAGGGTGCTATTGTTGGTAAGAAACACATTGCAAAATCTCTTAATGATTGCTTGAAAGCGGCCGGAGTTATAGCTAAGTCTGTAAAATTAGGTGCTCCTGTATTGTCAGCTAATATTGTAAGCGAAGAAGCTAGAAATAATGCTTTAGCAGAGTTCGGAATCAAAGGACCTTATGCGGCTCTTGTTCCTGTTTGTGCAGTAAACAGACCTTGGAAGCGTTGGCAGCCTGAAAGATTTGCTGAGATTGCTAAAAAAGCAGCGGCTGAAGGTATTACTCCTGTTTTATTTGGTGGACCTTCTGATGATGAGAAAAAGCTTACAGCTGAAATTAATGAAATGTCAGGTGGAGTATGCAAAACTGTTCACGCAAACATTGATAAAGTTGCAGCTCTTATGAGTGGTACTAAGTTTACTTTGTCTAACGATACAGGATTGTTCCACATAGCAGCAGCAGCTGGCAAACCTACTTTCGGTTTGTTCGGCTACTACAACGACCATAACACATGGCGTCCTGCTCAAAAGAACTCGTACATTATCAATGGCGATAAAATACAAAACTTGAGCGTTGATGATGTTTACAAAACCATTAAATCAACTATTGAAATAAACTCTACTAAGAGGGTGTTTAATAGTGCAGCTGCTAAAAAAGCGAAAAGCTGTATTAGAGCTAAGCTTGCTTCAAAACCTAAGTTTTAATAAAATAATAAGAACATATTTAAAAGGATAAAATATAATGGCTAGATTAAAAGAACAGTTTGAAACATTTGATGCAAAAGATTTTGAACGTACTGTAAAAGTTTTGGATAAGGAATTTTTTGAACTTGCAAAAACTATAAAAAATAGAGTTTCAAAACGATTTAACGGAGCTGTAAATAGTAGTGAAAAAAATGTGACAATACGTTTTAAACATTATTACCCACTTTTCTCAAAGAGGGAAGGGCAGGTTAGAGAATTTGTTGATTTTTATGCAAGGGGTGAAAATGAAAGAGTAAGAGGGGCGTTTTTAAAATCTGAAGGATTTAAGAAATTCCATCAAGTTTGCAAAGAAGAAGATTTTCGTATTGAATTCCCAGTATCTGAAGAATTTCATGTAGAGTTAAATGTTTATTTTGGTAAAGGCGATCATTACAAGGATTCAAAAGATGCTGATATTTGGGGAAAAATGAACACTCTTTCGGCTAAAATAGATAGCAGTATAAAGCTTAAAAAAAGTTAGAATGATTTTTAAAACCGGCAAAAACCCACTACAAGTTAGTGGGTTTTGTCTTTAAAAAGGTATTGTAAAATAATGAATTTTTTCTAATAAAATCAAGTCTATGGGTTTGTTATCTAGCTTGTTTTTTATTGACATAATGCATTGTTTATGTTAAACGTATGTTATTCAATTGTAAATGATTCTTAAAAAAGGAGACTAGAAAAATGAAAGATATGAAAGATGGTGTAATTGCGGGCGCGGGTGGATTAGTAGTCTCGTTTATGGCTTGTTCAATTTTTGCATTAGCACATATGGGAGATATAAAAGTAGAAGTGGTAAACACTCCTCAAACAGATCAAGAAATAGAGGATAAAAATAAGCTTAGCAAAAAATGGTATGTTTATTGTAAAGTCAAAGATACTAATACAGAAAATGTTTTTTATAATGATCGTGGTTTAGGCGGAGCTGATAGGAATGGTATTGTGAGTCATACTTACACCCCAGAAGAAACTCGACTTGGTTTGGGTTCAGGAAAAATCTATAATGATGTGCGTAATTGTGTCGCTTATAAGAAACCGATAATTAAAAAATAAATCAACAACAGTTGCATCAAAACCCACTACAAGTTAGTGGGTTTTGTCTTTGTGAATTATTTGTCTGAAACCTTCTCTAAACTCGAAAATTCTTTCTTTAAATAGGGAAGGGTATATGTTTGTCTCTTTTATTTCTTCCGCTGAAACCCATTTGTGGGGAAGTGGCTTGCCAAGCTCGTCAACCTCTGGCAGGGTTATTTCTTTATCCAGCTCTGCCGTATATACAAACATAAGTTCGTGGTAGTTGTGTCCATCCATGTTGAAGAAATTTTCTATTGTTCCTGCGAATTTAAAGCCTAAATCTTCGGAGATATTTGTTTCTTCTAGAACTTCGCGTTTTAGGGCGGTGATTGAATCCTCCCCGAACTGAACTCTCCCGCCGGGGGTATACCAAAAATCTCTTTTAGTAGGGTCGCAATGTATTAAAACTTTATTTTTGTAGAACAGTAGAAAAGCTATGCGGTAGTTGAAAATGCCATGAGGTGTAGGTAATGTCATGTCTTTTTTCTGAGCGGTCATTTTTTTACTTTCCTTTTATTTCGTTTAAAGCCCCTTGCAATATCACCTGAGCGGCGAGTTTGTCTATTACTTGAGCACGTTTCTCGCGTGATAAATTTATTTCCTCTATCAAGAAGCTTTCCACCGTGTGGGTTGAAAGGCGTTCATCGAAAAAGGCGATTATAGGGTCAAACCCCAGTATATCTTTGGCGTTGATAAGGTTGTCACCAAAGGGGCGAACAGATTCACCTCTTCCGCCTGAAGTCCCATCCATATTAAGTGGAAGCCCGATAATAACCCCGCCGATTTCCCACTCCTTGCAGATTGCCGCAAGTTCCAAAATATTTTTGCTGAATTTAGTAAAGCGAATGGTTTTCAGTGGAGTGGCCATAGTCATGGCAGGGTTGGCAATCGCTAACCCCCAAGACTTGGTTCCGTGATCAATACCTAAAAGCCTTTTACGCTTGGGCATTAATTCTTTTATTTCATTTAACTCTACTACTGGCATATCTCTATTTCTATTCCCACCACACCAAATTCTTTTTGTTTTTCTTCAGGGTAGTATTTTTCTAAAATCTTAAATAATTCATCATTAGTTTCAAAACCACATTTCTTACAATCAATCTTACCGCATAATTCTTTAAAAGAGGAGTAGTTATGAAGTTTAACGACTTTTGTATCAAAAATATCTTCCGCGTTAGGAGCGTTATAAAAATGGAGCAAATCCCCCACCTTTATTTGCCTTCTTTTTTCGTCAAATAATCTAAGCTCAATGGTTTTTCTACCATTTTTTACCTGATTGTAGTGCTCTATTTGAAGATGCATTTTAGTCATGTATAAAATCTTTAAAATCATAATTTTGTAGTGTATTATATACCTAGTCTAGGATAAAAAAGAAAGATAATAATCGTGAGTTTAGTGGTTAAGTTCTGCAATAAATTTGATGAAAAACGTGCAGATGATTACGATAGGTTATACGAGCTAACCTCCTCAGTAAAAAAGAATTACCCCCATTATAAAGATTGGTTTTATGGTGTTTTTCTAGAAGGTCTCAAGAAAAATGAGAGAACAATTGTGTCAGTTTTTAATGAAAAAAGCTTGGCAGGAGTAGCTCTTTTGGAGCATTCCGAGGAAGAAAATAAAATAAACACATTGTTCGTATTGCCTAATTGTAGAGGCAAGGGCGTAGGCTCTCTTTTAATGAAAGAAAGCATAGATGTGTTGGGCGGATCTGAGATAAACATAACCGTATCAGGTAAAAATCTATTTAAGCTAAAAGGTTTGTTAGATGCCTCAGATTTTAAGTTGATGAAGATTGAAAAGGATTTCTACGTAAAGGGTGAGGAGGAATATTTCTACCAGATACCTAAAAAGCCAAACGTTAAAAGAAGTTTCAAAATCAAATAGATTTATTTACGTAATCACATAAATTTACACCTTATGAGAATTGAAAAACACCAATGCGTCAAGCGTGGTTTCTCATATTGTTTTTAAACGATATTTTGCTGAAAAACGTGCTTTTTTATTGGCTGCACAGTATGTTACAATTTCTGAGTTTTTTAAAACAAAATCAAAATTTATAAATTGTAGGAGAAATCAATGTCTATTGATAAAAACACCGTTTTGAAAGTGGCGAGATTGGCAAGAATTCGCACTTCAGACGCCACAGCCGATAAGTTGACCGGCGAGCTTAACAACATTTTAAAAATGGTTGAAGAGTTGAGAGAGGTTAACACTGATGGTGTTGAGCCTATGACTAGTGTTGTAGATATGAAGTTTCCTTCACGACAGGATATTGTAACAGATGGCGGTATCGCCGATAAAATCACTGCCAACGCACCTGAAAAGGCTGCAGGCTTTTTTGCTGTGCCAAAAATAGTCGAATAAAGAACGGAAAAATAACATGACAAAATTAACTGATTTAACAATCAAGCAAGCCCTAGATGGTTTGAAGAAGAAAGAATTCACGTCTCTGGAATTAACGGAGGCTCATATCAAAGCTAGTGAAGCAGCAAGAGGATTAAACTGCTTTATTACTGAAACCTTTGACCAAGCTCGTGCATCTGCAAAGGCGAGTGATGAGCGTTACGCTAAAGGTACAACAGGAATGCTAGACGGTATTCCGATAGCGATGAAAGATTTGTACTGCACAGAAGGTGTACGCACCACTGCGGCTAGTAAAATTCTTGAAAACTTTATTCCGCCTTATGAATCTACGGTTTCAGGTAAAATGAAAGTTGAAGGTGCTGTGGTTATAGGTAAAGCCAACCTTGATGAATTCGCAATGGGTTCGGGAAACATTACCAGTGCTTACGGCAATGTTATCAACCCTTGGAGACGTAATACTGATAATAAAGATCTAGTACCGGGAGGTTCTTCAGGCGGTTCAGCCGCTGCTGTTGCTGCCCGCATTGCAATGGGTGCTACAGGTACAGATACAGGTGGCTCAATTCGCCAACCTGCGGCTTTCTGCGGTATTCAAGGTATTAAACCAACCTACGGCAGATGCTCACGTTTCGGCGTTATAGCTTTTGCGTCATCTCTTGACCAGCCCGGCCCTATGGCTCCCACGGTCGGGGGTTTTGGAAATATGTTGGGATTTATGGGAGGGTGTGATCCCCAAAAATTAACCAACAGAAAAAAAAAACATGCCCGTTCACAAAAAAAAAACAGTA
>Ga0074198_1001490_pt1 | contig 15303 bp, 10 predicted proteins | sample EPASupsiteSAE323_FD_64527 | JGI IMG/M metagenome (GOLD analysis project Ga0074198, IMG submission 64527) | Bioremediated contaminated groundwater from EPA Superfund site, New Mexico - Sample SAE3-23 | ecosystem: Environmental > Aquatic > Deep subsurface > Groundwater > Contaminated ...
TTTCATATTGCGAGTCGACCTCTTAGTGACAATGACAATCGAACTCGTGCCATGGCAAAATTATATATCAGAACCGCAAAGTATTCATTTATTGTGGTGCGCGCAGCGCGTGAAAATTGCGAGCGCAGCGCGGCAATCTAAATTCCGCTCATTAGCAGACAGGTTATCAATCAGCTACACATCCATAAATAAAGGGGCAATCCGTAAGAGGATTGCCCCTTTAATCCTATGTTCCTTAACCTTTAGCGCTTAGTTTATCCTGGTATATCCAAACGCGCTGCTTGCCGAACGCGGATTAAGGGTTTCGGGAGTCTCATGATATGTACTATTGTTTGAATCGATCCAGAGAATTCCGGAGAAACCATCATTCACATCAACAGGACCCATGATTTGAACGCTGGCGGTTCCTACGCCGCCGGTGCAGGTAGTTAAGGCTACGTTAGATGTATAGCATCCAATTGCTGTACCGCCGTTGATGCTGACTGCTTCACTGCTCGGGGTATAAGCGTTAGGCACTGAAATGTCAGCCAAAACATTAACCGTCCCGCTGGCGCTGCCAGTAGTACATGGATTTCCATATATATCAAACAAACTAATCGTCGCCGTTGCAGCACTGCTCATTGATTGACCTAATGATGGTGAAAATGCGCAGTAATACTGTCTAGCGAATCCGGCTATCAAGGTCTTAGTTCCGGTGACCGGGCTGTAACCGTTAACGCTGATGGTAATCGCCTTGGGCCCTGGTGTTGTCAATTTACTATACGAATCAGCAGATGGATTGAGGTAGAGCAGCGGTACTCCCGAACTATCATCAATACCCCATACGGAAGTAGGACTTGTATAAGGTTGGGAATCGATAGTCACAGTAGCTCCGCTCTTTGCTGCAGACAGCCAACCAGGGTCAGTATAGATAAGCGGCATAACTATTGTACTGTCTACCGACGCGCTGCCGGCCGTTACCAGGGTGGCCGGGGTGGTGCCTACGGTAAATGCGCTAAGTGCGGTGGGAACGTAGGTTGCACCGTTGAGTTTGCTTAACAATATGATATATTTGCCGGTGGGCAGTCCCGTACTTACAGTAAAGCTGTAATCGTTTTCCGCCACTGCCCCGCCACTGACATAGCTATTACAATTAGTCCCGCTTTCAGCATTATAGAACGACATATACAGGGTGTCGCTTGCTGTCCACAAAGCGTTGCTTATAGTGTCATCGTAGACATCAACCGCAACCGAACTTGCATACCCGGCCATGGCATAATAGTTCATACAGGGAAGCCCCGGCAGTACGTGGAAATTGACGGTTTTAACCAGGGTGTCATAACCGTTGGCTGTCGCGGTAAAGGTTAATTGTTCGCTGCCCAGAGCACTCGAGGTCACAGTTACCGTACGGGTGCTGGTTCCCGCCCCGGTCTCACTAAACGACACCTTGCTGCTGGTTGGATAGGTTAGCACGGCGTTCGGCGGACCTATCCCATAAACGAAGGTTCTCTCTCCCGGCGAGGGGATTCCCCCGGCGGGATTAGGTACAGTCAGTGCAAGATAGGTATCGGTCGGCACGGTTTTGGAAAGGGTGATGGTTCCGTTGCCAGCGCCGACGGTCAGCATACTCAGAGCTATTGGCGCGCCGCTGGCGTTTTTGATAACGATGACATATTGCCCGGCGGTCAAACCGGTGGCTATATCAAAGCTATAGGAGTTCTCCCCGACCACCCGGTTGCTGATATAGCTGCCATAATCCGTCCCAGTGCCCGCACCAAGTAACTGCATGGACAGGTTTTCACCGTTAACCCACAGGCTGGTACTGGGATCATAGACGTATGCGCTGACCGTACTGCTGTAGCCTGCAGGCAGGTAATAGGGCATAAGCGGCAGGCCCGGCAGCACGTAGAAGGTTACGGTCTTGCTCAGAGGCGTGTAGCCGGACGCGTTGGCGGTAAAGGTTATGGTGTCGCTTCCCGTTGCGAGCGGGTGCAGGAGAAAACTTCGGCTGCTCGTGCCACTGCCGGATTCGGTAATCTGTATATGGCTGCCCGGACTATAAGTAATGGCGGCATTCGCTGGATTGATTATAGCCCCAAATGTCCGGTCGCCGGATAGTGGAGTTCCTCCTAACGGGTCAGGGATACTCAAGGCGATATAGGCGGTGTCCGTCAGCGTCCCGGAAACGGTTATGTTGGTTAAGGTACTCACAAGTAACGGCGCAATCGCGACGGGGACACCCGCTTTGAAGATAACATACTCGTATTGATTGACCGGCAGGGCCGAATTCAGGCTGAAACTTAGGCTGTCATCGGTTACCACAGGGGTGATGGTTGATAACGCATTGCCGGAGGTATCCGTCACACTGTCGTTGCATCCGGCCTGGATAAACTGCAGGCTCATCGAGTCGCTTGCCTGCCAGAGGTTGGTGGTGAGATTGTCATAAACCGACAGGGCCACCGGCAGGGGAGTGCTGCTGCCGATTGAACTGCAGCTTACCCCCAGCGGAGGCAGGGCATATATATCCACCGTTCGGCTCACCGGCGTATAACCACTGGCTGAAACGGTAAGGGTCAGGGTTTCTTTACCTGAACGGAAACCTGATGTGTCTTGCTTGGCGGTCAATATTATATATAGGTTAGGAACGGTCCCGCTGCTGGACACATCCACCACATCGGTTCCGGACTCGCTCCAGGTTACCGATGCTCCCGTTGCCGGCGTTACCGCCAGCGGAAACGCTATATTACCCGCCACCGGTCCGGGAAAGACATTGGGCAGGTAGTAGACGCTCTTGGTGGCGGACATGGTGCAAACCGGAGTCGATCCCCCGCCGCTGCTGGAACCGGAATTGCTGCTGGTGCTGCTGGAGATGCTGGCCGCAGCTGCAGTGGCCTGGCTCAAGGCCTGGTTCAAGGCCTGGCTCAAGGCCTGGCTGATGGTTGCTACCGGATTGGGTGCAGGGGTGCCCGGAGTCTGTGCAGGGGCCACATCGGCTGGCGGTGCGCCTTGATTGCTGGTCATGGTAGCTGCGGTCGAAGTCACCCAGCTCTGTACCTGCGTCCATTCAGCCGCCTGCTGCGCTGTCATCGGTGTCGGCGCCGAAGGCGGAGCTCCAGCTGAACTGGCACCGCTAGCCTCACCGGGGGACAGGCTTACGGTCTGTCCTCCTGCGATTACCTGAGCCGACCCTTCCAGCAGGTTGGTGCTGCCGCTGCCGTTGGAATTAACGGAATTACCCCAGAAGCTGCCGCGGATGGCAGCTATGCCCCACGGCATATCGACTTTTACTTTTACCTTTTGCTTTTCAGCGGTCTTGTACCAAGGGGTGCCCGGCTCCTCCTGCGCCGCTAGCAAATCGTATTTTCCCGCGGTGCTGGCCAGTAGTTTTGCGCTTCCCGAATTAAGGCTGGTTTTGGTAGCCGGGTTTTCTGCTGCCGTCTTAACCGGCTGGGCCAAGCTGGACAAGCCTCCGAACAGCTTACCCACCTTGAGGTCTACTTCCAGATCATCTACGGCGGTGCCGGGTTTGCCGTCCCACTTGATATAGGCTCGACCCAGGGATTGCTTGATGGTAAATATGGTGCCTTCTTTGAGCAGCAAGCTGCTGCCGTCCGGATAGTTGATTACTGCCTCGGTGTTGCTGCCCGTTTCTATAGTATCGCCAACCCCTACCTGAACGGTCCCGCTTACGCTCTTACCTGTTTGGCCTCCCTGGCTCAGGGTTACTTCTCCGCGCTGTACACTCAGGGTACCGGTCAGTTTGCGGCTGGAGAGCTGGGGATCATTGACCAGCAGTACAGCCAGGGCCCGGCTGATATCGCCCCGGCTCATGGGATTATCTGGCTGGATGGCATTGTTGGCGGGGGTAGCGATCATTCCGGCATCTAAGGCCATAGCCATGGCCCGGGCCGCCCAGTGATTGCTCGCCATATCGCTTAACTGGGGAAGCGGCGCTCCGCTGTCTTTCTCTTTGGAAAGCCGCATAATCAGGCTGATGCCCTGGGCCCTGGTCAGTGGTTCATCCGGCCGGTATCTGCCATCGGCAAAGCCTTTTAGGTAACCAGCCTTGACGGCGGAGGCTATATAGCCGGCAGCCCAATGTTTCCCGGGTACGTCTTTGAACTCACTGTTTCCTTCATTGTTTATGCTCAGGCCAACCGCCTTACCGATAATTACTGCGGCCTGCGCTCGGGTCAGTCCCTCAGCGGGGTGAAAGGTGCCATCGGCAAAGCCGTTCATTATGCCTCGGGCCCCCAGGTAGTTTATGAAAACCAGATTGCCATTATCGTTCGCTACATCCTTAAACTGGCTGACCATGACGGGATCCGCACCCAGAGCCATCCCGCACGATAGCAGCCCCAGCACGACGAAAACGGCCAGCAAAAGGCTGGCCCGCCTATTCCTCTTATTTTTCATGGCATCCTCCCCTTAATTATTTGTCCTGCTTCAGCAAATATAAACTGTCAATATATTTCTACCTTATAATCCAATATTCCTTTTTATTTTTCTAATGCTATTTGCAGATGTAATATCCAAGTGAATCCAAGTAATAAAGGCTTTCACCTCTTATGAGCGCAGGGAGCCGAAGACAAAAACAATCAGGCTGATCAAGGCCAGGGCAAAACCCGCTACTCCCAGCCAGGCATATTCTTCTACCGCGGCGGTATGGTTGGTTTGAATAATCATAGCGGAAGCCACCAGCACTCCGGTCAGTAGCAGGCTCATGGAGAGGCGGCTTTCCAGTTGGGTCATCTTGCGGATCAGGTGTTCGCTGGGCTCGATCTGCATCTTAACTACCAGATTGCCCTCGCTGGCATCTTTAAGCAAACGCCGGAAGTCTCCGGGCATCTCCCCCAGGGGCTTGATATCCTGGTAAAAGCAGCTTTTCATGTACCTGGCAACATTGCCCGGTTTGAGCCGCTCCTTATAGGCCTTGGTTACCAAAGGGCTGGCTACCTCAATAAAATTGAAGTTGGGATCAAGTTTCTTCCCCAGGCCCTCTACTGTAATCAATGCCTTCATCAGGGAGGTCATATAGGCGGGCATAATCAACCCGTAACGATAGGATAATTCCATCATCTCTATGCGCAGCCGGTTCATGTCTAGATTGCCCATATTGGAACCGGCGACTCGCTCAACCAAATCGGCGAAGTCCTCGTGAAAATCCTCCATGTCCCGCATATCGCCTACCATGCCCATGTCATGCAAAACCGAGATGGACTGGTAAATATCCCGCTTGCTGATGCTGACCAGCAGTTCGCCCAGGTAGACCAAACGGTGCTCGGTCAAATAACCGATCTCACCAAAATCAATAAAGGCAATCGCATTCTCGCCTACCGCCAGGATATTCCCGGGGTGGGGATCAGCCTGGAAGAAGCCATGCAGCATGATCTGGGATAAGAAGGCCTCCGTACCCAGCCGGGAAAGATTTCCGCGATCCCAGCCATTGGCATTGATCACTTCCAGATTGCTCAGTTTGACCCCGGCGATGAATTCTTCAATAAGCACCCGCGGGGTGCTGTAACGGCGGTAAACCTTGGGGATTACCACCCGCGGATCCTTCTCAAAATTCTTGTAAACCCGCTCGGTATTGCGGGCTTCCCTTTCATAATCCAACTCCCGCAGCATGGTTTTGGCATAGTCTTCTACGATAGCCACCAGCCCCAGGCGGTGAGCCTCGGCGGAACGGTTTTCGGAAATGCGGGCCAGCCCCTTGATTATCTCCAGGTCGTTGCGTACCTTGTTTTCAATGCCCGGGCGCTGGATCTTCACAATGACCTCTTCGCCGGTTTTAAGACGGGCCCGGTGCACCTGTCCGATGGAGGCAGCCGCCAGCGGCTCTATGTTGAACGAATCAAATATGGCGTCGGGATTGCCCAACTCCTTCTGCAGGACCTGGTTGATCTCTCCCCAGGGCACCGGAGTTACCTTGTCCTGCAGTTTTTCAAGTTCTTCAATGAAGATTGGCGGCATCAGATCGGGACGAGTGCTGAGTACCTGACCGAATTTTACGAAGGTCGGCCCCAATTCCACCAAGGCTTCGCGCAGGCTTACCGCCAGGGAGTTTGGCTCACTGGTATCATCCAGGGCATAGCGTTGTAAGGGCGGGACCAGTTTAGACCAGCCCATCTTCTGCATAACATAACCGAGTCCGTGCCTTAACAGTACCCCTACAATCTCCCGGCGCCGTCTGATATATTTAAGCTTCCACCTTGATTCCACAATTGGCCTCCTCCAGATTACTCTTTTGTTAAATTGTACTACATGCATAACTGTTTTCCTTAAGGATAAGCAAATTATTGTTTACTTACCAGTCAGATATACTATAATAACCTTAAATATGAGGGAGACTCGTATTAATGATGTTTAAAATAGGAGGGATCAGCGAATGAAAAGGGTTGTTTATGTGGTGCTCTTGATCTGCCTGCTGGCAGTGGGCGGCTGTACGAAAAACACCCAGGAAAAAGCAGCCACACCGGCTCCCAGCCCAGCCCCGGCAGTAAGTGAGGTCACGGTACTGAATCCGATTGGTCCCCTGGTATTCCCGGCAGCCGGCCTGGCCGGAAATAAGGTCGATACCGGCAAATTGAAGGTTAACCTGCAGTACTGGAAGACCGGTGATGAAGCGGTTGGGCTCATGGCGGCCAACAAGGCGGAGTTTGCGGTTTTACCGGTAGTCACCGGCGCCAATATCAACGCCGGCGGGATGAAACTGACCCTGCTGGGGGTTCATGAATGGAAGGTTTTTTACATGGTTGCCGCCCCCGGCAATCAATTTACCTCGTGGCAGGATCTCAAGGGCAAACAGGTATATATCCCGGTGGGCAAAGGCAGCACCATTGATCTCCTGCTGAATGCCGGTCTGAAAAATAACGGGCTCCAGCCCAATATCGATACCAAGATCGTCGCTGCCGAACCACAGGAGATCGTGGCCTTGTTCAAAAGCGGCAAGGTGCAATATGCGGCCCTGCCGGAACCCTTTGTAACCCTGGCTACACAGGGCGGCCAAGGCCATATCGTGCTGGATTTCCAGAAATACTGGGCTGAACTGTCCGGCGGACCGGAGCGGATGCCGGTAGCCGGTTTGTTTGTCAAACGCGACTTCATTAAACAACACCCAGCGGAAACCGCCCAGGTGGCGACCGCCTTCAAGCAGTCCACCGCCTGGTCCCTGCAAAACGTTGACGAAGCCCTGACCATATCGGCTAAAACCCTTCCCATGCCGGCGCCGGTCATGAAGACCGCTCTGACCCGCCTGCAATTTTCCTATATAGACACCAAGTCCTGTACCACGGAAGTGAAAAACTTCCTTATCGAAATGCAGAAGCTCTATCCGGAAGGCCTTAAGAAACTGCCGGACGAGGAGTTCTTCGCCAAATGAAATCCTCGCTCCGTTTCCTATTAGGCATCGGGCTCTTTCTCCTGATCTGGGAGATTTGGGCCCGATGGGTCATGCCGGGGATTATCCTGCCGGATCCCGTGGTGGTAGGGCGTGAATTGGCCCGTCTGCTGGGTGATCCCGTGGTTTACCAGGCGGCCCTGCAGACCCTGTGGAAGGTGCTGCTGGCGCTGGGCCTGGTATTGGTGCTGGGGGTTATCCTGGGTCTGCTGCTGGGACTCTCCAGTTCCTTTTACCAGATGATGCGCCCCATTATCATGATTATCCAGGCGGTACCGGTAGTATCCTGGCTGTCCCTGGTTATCTTCGCCTGGGGCATCGGCTGGCGGGGACCGATCTTTATCGCCTTCTTGTCACTGCTGCCGATGGCGCTACTGACTACCGTATCCGGAGTAAGCAACCTGGATCACAAGCTGCTGGAGATGGCCCGGGTCTATCAGGTCCCCCGCCGCCGGGTGATAAAGGATATCTATCTGGGATCGCTGATACCGTTCATTGTGGCTATTGTCGACGTATCCATCGGGCAGTCCTGGAAGGTCATCCTGGTCGCCGAATACCTCTGCGGCAACAGCGGCCTGGGCGTGGAAATCCTGTCAGCCCGTTATTATGTGAACATACCCAAGGTTTACGCCCTGACCCTGCTGGCGGTAATATTAGGTCTCATAACCGAGCGACTGATCAAACTATGGCTGGGGAGGATATCGCATAAGTGGCAGCCCGCGTAGAGATAAAGCTGATTTGCAAGGCCTATGGCCGCCTCAAGGTAATCGACGACTGGAACCTGGCAATTGAGCAGGGAGAGCGCATGGTGGTCCTGGGTCCTTCCGGGGCGGGCAAGACGACTTTTCTGCGCATGGTAGCGGGTCTGGAACAGCCTGATGCCGGCCAAATAGAACTGAGCAGCCGCAAGACCGCCTTTGTTTTCCAGGAGCCGCGGCTGATTCCCTGGCGCAATGTCAGAGACAACCTGCGCTTTGTCAATTCCTCCGCCGATATACCCGCAATTCTAAAACAGCTCCGGCTGGAGGGCTTTGCCGATTATATGCCGGCTCAGCTTTCCGGCGGTATGCAGCAGCGGGTCAACCTGGCCCGGGCCTTGATCATTGAGCCGGATCTCTTGATCCTGGACGAGGCCTTCACCTCACTAGATCTGCCCTTTAAACTGACCTTGATCCAGGATCTGCTGGAACACTGGCGGCAGAAACGCTACACCATATTAATGGTGACCCATGATCTGAAGGAGGCCTTATACATGGCCGACCGCATACTGGTATTGTCGGCGGCACCCGCCCGCATTCTTCATGATTTTACCGTACACCTGGATGAACACCGCAGCTTCTCCGATCCCGAACTCCTGCGCCAGGAATCCGAACTGCTGGACCTGATGACGGGAAAGAATAAGTAACGCCCAGATTTTGCCATCGCCACATAGCTGCTGAATTCGCCAAGGGACATTCCTCTGCAAGAGGTGTGTCCCTTTTCCTTATAACGGCTAAAAAACCCCGTAAATAAACCAGCCGCCCAAGCCCAGCAAAAAGAACCCGCACAGTCCCAACACCACCTGATAGACCATGGGTTTTATGACATTGCGGCCGGCGGACACCCCTAGTGAAACCAGGGAATACCAGGCCAGGTCGCCAATGATGTGACCGCTGAAAAAGGCCGCCACGCCCAGCCATCCGGCTTTGAGCGCCAGGGTAAGGTAAGTCAGTCCGATGGCCGCCCACCAGAAGAACCAGTAGGGATTGGACAGGCTGACCAGCATACCGGCGACTACCGGGTGCATATGCCTGCCGCGCTCTGAATCGCCGGCGTCATTATCCAGCGATAATCGCCCCAGCTTCACATCACGGAGAATGCTGAAACCCATGTACAGCAGGAACAACCCGCCGACCATGGCAATGCCATGGGTAACCGCCGGGCGGGTAAAATAGCCGGAAAGTCCGGCCAGCAAGGCGATAATCAAGGCCAATTCCAATAATCCATGGCCCAGCACCATCAAGGGACCGGTCCAGAAGCCGCGGCGGGCGCTTTCCGCCACCGTCACCGTCAGCATCGGCCCGGGAATCATGGCGCCGGACAGGGCGACCACCAGGGCGGTGCCAAATAGCATTAAAATCTGCATTTTCAAGCTTTACCGTTTCATGAGGTAGTCAGACATGATATGAGGAGTCCGCCTTGTCCATTATAGCTTAGCGACATTATGATAACTACTATTTGTTCATTTAACACTCTTTTGCCTCTGTCATCTACATAATCAATATAATGCCAAGTATGATGAAGCTAGCCCCTATGATCTTATAGAAGCTGATCTCTTCACCCAGAAACAATACTGCCCCCATCATGGTTACCAGGGGCGAACTGGCCATAATGACCGTAACGATTGATACTTCACCCCTTTTTATGGCGGCATAATAAGCAAGATCCCCTACCAGTGTAGCCAATACGGCCTCAATACCGATCAAGAACCAGGAATTGAGCGGAATAGAGCGGAACTGATGGAAGTCTCCGCTCAACCCCAGCCAGCCGGTCACTAAGGTAGCCGCCATAAGCGTGCGGAGCGCCAGCCCAGCTACCGGATCCACGTTGCTGAGACCTATCTTCGCGAAAATAGGGGCTATGCCCCAGCAGATCATGCCGAAGACAGCCAGCCAAAAAACAACCATAAAATACCCCCGTTTTTTATGTAAAGAATACGGTGGCTTTACTGGATTAATTTGCTGCGATTTGATTGCTTCATTTTGTGGGATTAATAAGCTAAAGAATCCAAGTAAAGAGGCTTAGCTGAGAATATGATAAAAAAGACTTCCCTAATAGCACTATTGTTCATTTCATTTACTATTACTATCATATTGTCTTCTTGCTCAACTCATTCGGCAAATCGCAAGCCGGATAACCCGCTTCCCCGTGAGGACAACCGTTCCATAAAACCTACCGGTTCAAATCGGATTCAACCGCAGTCAGATGCCCGGGAGCAGAAAGATAAATCCGGCCGGATCAGCCAGGTCCCCTGGGTAAAACAAAATACTTTCCAGCAGGCCCAGCGCGACAATAATACGATGGTCCTCCTGGCCGCCTATCGCACCGTTTTGCGCGACCCATTGCCCGGAGAGGAGTACAATGTCCACCTGGCCGCCCGGCTCCTGGCCGGAACCGTGGTGCAACCGGGTCAGGTATTCTCACAAAACCAGACCATCGGCCCCTATGCCAGTTGGAAGGGTTTCCAGGAAGGTCCGGTCTATATCGGCAGCCAGGTATCCACAACCACCGGCGGCGGTGTCTGCAAGATGGCCTCAACGCTATACAATGTGGCCGTTTTAAGTGATCTGCCGATTATCGAACGACATGCCCACAGTATGCCGGTTCCTTATGTGCCCTACGGTCAGGATGCCACGGTATCCTATGGTTGCAAAGACCTGCGTTTTCAGAACAACACCGACGCCCCGCTTCTCATTTGGTCCCAGGGGGTCGATAATATCCTCTATGTAGGTTTCTACGGAAGGCAAAAAGCGCCGGAGGTAGAATGGCACCATAAAACCATCCGGCGGCTGCCGGTCTTCAAGATCGTCCGCTATAACGATTCCCTCCCGGCCGGTACGGAAAAGACCTTAATGAGCGGAATGGACGGGGCTCAAATCAGTTCATGGGTTACAGTTACCAATCAGGGTCATACCAACATCAAGCGTATGGGCATCAGCTACTACAGTCCGATGCCATCAATAGTTGAGCGCAATGGGAATCCGGTAGCCGGCAATACGCAATAGCATTAAGAATACTATTAGGAATAGTAACCTAATGGTATCACGCCGCATACCATATATGAGTTGCCGCCGGAAGGTCGGCGGTAACTATAAATATAAGGGGCGAGGTAGCGGCTATGTCGAACCAGGAGCGAACCCCCCTGTTCGATGCGGTTAAGCGTCATATTGAAAAAGGGGTGGCGCAATTCCATGTGCCGGGGCATAAACAAGGGCGGGGACTGCCGGACTTAAGTGATTATATCGGTTCCCGGGCCATGCAGATGGATCTGAACGGTATGGAAGACCTGGACTATATCAACCACCCGACCGGAGCGATAGCGGACGCCCAAGCGCTGATGGCGGAGGCCTATGGGGCGGAGCGGGCCTATTTTCTGGTTAACGGTACCACTTCCGGGGTCCAGGCCATGATTATGGCCGCCTGCCGCCCCGGCGACAAGATAATTATTCCGCGCAACGCACACCGCTCCACTATTGGCGGAGTTATTCTCAGCGATGCCCTGCCTGTATATATCCAGCCGGAGATCAACAGCGAGCTGGGAATCGCCATGGGGGTAAGTCTCTCCGCTATACAAAAGGCGCTTTACCGACATCCCGATACCCGAGCCATACTCCTGGTCAACCCCACATATTACGGCTACACCTCAGATTTACCGGCCATTATCGACTTTGCTCACGAAAAAGGAGTGCTCGTACTAGTAGACGAAGCCCATGGCTCACACCTACATTTCCATCCCCGCCTGCCGATAAGTGCCATGGCAGCCGGCGCCGATATGGCGGCCTTGAGTTTGCACAAAACCGGCGGAGCCCTAACTCAAAGTTCAGTACTCTTGTACCGCAGTAATCTGGTCAGCAGCGAGACCCTGGAAGCGGTCTTAAATCTCAGTTATACCTCCAGTGCATCCTATCTGTTGATGTCTTCATTGGATTTGGCCCGTCGGCAATTGGTGATGCATGGCGAGGAACTGCTGGAAAAAGCACTCCATTTAACCTGCTCGGCCCGGGAAGCGGTTAATTCTATCGGAGGACTATACGCGTTTGGCACCGAGTGTACCGGAACGCCCGGTTCCATCGCCTTTGATGAAACCAAGCTGGGCATCAATGTCTGTCGCCTGGGTATGAGCGGATATCAGGCGGAAATAGCCCTGCGGGAAAATTACAATCTGCAGATTGAACTATCTGATCTTAACAATATCCTGGCCATTGTCAGCTGGGGGCACGGCCAGACGGACCTGGATAAGTTAGTGGATGCCTTGCGGCAAATATCCTATACCCGTATCTTCAAAGATATCCGCCCCTGCCCCAAAATAGTTCATTGTCCGGAAATGATGGTAACTCCCCGAACCGCCTTCTACAGTCCCAGTCGAAATATCATTTTACAGGAGGCCGCCGGTGAGATAGCCGCGGAAATGGTCATGGCCTATCCCCCGGGTATTCCCATCCTCTGTATGGGCGAACGTATTACATGCGATATCATCGATTACATCGAATGGCTGAAAAACGAGCAATGTGAATTGCAGGGAACCGCCGACCCCGCCTTGGAGTATATAAGGGTACTGGCCTGACCAGCTTTTGGACTCGTTCCGATGAAAAAGAGTTGTAGTTTTGTCTGTATATTTTTATTATCTAGTTAAAGAGTAAAAGGAGGACGAGCTAATGCCCGCAATAAAAATTGCTGAAGATGTTTACTGGGTTGGCGCTCAGGACCCGGACCTGAGAGTTTTTGATATTATCATGCATACTGAATATGGCACCAGTTATAATGCTTATTTGGTTAAAGGCCAAGATAAGATTGCCCTGGTGGAGACGGTTAAGGAGAATTTCTTCGATCAATACATCAGCCAGATCAAGGAACTGGTCAACCTGGAAGATATCGATTATCTGGTAATGAACCATTCCGAGCCCGATCACTCCGGTTCAGTGGAAAAGCTCCTGGAATTGATACCCGATCTGACCATTGTCGGGCATCCCAACGTATTGGACTTTCTCCACGAAATCTGCAACCGCGATTTCAACCTGAAGCGAGTCGGTGACAACCGCGAATTGGATCTGGGGGGCAAGACCCTGCATTTTATCAGCGCCCTGCTGCTGCACTGGCCGGATACCATTTATTCTTATCTGAAAGAGGACAAGCTGCTGTTCACCTGTGATTCTTTCGGCTGTCATTATTCAGATCCCCGTTTGTTTAACGACCTCATTGGCGGCGATTTTACTCCGGCCTATAAATACTACTTCGATAAGATCATGCGCCCTTTCCGTCCCCGGATGCTAAAGACCCTGCATAAACTGGAAAACTACGAAATAGATATCATCTGCCCTGGCCATGGCCCGGTGCTGCGCAGCAACATCCCGTATTACCTGGATCTCTACCGTCAGTGGGCGGCTCCCGATGTCGATCCCGACCCCCGCCCCAAGATCGTTATGCCCTATCTCAGTGCCCACGGTTATACGGAACTGCTGGCCAACACGATTGAGGCCGGTATCAAGCAGGTGGGCGATTTTAATCTCAAGAAATTCGATCTAAGTGTGACGCCGGTTGAGAAGGTCGTAGCAGAGGTGGATAGCGCCTGCGGCCTGATTATCGGTTCCCCTACCATCTGCAAGGATGCCCTGCCCCCGGTGTGGGAACTGCTGGCGCAGTTGTCGCCGATTATTCACAAGGGCATGATAGCCGCGGCCTTCGGGGCTTATGGCTGGAGCGGTGAGGCCGTGCCTTTTATTGAACAGCGCCTGGTTATGCTGCGCATGCATGTTCTGCCCGGTTTGCGGGTTCGTTTCAAGGCATCGGACAGCCAGTTGAAAACAGCCGAAGCCTTCGGGGAAAAATTCGCCCGGGCCGTGTTAACGCGCAAGCTGGCTTCTCTGGAAGATGAATTCATCCATATAACACCGGACCCGCTGAGAGAAGGAGTGGGCGAATACAGCCATGAGTATCGCACCAAGGATCTGGTAGTACACTGGAACCCGGAGCGCTGCATGCATGACACCCATTGTTTTATCGCACTGCCCGAGGTATTTGATCCGGAGGTGCGTCCCTGGGTCAAGATGGAAGGCGCGTCTGCCCCCGCTATTATCCAGGCGATCGACCGCTGCCCCTCCGGGGCCTTGAAGTATTCTATTCCGGAAGGCTCCAGTATCGACTCTAACCTGCTGAAGGGTCCGGGACTGATGCGCTGAATAGTCACTAAAATAAAATGCCGGGGTTCATTCGTCCCCGGCATTGATTTTTCTTGGCAAATTAGCCTACAGGAAAAAGAAGGCGATGCCGATTATGGCATAGGCAGCCATCAGCAGGGCACCCTCCAGCCAGTTAGACTCACCGTCCTGGCTGATGAACTGAGCCGTGATAACGGCCAGTGCCACCGCCACGATTTCGTGGTAGTTGAAAAGCATATCCATGGGCTTGGCAAAAACCAGGCTTAAGAAAACCAGTACCGGGGTCACCAGCATGGCGATCTGGGTACTGGAGCCGACCGCTATCTCAAAGGCCAGGTCAATCTTGTTGCGCGCCGCCATAACCACCGCGGTAAAATGCTCGGCCGCATTGCCGATAATGGGGATGATGATAATGCCGATGAAGAATTCCGACCAGCCCAGAACCGTGGTTACCGATTCGATGCCGCTGACCAAAAACTCACTTTCCAGCGCGATGAATGCCGTGCTAAGCGCCAGCATAATAATAGATTTACTTTTGGACCACTCGGCCTCGGGCAAATCACAGGATTCACCCGGCTGACGGGAGGCAAAGACCAGCCCGGCCACATAGAGCAGGAGCAGTATGCCGGCCACCGCCAGACTGAATTCCTGTAGCACCACGTGTTGTTTGGCGTGCTGGAAAAACACCGCCGGTATAATCAGGGCAATGGTAGCCAAGAACATCAGGCTGGTCTGGTTGTTGATATGTACGCGATTGAACTGCTGCGGCCCGTGCTTAAGGCCCCCGACAAAAATGGACAAGCCCAGCACCAGCAGGATATTACCCAGGATGCTGCCGGCGATGGAGGCCTTTACTACATTGAACAATCCGGCTTGCAGCGCGAAGATCGTAATCAAAAGTTCGGTAGCGTTGCCAAAGGTGGCATTGAGCAGACCGCCCACCCGCTCGCCGGTATAACAGGCCAGATTCTCGGTAGCCTCACCCATAATCCCGGCCAGGGGTATGATGGA
>Ga0074198_1001493_pt1 | contig 15290 bp, 26 predicted proteins | sample EPASupsiteSAE323_FD_64527 | JGI IMG/M metagenome (GOLD analysis project Ga0074198, IMG submission 64527) | Bioremediated contaminated groundwater from EPA Superfund site, New Mexico - Sample SAE3-23 | ecosystem: Environmental > Aquatic > Deep subsurface > Groundwater > Contaminated ...
GTGGGGGTTAGACGAAGCAGCCAAAGAGATTATAGGCGAGATATTAGGCGGAAAAGTAAACGCGCCGGATTATCGCCAACTCCGCGCCGACAACGCTCGCCTGACTGCAGAACTGGCAGAGTTGCGAACTGTGCTTAAGTCGAAGGAAATTATCATCGACAATCAAGAAAAACGAATAAACGAATTGGCAGATAGGTTATTGAAAAAAATGAATAACAAAAAAAGTGAATGGAGAAGTAATTTTGTAAAAGCGATTGAGGAAGGTTCAACCGAGCCAGATTTTGATGCTATGCCAATTGAAAAAATAAATCAATATCTTAGAGAGCATGGATACAATCCCGAAAAAGTTGGTTTACGCAGAGAGATACTGGCAGAAGCGCTGATGAAAAACGTAATTGCGCGAGAAGTAATTCAAGGTTTTCTTAATAATCCTCACGGTTGCCGCTTCTGTGATTATGGTGTATTGCGCAAGCCTGGCATTCCAGAAAAAGACCATGACGAAGATTGTCCTTATCTTGCCGCGCGTGCTTATTTGGATAACGATACCAGCACAGTTGTAAAACGTGATTTGTCAGACGCAGAGATTGAAGAACTTGGAGCGGCAGAAGCGGAAAGCAGAGGTGACTGATGAGTGCGGAAGTGTATAAAGACCCATCGCGGAGATGTCCGTTCTGTGGTGAAATTCCGTGGACATATGAAGGTAAAAGAACAAAAGAAATTAGAGTTTACTGCAACAACAAGTCGTATAGGGGTCAACCTGGAATAATTTGTCCTCTTGCTGGCAGAGATTTTAGCGTTGAAGAATGGAGTTACAGACCGCACGAGGACATGTTGTTAGAAAGGTTTTTGACGGCTAAAAAACTATTGCAAGATGCCATAAACGGAACAAGAGAAAATTGGCATGACTGGTTGTCGGAAATCACAGAGGAGTTTTCATGAGTACGGATGAACAATATAAGCCGATTGAATTTAGGGAAAAATATGTGTGTAGTGACCAAGACGAAATAGGATGGGCATTGGGCAAGGTTCAGCAGTATGCAAAGGAGCATGATTTGGTGATGTATGTAATCCGCAAGAACGGATTTTATTACATGACAGACGAATATAAATCTGTCGGTAAACGGGTTGCAATCGTTTACCCCGGCGGACGAACAGAATTAGGATGTGCCTATGAAGGGAAAAGACAGACGAAAACGAGGAATAGGTGAACCGGTGATGGAACTATCCAGCAACTTCACCGTCTACGCCGTGATTAGATGATTATTCAACAAAGGAGAGGCAAATTATGAAACCAGGATTGCCAAGAATAAAAAGTATTGGGGCAGTGTTGAAATCTTATTTTGATTACTGTGGAAGGTGTGGGAAAAAAAGAGAGATTATTGATGGCTACACAAATTTCGGTAGTCTGTATGATTTCGAACCACCAGAGCCAGTAAATCTTTGTGCAAAATGTGTAGAGGAAGAAGTAAAAATGTGGATTGCGTTAGATACAATGCCAGCCCATTGGATACGGGCAAACTACGAAACAAAATTAGCTGAAATTTTGGGTTTTGAGTGGGTTTATCCACCAGGATGCTCATGGGGGGCGTGGCAACGCATAGAGGGAAGGTTGAATAAATGATTACCAAAAAGCCATCAATAACATACGAGATACATAGCAAAGACGGAAAAGACCGCCGGGTGGTTACTGTTGAAAAACCGACAATGGCATATTTTTTAGTGTTTGAGCTAATAAAATTTAGGCGATTGCCGGCAGAATTCCCAGATTTAGGAATAACCGTATTAAAGGCAGAGGACAAATGAAACCAGAAGACCGCAAGCGACTGAAACAGCATATTGAGATGATTGTGGAGCACAAAGAACCGGAGGAAATAGTCCGAGAAAACTTCAAGAAACTACAAGATGAGGTTGCTGACTTGAGAGAAAAGAATATAAAACTGCGTCTCGAGCTGCACACGCTCCGCTTCAAGGAAGCACAGGAAAATAGGTTTATCTGGTGGATTTATCAGGTGTATGCAAAGCACGTTAGCGACCTGTTGATCGAATTAGACCGCACAACTTTTCCCGTAACACCCTTTGGACTTTCCAATACTGTAAAGCGTCTGAAAGAATACACCGGGCATATTTACGATGGTACTTATTTGGATACTGCAATGAGTACCGAACCTTCAAACTCTGATGTTTCAATGACAGAGGATGTTTTAACAGATGTTAAAACAGGGCAGTCCATTGAAATTGAAGATTTGGAAACAGTTGTTGAGCATCTAAAAATCAGGCTATCGGAGTGGCAGGGTGTTGCAAGACAGCTGGCAGACGAACTCGTAGAAGCAAATTCAGAGCGTCTTCCTGTTTCATGGGAAGAACCAGGTGAAACAAGTCGCGCGATGATAGCCTATCGCAATTTAGTAGATATTGAAGATATGGAGGCGAATGATGCCAAGCAACGAAGTTAGTCTTACCGTTGATTTTAAGAATGTAAAACTTGTACAGGAAATTATTAAGAAATTTACGGACGAAGCAACAAGACTGGAAGAGAGAAACGGTATACTTTATTCACACATTGAACTTTTAAATAAAGCGCTGGATGTTTTATGTCCACTGGTCGCAAGAACTATTGACTTTTTACCAAGCGAGCAATTTACTTTGAGAGCAGCTACGAGAGAAGCGCTAGATAACGTTACCTATATTCAAAACAAGGAGTATCGAGAAAATACTAATCAGGATTATTATAAACACGCTGAAAAAACTGCTCTTGTTCGCTTGTGCGGAGTGTTAGGCGTACTTACTGAGAACAATGATTTGGCTACTGCGGCGCTTTTAGCCGCCACCAGAATTGAAAGACTTGAGAAAAAAATTCCAGCCCTCAACGTTGATTTAGCAGAAGCCAGTATGCACGCCTACAATGGCGAAGTGGCGCGGATGAAACTTGAAGCCGAGAACGCCCGCATGACCGCAGAACTGGAAGAGTTGCGGGAGCGGATAAGTAAAGCGCGAGAGGCGTTTTACGCCAACTTTGACGCTGCCAACGCTGCAATCACGATGATTGATATTCTGAATGATGCTGAAATACCCGAACCGCCGGAGGCTACCGATGCTGATAATTAAAATTCAGAACGACGGAACAGGAACGACGGAGATTGGCAATTACCGCTACCAGGTGCTGGTCAACTCAACGAGTATTGAGGTTGGTGAGATCAAGGGACACAAGCGGTCATCCGGCTGGAGGAAACTGGTTGCGAGGTTGCTTGAAAGTAGTTTGTTTATGCAGATTGGAGATAATGATGAAATTCGATGAGAAAAAATGGAGAACGTTAGCGGCGAATAAGCCTGACGAGCTGCACAGCTATATTCCGCAATCGTCAATTTCTGAATTATTTGACGAAATAGGAAGGCTAGAAAAAGAAAACAAAAAGCTAAAAGAAGTCAATGAGGACTTAAAAAGTAGGCTCGATGATTACCGACAGGATTATGCAAAAGTTGTAAATGAATTGTGTCCAACTGATGAGAGACATTGCGGGTGCGTTCCAATCCTGCGCCGAGAGAACAGGCTGATTTCAGAAGAATTAGCCGATGCGAAAGACGAATTGAAACACCGCAGGGACGCATTGATTGATGCGCAACGGATTTACAACAAAGCCAATGAACAAAAAGTTCATTATTTAAGCGCGTTGCAATTTATCGCCGGTTTTGTCAATGCTAAGGACAAAACAACAGTTGATGACCTCATAGCGATAGCCAGTAAAGAAATTGATGCAGAAGGCGATCAAATCGTAGACGCCTGCAATTATTGGGTATCAAAACTACGAGACGCGGAAGATGAATTACAAGATGCCCAACTAAAACCGAAAACAGTTTACACCGTCACTATGTACCGCTACGGAAACAGGGAATGGCACTCATACGTCTTGGGTGCTTTCTCAAGCAATGATATTGCCCGTGAGTGGGCAGCGAAGGAAGAAGAATACAGGGGCGGGAAGTACAAAGCGGAAATCATACGCTGGGGAATAGACAGCCCGACCGATTTTCTGAAAGGGGAATTGTAATGTCAAAAAACTATGAGGTTTATTTCACAAATCCAGATAGCCCTATGTTTCTTGAACAGTGGCTGGAAAATTTGTTGCAGGATAATCGAGAATTGGTAACGTTTAGCGAGGGCTATTGGATATTCAGAATAGTTGAACCTTTGTCCACTATGGAATGCACAACAGATAACGCAATAAAAAGTTACGGCAATTTTTTCGATAAGGCAGTAATTGCTCTTGGGTTTTCGAGTGCGGAACTTCCGGGAAAAGAAACCGAAAAAAAGTTACTGAGGCGCATATCTGATTTATTTTGGCTTGTCAACAATCTGTCTAACGCACTTGAGACTACTTATAAAAAACTTCCTGAACACTGGCGCGACACCTTGCCATTTAGTTACTTTGAGCTAATGAATAAGACGAAAAAAGTAATTGGCAATAAAAAACAGAAGGCTGACTGATGGAACTAACAGGAACGGGCGTGCTACCGGCTTTACTGGTCGGGCTGGTGATACTCATAATCGCAATCAAGGAGGAGAAATGAGCGAATTATTACCTTGTCCGTTTTGTGGAAATAGTAATATCCTAAACCCAATAAATGACAATGGTTGGCTTTGTAAAGTTTGCGGTAGCGAGTGGTATCGTAACACCCGCCCCATTGAGGACAAGTTGACTGCTGAACTCGCCCGCTTGAAAGAAAATGTCGAGTTATTTGCCAACCAATTACAAGCGTGGGGGTTAGACGAAGCAGCCAAAGAGATTATAGGCGAGATATTAGGCGGAAAAGTAAACGCGCCGGATTATCGCCAACTCCGTGCCGAACTCGCTCGCCGTGACGAGAAGATAGCCGAGTTGCAATTCAAACTTGATAGCCTGTGTCCTTGTGAAACAAATCCACAGGACGAACATTATCTGTTGGTGGACGAAGTGTGTCCCATTCACGGACACCCACACCACGAGATAGCCCGCCGTGATGAGATTATCGCAAGGCTGAAAGAGGACGCGGAGAGGTTGGCGTCTAATTACGTTATTGAGGCATTTCCTCATGAGTGGGTATGTCGTGGTGGGTGCCATCACTGGGCGAGATTTGGTGAACAGATTGACCATGCCCCTGACTGCCCAGTCGCCCTACACCGTGCGCTGATGAATGAATTGGAGGAGGGCTGATTGATGCTGATTGAATTGCAACGGCGTAACGACATCCCGCGCAACGTGCTAACGCGCATGTTCCTGCTTGGCGCGGGGTACACGGTGGATGGCGCGATTGGCGCGTTCAAGGCGCGGTACGGGTATGAGCCGACAGAGGGCTGGCGGGTCGGCAATGTGCTGTATGTCAAACTGGAGGTGAGGGAGTGACGGTGGAATTGCACTTGGGCGACTGCCTTGACATCATGCCAACCTTGCCACAGGTTGACGCTATCATCACGGATTTACCCTATGGTACAACGGCGTGTAGTTGGGATGAGATTATCCCCTTTGAACCGATGTGGAAGGAAGTCAAGCGGATATGCAAGGGCGCGTTTGTCACGACTGCCAGCCAGCCGTTTACCAGTAAGTTGGTGATGAGTAACTTGTGGTGGTTCAAGTATGAGTGGATTTGGGTAAAAGAAAGACCGACTAATTTTCTTATGGGTAAAATTCAGCCTATGAAATATACAGAAAATATTTTGGTTTTTTCTGAAAACGGAGCAACTTATAACGCCCAACTTCAAACAAAGTTAGAAAAAAATAAGCGAAATAATAAACCGCGTCCATTGTCAAACAAAGTTTACGGGGATTCTGTTAATGGTAAATACGCTGAAATGTGTGTGAATGGAGGAAACAAAGACTGGATATATCCTAAAAACATATTACACATTTCAATGCAACGAGGGGAACATCCCACCCAAAAACCCGTTGCTTTATACGAGTATCTTATCCGCACCTACACCAACGAAGGCGATACTGTGCTGGACATTTGCGCGGGTTCGGGGACAACGGGGGTCGCGTGCGTGAACACGGGTAGAAACTTCATCGGCATTGAGATTGACGAGGGATATTTCAAGATTGCAGAAAAGAGAATAAAGGATGCTGAAATGCAGATGAGGCTACCACTATGACCGACCTTGAAGCGCTGCTCCTGTGGCAACTGAAAGACGCGGGATTGCCGGAGCCGAAAACGCAGTACCAATTTCACCCGCAACGGCGCTGGAAGGCTGACTTCTGCTATCCCGAATACCGCATCATTGCAGAGGTGAACGGGATGACGCATCAGGCATCACGCGGTCACACAAGTTTTGCTGGGCTGCACAGGGATTACGAGAAGCAGAACGCGGCGCAGTTAATGGGGTACAGATATTTTGAATTTGACCGTGAGATGATCGAGGACGGAACAGCGATCCGTACGATATGCGATGCGGTTGGGAGGTGTGAACAATGACTGATTATTCAAAAATGACTGACGAACAAATCAACGAGGCAATATTCAAGGCGAAGGGGTGGGTAGAACTTCCGCCTCCAGCCGCTCCGCCGTGGCAAAGACCATCGGATGGAGGTGTAGAAAGTTGGCATTCATCATTCCCACCAGACTACATCCATGACTGGCGGTTGTGTGGAGAGTTGTTGGAAGAGATGTATGCGGGAGGAGGCGAACCGTCACTACGCTCTGACGATACATTCGGTTGGCATTGTAGCGCGCAAATACAGAAGGCTAATTCAATGGGCATAGGGGTTTTCGCCACAACCCCCCTCCGTGCTATCTGCGAAGCCTGGATGGAATGGAGTGAGGAGCAATGACCCGTTACAAGCCGAAGTCGTGGTGGCACGAGCAGAGGGACGCGCGCTGGGCACGGATGCACAGAAATGGCATGAGCTACGTGAACATAGCGATGCGGGAACACCACAATCCGGACTACGTGTCGGTGAGGGTGCGCGGGTGGGAGGCGGCAAATGCTATCGACAAGTGAATCAGCGTGTAAACTTACTTATGGCGTTATCGAGACCGCCGTGCGTGATGCGCTGAACGGTGATCGTGACGCGGCGCAGTTCCTTGTTGCGCCGGACGGAGCAGAGTTGTGGATTCGTGCCAATGGTCTTGGAATAACGAATGAGATGCGGGCGGTACTGAGACTGTTGGCAATTGGAGAAAAATGACCGCCATTGAACTTTCTCCGCGCGAGTTGCAGGTAATCACAAGGATCGCCATGGGGTTCACGGAGGATCAGATCGCTCTCGAATTGGGGCTGGCGCGGTCAACGGTTGCGCGGGTGAAGCGGAATATCCGCCGGAAGTGTGAGACGTACTCAATGCCTCATACCGTTTACGTTGTGACAATGGCGGGGCTGATAGAAATGACACAAAAATAGTAATTGCTATTTGACTATTTATAGATTACCTTGATAGCAGGTTTAGACTAATAGGAGGTCTACGTGGATTTTTCGAATGCGATTGTTGCTGGAATACCGTTAGTCCTGGTCGTGATCGGATTGGTCGAATGGCTGAAGCGGTTCGGTGTTCAGGGCGCGGCTTTGAATGTCGCGTCTTTGCTTATCGGCCTCGCGGCTGGTATTGCGTATCAAATATCTATTGCTATGCCCGTTGATTTCTCCGGATGGTTCGCGGCTGGTATTTACGGTCTGGCGCTGGGGCTTGTCGCGTCCGGGCTGTACGATGCTGGCAAGTCGATTGTGTCCGGCGGCGGCGTAGGGTAGGCATCATCTCCTCCTTTCCTGTCCGGCAGTCCGACAACGCGGGACCCCTCCAGGCGGCTATGCCTTTGAACAACAAGCCCTTTGGGACTGCCGGATCGGAGCGGAGTAGCCTATGACATTATCTTGGACTAACATTCAAGTCCGGCTGGGTGATTTACGCGCCTGGTCGGATAATCCGCGTCTATCCACAAAGAAGCAAGCGGAGCGCCTGCTGAAATCATTTGACGAGTTCGGGCAGGTGCAGACCATCGCCGTATCGCCTGACCTTGACGTGTACGATGGCCACCAGCGGCTATCCGCGCTCTTGACCATTCACGGCAAGGATTACGTGGTGGACGCGCGTCAATCCTCACGGGCGCTGACCGACGAGGAACGGCGCAAGTTGGTGATCTACCTCCACTCCGGCGCGGTTGGCAGTTGGGATTGGGACGCGCTCTCTGGCTGGAACGCGCAGGAGGTCATCGGCTGGGGCATGGATGACGCTGTGCTGAAGGATTGGAAGCGTGACGTGACGGCGCTGACGGAGATGATAGGGGCGGAACAGGAATTTCCAGAGTTCAAAGAATATGGTGAGGACATTGCAGATGGTATTCAAGTTTGCAAATGCCCTACCTGTGGACACGAACATGCCGCGCCAAAATGATTATCTTACCATCCTTGAGGATGCCTGGAAACAGCACCTTGAACCGAGAGGCGATAACGCGCCAACGGTGATTAGTTTATTCGCTGGGTGTGGCGGGTCAAGTCTTGGTTATTCAATGGCTGGCTTTCGTGAATTGTTGGCGGTTGAGTGTGATGATAACGCGGTTGATACTTTCAGCCTGAACTTTCCTGATGTGCCAGTTTATCACGGCGATATTGCGAAATTATCGGTTGATGAGTGTTTATCTTTGACCGGATTACAACCTGGTGAATTAGACGTTTTAGATGGTTCGCCGCCTTGTCAGGGATTTTCTACGGCTGGCAAGCGCATGATGGAAGACCCGCGCAATTCGTTATTCCGTGAATATATCCGGCTGTTGCGAGGACTGAAGCCGAAAGTGTTCGTTATGGAGAATGTTAGCGGGATGGTCAAGGGTAAGATGAAACTTATCTTTGTTGAAATCCTAAAGGAACTCAAGGTGAGCGGGTATAAAGTGTCGGCGCGGCTGTTGAATGCAATGTATTTCAACGTGCCGCAATCCAGACAGCGGATGATATTTATTGGTGTTCGTGATGACTTGGGAATAGAGCCGGGCCATCCGAAGGCTGAGAGTAAACCGTTTACCGTGAGGGATGCGCTGAATAATCTACCAAAAGATTTTGACGCGATAGCCCCTGTGGTACGCGTCCGCGTACCACAGATGATGATGGATTGCAAACCGGGCATGTCTCTTGCCGCGAGTATGAGAATTGAAAAATTTTATTCTTGGGTCAGAGCGGCATGGAATGAACCGTGTATGACAATTCAAAAGTCAGTAACATTTGGCGGATTTTCTGTATGGCACCCTGAAGAAAATCGCAGTCTTTCAGGTAGAGAACTTGCGAGAATTGGCAGTTATCCAGATTATATTCGCTTTATCGGAAATTATAAAGACTGGACTAACCGCATCGGCAACTCCGTTCCCCCGCTGTTCATGCGGGCAATAGCAAAGCATATCAGGCAAGAGATACTGTGATTTTAGTGTGATTATGGCAAATACCGCATCCCTCAAGCCATTTAGAAAAGGACACGACCCGCGCCGGAACACGAAAGGGCGACCAAAGACCTTTGACAAACTGCGCTCACTGGCGCAGATGATCGCGGTTGAGGACGGTATCACGACTGACGAGGCTATCCTCTCCAACGTGGAGGTGATACTGCGCGGGATGATGAAGGCTGACCCGAAGCTGTTTTTGGAGATCGCTTACGGCAAAGTGCCAAACCCGATTGAGTTATCAGGGAAGGGTGGCGAGGTAGTAAAGATCAACGTGAATATCAAGGATGATGAAAAGTTATGAGATCAACGTAGACGCGGATGTATTTAATTCCGCCTACGTTCCGCACCTTAATAATTTCACACGAACACAGATAATCTATGGCGGGGCATCTTCCGGTAAGTCGTGGTTTATTGCAGAGCGCGCGGTCATTGACGTTGCGCGGGGTGGTAGGAATTACCTCATTTGTCGGCAAGTAGCGAGGACTATCAAAACCAGCGTGTTTGCACAAGTTGTGAGAATAATCAGGGAGTGGGGGCTGTTAGATATTTTCACAATCAACAAAAGCGATTATGTGATTACTTGCGCTAACGGCTACCAGATGATTTTCGTAGGGCTTGACGATGTAGAGAAAATCAAATCCATCGTTCCGGCAAAAGGCGCGTGGACTGACATCTGGCTCGAAGAGGCAACCGAAACGGACAGGGCATCTGTTAAGCAGTTGGAGAAGCGGCAGAGGGGCGGTGACGAGGACACTAAAAAAAGACTTATCCTCTCGTTCAACCCAATCCTGAAAACACATTGGATTTATGAGGATTATTTCAAGGTGATAGCCTGGACTGACGACCAGACAGAGTACCACGATGACAACCTTTCCATCCTCAAGACGTGGTACATCCACAACCGCTTTCTTACGCCGGATGATGTGCGTGACCTGGAAAACGAGACTGACCCGTATTACTACAGCGTTTACACGCTCGGAAACTGGGGCGTTCTCGGTTCGGTTATTTTCAAGAATTGGCGTGTGGAGGATTTATCAGGAATGCGCGACCAATTCACGAACAGGCGGGTAGGGCTGGACTTCGGTTTTTCGAGTGATCCGGCGGCGGTGGTGCTGACGCACTACGACAGAATGCGAAAAAGGATTTATGTGTTCGATGAAATTTATCAGACCGGATTGACGAATGACGAACTGGCGATTGAGGTATCAAGGCTGACGGGTGACATGGTGACGTGTGATAGCGCTGAGCCTAAGTCTATTCAAGAATTGAATAAATACGGCGTTCACGCGGTAGGGGCAAAGAAGGGCAAGGATTCTGTGACGTTTGGCATTGACTGGCTGAAACAGCAGGAGATCATCATAGACGCGGGCTGTATCAATATGCGGAATGAATTATCACAATACAAGTGGAAAGAGGACGCGGGAGGGAACGCGCTAAAAGTTCCGGTGGATAAAAATAACCACCTGATAGACGCGCTCCGTTATGCGTATGAAAACGACATGGAGGGCTTTAGTCCTCGCAGCGTTGTGGCGTTTGCCGGATAGGAGCAACAAATGGGATTGTTCGATAAAGTCTTAACCCGCATGGGGTACATGAAAGCGCCGCAGGAACTTCCAAAATGGCTGGCGCAGGCGGCTGATATTGAGTCGCTGTCCTACCCGCAATACACCGACAACCGGAATAAAATCTCTTACTTCCAGCGCGTCTCGTGGGTGAATATCGCCGTTGATAAAGTAGCGACGATTGGCAGCGGGGCGAAATGGAACGTGAAGCGGCGCGAAGGGGAAAGCACCGTTGACATCCCGAACCACGAATTTGAGAGATTGATGGACGCTCCGAACCCGACCATGAGCCGGTCTGATTTGATTTACGCTACCCTTGCGTATATGTCAGTGTGCAATACCGCTTATTGGTGGGTGAACTACGGCACGAACCGGCAGCCGGTAGAATTGTGGCTGATACCGACGAGGCAAATATCCCCTATCCCTGATGGGAAACTGTATATCAAGGGGTACGACTACGACCCAGGGGATGGGCAATTGATACGACTTGAACCAGACGAGATTATTGCGTTCAACGGATTCAACCCGGATTCCATGTTTACCGGAATGAGCAACCTTGACCCGCTGCGTACCATCATGGACTCCGATATTGGAATGCAGCAATGGAATAAAAAGTTATTCGTCAGAAGTAACGGGCGCTTGCCTGGAATACTCGCGTTTGCCGACCCTATCCCTGATGATGATTGGTCGATGATCCAGTCGGACGTTGACAAAGCGGCGGCCATGAGAAATTTCATGATGCTCCGCAACGTCAAGGCGGGCGGGGTGCAATGGCTACAGGCCACAGCCTCACAAAAGGACATGGAATTTCTGAACAGCAGGCTCGCCAACAGGGATGAGATTTACAGCGCAATAGCTCCGGGATTGTCCTCGATCCTTTCCGTGAACGCGACAGAGGCGAATGCGCGGATCGGTAAAACCACCTTGATAGACTTCAAGGTATACCCGATGCTGCAGAAGATAGGGAGCGTTCTTACGACGAAATTACTCCCTGTTTATAATGATAACCTGATACTCGAACCTGAAGACATACGGGTTACTGACAAGGTGATGAGGTTGCAGGAAATGGCGGAGTATTCAAAGACACACACGGTTGACGAGGTGAGAGCTGAATACTGGCAGGATGACCCGCTGGGTAACTCAACCGGAATGCTCCTGGTCACTGCCGCGCAATCACCAGCGCTGCCTATGCTATCAGAGCCGGAAGCGCCGGAGGAGCCGTATGAGGTTGGTAATGCCTCGCTTGACGTCACGAGCGAGTTTGACGCGGTAAACGCAAAGGACATGCGACCCGCGTTATTGGAATTGGAGAAGTGGGAACGCAAGAGCAAGAAGGCGGGGCGGGTCGCGGAGTTTACAGCCTATAACATTCCGGCTGATATAGTAAACGCGGTGAAGGGCGGCACGAGTTTTGACCAGGCACGCGAGATGCTGAAAGCGCCGACCAAAGACAATGGCGATATTGACAAGGTAATCAGGATGCTCGAATTGAACCTGAAGGCAATTGGGAATGACTGACCATTACCTGGCGATCATAACCGCTATCAAGTGGCTCGCAAGGCGGGGGATTGATGTATCGCCTTATCTTGACCGAATGTTTGAGATTGTTGGCGAGAAATCACTGCTTAATGATGTGTTCAATCACGATTACAAACAGCGTGGGGTAAATGTCAGAATTGATTTTCTACCAAGTTATGGGCTGAAACAGGTAAAAAATAGGGATGGGCGCGAGCCTAAAGTATTAGAGAAGTTGCGCCTTGAGAGATGGTTGCAGGACATATTCACACGCAGGCTGAAGGAACAACTGCGCGCGCTTGAGGAATCTTACAAGATAGCAAAGCCTAAAAAGTTACCTGTACCAAAAAACGAGCCGTCGTTTATCCTTGAGATTATCTCCGCGTTATTGACGGGCGTATCAGATGGTATAGGGTTATTTTCAGAAACGACATCAATTGGGCTTGATTTTGGGTCTGCGAATGAATACGCCGCTCGCTGGGCGGAGGAGTACACGTATGACCTGATAAAAGGGATTGACGAAACATCCCTTGAGGTTGTGCGGCGTGCGATTGGCGGGTTTACTGACGAGGTTGGTTATACGATTGGTGATGTGATCGATTTGATAGAACCGTATTTTGGGGAGAAACGCGCTTCGATGATTGCCGTCACAGAAACAACGCGGGCGTTTGCGAAGGGGCAGCGATTAGCGGCTGATGAAGTTAGAAAAGAATTTCCTGATGTACAGATAACAAAGACATGGTTTACCAATAACGATGATAGGGTTTGCGATATATGCGGTCCGCTTGACGGGCAGGAAGTACAGATGGACGAGCCGTTTTCAAGCGGTGACATGGAGCCTCCTGCTCATGTAAATTGCCGTTGCTGGATTGAGTACAATACGAGGATGTAATGTCGAATAATGATATATCAGTAGAAATACACGGGCTGAAGGAGTTGGATAAGAGACTTAAAAAACTTGGCATATCGCTGAATAAATACGCTTCACAGGGCATGGTTCAAGCGAGCAAGGATGTATTAAAAACACAGGGTTTGCAGAAATACCCGCCGACAACTGAAGCAAACCAACCTCCAACTCCGTGGTATTTGCGTGGAGTGGGTATGCAGTATAAGAATCACAACGATGGGAGGTCAGAACGTTATGGTACACAATGGCATACCGAGAGGGTGTCTTGGGGTGCGAAGGTGGGTAATAGAGCGAGTTACGCGCCATATTTAGCTGGTGATGAACAGGCACGGGTGATGGGTGTTATCGGCTGGCGTAAATTAAAAGATGTTGTAAAAGAAAGAATGCCAAAGATCAAAAGTACGCTAGATGCCTGGATAAAAAAGGCGATGAAAGACGCGGGGCTGAAATGAACGATGTAATCAAAACATTCGAGGAATTGACAGCGCGGGATATCGCGCTTTACTGCTGGGTAGAGTTACAGCACGAGGGAAAGCCGCGATTCGTGAGAGGGCGCAAGCGCACAATGGACGAGGGGATTATCCTGTGCAACGGCGATATAAAGCGGTATCTCAACTACGTCAACGATTATGAAAAAATGACACAAAAATAGTAATTGATTTATGGAGGTTATGCCCTTACGATAATAACAACTGAATAAGCACGGGAACGTCAGAGGCTATTAATTTAGCGGCGTTCTGTGAGAGTGAGCGAGTCCTGAATTGTCAGGGCTGGTTATTCGCACAGAGCGCCGTATTTATTCAGGGAGTGATTATGGACAAAATGAAAATTGGAGCGCGTAACAGCGCAAAAGACAAAGAACGGATCGCAACGATCAAGGAGGCGGCTAATTCAATCATCGCAACGGCGGAAGAGTTACAGCCGGAGGAGGAGCAGGGGAATCCCGTAAAGGGCAACCTGTTCGTCAAATTGCCTGAATTTCATGTTATCGGTGAAACGCTGGTCAAGGCGGCGGGTGATATGGAGTTGGATGTTTTGCTTGTCCCGTTTGGTGGGCCGGATAACGGGCGTGACACGGACGGGCAATTCTTCAGTCCTGATACACAGACACAGCACGAAATTTACAAAACAATTCCTGCTTACTACTATCACGGGTTCACGTCTGACGGTAAGCCTCAGGGCGAACCGGAGGTGATCGGAATGATGCACTACGATCACACAGACGCGAAGGGGCATTGGTACAGGGCAATTCTTGACAAGGGGAATGAATACGCAAAGCGAATATGGGAGGCAGCGAAGAACGGACTGGCGCGGGCAAGCTCCGGGACGATAGGACACATCGCACGGGCGGCTCGTGACGGATTTATCAGGTTATGGCCAGTCGTAGAAGGATCGCTGATAGACGAAGGGGATAACCGGCATCCGGCGAATGCCTATGCCGTTGCTTTACCAGTTTTGAAAGCACGACAACCTGATTTAGTTATTCCTGGCGAGGACGAGCCAACAGAGGCGGGTGATACCGCGTTGACTGACAACGCCACTATTGAAACAAAATCACACAAGGAGATCGAAATGGAAAAAGACGAAGTATTAAAAATGGTGGCTGACGAACTCGCAAAATCCGAAGCTACTAAAGCCGAAGCAGCCAAGAAAGCGGCTGAAATTCAGGCTGAAATTGACAAGGCGGTGAAGGCGAAGGAAGAGGAGATGGAAAAGAAGTTTGCCGAATCCAATCGCTTGCCGTCAGACCGCGCCCCGTATGCCAAGAAATTCGGGGACACAGACAAGTTTGACAATCTGGACGCGGCTGATACCGCTACCCTCGTCGGTGTGCTGAAAGCAGCCGGTCACGTTCCAAGTGAGGGCGCTCTCAAAGCGCTGTCCCTGAAACTGGAAGAGGACAAAACCGAAGTCGGTAC
>Ga0074198_1001495_pt1 | contig 15270 bp, 35 predicted proteins | sample EPASupsiteSAE323_FD_64527 | JGI IMG/M metagenome (GOLD analysis project Ga0074198, IMG submission 64527) | Bioremediated contaminated groundwater from EPA Superfund site, New Mexico - Sample SAE3-23 | ecosystem: Environmental > Aquatic > Deep subsurface > Groundwater > Contaminated ...
ACCACGACCATACTTATCACAGCCACTAGTTCCATCAAAATCACTATCACAAACAGCACACGTTATTTCACCTTCAACCGTTCCTTTAGGGTTGATTAAAAGACAATCCCGACACCCACACATAGGACAGTAATCAATCCAAGTGTAATAACCGGGGTGTTGTCCGTAGTATCCGGATGGTTCAAAGTAGCCGGTTACAGTGTCCACTGCGTATGTGGGGGGTAGAATAAGCAACGTAAAAAGTAGTAATAAAGCATAACGCTTAATTCAATCACGCTCCTCTGTTGTATAAAAAAGTTGTTCAATTGGAAACAAAAAGTATTCAACTTGTAAACATTTTGGAGGTGCCACGGTTCTCAGTTATAAAGCCATGAGAAGGCCGTATAAGTCATGTTATCACCTAATCATCTGGTTAATCATAAGGTTAATCATCAATGTAAAGAGGGTCTTCCTCAAAATATTTACAAGAAGAACCACTACAATTAGAATGTCCTTTTTTATTGCACCACTCAAAGCCACCAACTATGGCTCCTTTTTTACAATCTAAACACATTTAAATCACTCTACGTACAAGGAAGGAAGAAATACTGATATACGCCCTGATTATCCATTTGTGGACTCCGTATCCAACTTGTTTTTAATCGTCCTTCTCGGAGTAAGAACCGGGTTACTGGAGTATCAATCAACACCCGTATCACTCCATAAGTGTTTATACTTATACTGGAAACGGTATAACCGTTTAAACGCCTTCAACACATTGGGTAACTTTAACACATCATTCTGGAATTGAATATGATACATATAACTTTCTAAACCAGTCTTAGGCACATTCTTATCCACTGGTTCCAAAGTGAAACATGGTTCATCGTGACTGGTGAACTGGTTTAATCGTAGTTTACTCCCGGATAGTTTGAATAGGTAGTTGAGGATGTTGCAGATTTCCCGGTCACTCTCAAACTTATAAGCGTGGTTTTGGGTGTTTATGGTGTGGTGGATTTGGTTGAGGAAGTGTTCAACCCGTCGGTGGGTTTCGGTTTCATCTAATTCCATGATAATCATAGTATCATTAGTCCTCGTAGTTGGTTACATCATAAAAAAGGTTACAATCACTAATACAATCATTAACCTCATCCTCCGGCATCCTCAACCAATGGTTAATGCACTCTGGACGGATAAACATACAATACACACACCTTTTTAGAAGTCTATTTTAAACTGATTCCAATCAGTATCACTATCAATCCTTACTTGTTTAATAATCAGATCAGAAAGATTAAGATTCACACACGCAGGACAGTGGATAATTGGGCCTTGATTTATGATCACACTACGCTGACCACAATACTTACACGAAAGAACAGTAACCACTGGCATAAATTATCCCTTCTCAGTTAAATCCTCAACCAACTCACCCAACACCACACCAAAAGCATCCACAAAACGCTCATCCAAAACCACTTTATCAGCTTCCTTATAACCCATCTTCATGAGTAGTGCATGGGTTAATCCATGGTATAATGTCCATTTTTGCATAGGCTTTGAAAGGTGTTTGGATATTTTGATTAACCCTTCATGGTAATCTATTTCCCCTACTAGTCCTTCGCCTATGGGTTCATCTACGATTAGGATGTCGTAGGTTATGAATCCGAGTCTAACACGTTCTGGAAGTTCCAAAAAAACAAGCCCCCTTTACTCTTATTTCGCCGTTACCGGTTGTAAAAAACTATCCATCAAATCAGGACGACGCTGATCAACAAAATAAGGAATATTACTAAGATTACTATGCTTATCCAACGTGATGAATTGGAATGCTGGAGGCAACACCGGGAGGAACATCTGACTAGGATACCCATTCACCCCATAATTAAGGAACGCACCCGTAAAAGCATAATACTTACGGCTTAAACCATTAACAGTACGCAACGGCACACTAAAGAAGTCAAGCCGATGGTTATGTCCTTCGAGGTACAAATTACTGGTTATAGTCTGAGTTTCACGTTGAATCCTCCCCTGAGCCAAATGAGCATAAGCATTACTACCCTTACCATGCCGGGCATACACAGTGAACGGTTCATCATTCACCAGGAAAGTTTCAAGGTACTGATCACCACTCGGACAACCAAGATAATCAGCGATCAATTTTGAAATGTTCAAATCAAACTCTTTACTTACTCGGAGGTAGTCATGGTTCCCATGGCAACTGTAAACAATATCATCTTTTAATGGTTTCAGGAATTGGACAATCCAATCGATCTGTTGGTTCACATCAAATTCCTGTTTGAATGCACTGTTCCCCACCTTTTTACTTGCTGTTTCGATTAGATCGCCCATGAGGATTATCCTTTTTGGGTTTTTGATTCGGGATACCATTTCTTTCCAGTATTGGAGGTATTCGATGTTGCATTCTGGGTTTCCGAGGTGAACATCTCCCAAGGGTAAGAGGTAGAGTTTGTCTTTGCCTTTGAGTGTGTAGTTGTCCAAGGTTTTAGTCCCCCTCATCATCATCTTTATCTTTTAATGGGGGGTTACGGTGATCATACTCCCTTTTCCAGTAGTGGTCGTATAGGTGGTCATTCCTGTTCAACTTACTCATACACACATCACCCCTCCCAGTCCATCACATAATTAATATGCCCACAATCACACTGCAAAGGCTCATAATCATACCGTTCAGCATCATAATTATAAACCCTATGACACTTCTCACACTCCACCCTCATCACTCCCCTCTCCTAATCCGTTGTTATGAATCCAATACTTATTCCAAGCCACATCTTGAACACTTAACTGGTTTAAACTGTTCTTAGTCTGCTCCGAATCTATGATGTCTTGGTGTGTCCATGCCATTAGGTTAGTTCTGACTTCTAGGACTAAACCACACATGGAACATGAAATGTCTTTATCTGTTTTGTAGTGTTCTTTGCACCCGCAGTCGGGACAACTTCCACGGTCTTTGAGTAAATAATGTTTGGCGTTGAGGTAGTAATCATCAAAAGAAGCGTAGTTATGGGTTTTTTGTATCCCGCTTGGTTGTGGTTCCCCATATTCTAGGTGGCATGAGTTGTCGATCCAAACATTATTATTTGTTATTCCTTTCTTATATATTGTACGGACCCCATTATTACCCCTGGCTATGTTTTGTACTATTCTTTGTTCTTCAACAAATTCGCTAAAAGGAATTTTAACCCCTAAATAAGTCAAACAATCACATAACCTAACGTGTGGGCTATTTGTAGTGGTACCAATGGTTCTCATTATCTCTTTCTTTTTATTACGCTTATAATAAGCCACTTTATCCTTTAACTTCCTGCTTTTCATTGCCTCCTTTTTATGTTTATCACAATATTTATCACGACTAAACAACGATTTAACAGTAAATAACTCCCCACACCAAGCACATTCACGTTCAAACGATATAGTTTCAGCCTCCCAAAAGCCTTCTTGTTACATTAATACAACAAAACTGCATAATTTAAATATTTGATAGAGTCATAAAGTTAAACCCCCTAACGATTTCCACCTCCAAATAAATAAAAAAAATGGAGATCACTCCTCCAGTGTTTCTCTTATTAAATCTCCCTGCGTCCACCCATACTTAGGCCATCCCCACACGATACGGTCACGTATGTCTTTACAACACCGACCATCACCTTCTAATATTACTTTAACTTTCATACCCTTATTGTTTGTTAAATCGAAGGTGACTCGTTGTTTTCCTTTTAGGATGCGGTTTAACACTTCATCAATCATACGTTTGCCTCCTTTTTTGTGTAACACTTCCGATGCCAAACCCTCTTAGACCCCTGGTCATATTGGTATTCTGTTGGTCCGTCGAGTATTGACACCACACACTTGCATCCTGGACAATGGTTATCCTTCATACACTCACTCCACCCTTACCAAAATATAATTTTTAGGACTCCGAATAAAAGACTTAACATCCGTATCGCCCCTTTCAAAAGCATTTAAAACATCATTTAAAGTAGTATCTGATTTATTTTTGATATAATCATCTAACACTCTGAAGAAATCTTTAATGGTTGGAAAGGCACATTCACTGTACTTTAATTTGTATCCTGCATTACAAACCCATTCCCTCCAATTGGGGTTTTCATCTTTCCAATAATATTTATATGGGCATTCGTTGCAGTTGTTTGCTAAAACTGGTTTGAAAATTAATCCCTCGTCTTTTAATTGGGGTTCTAATTTCACAATTCTTGGGTTCCCTTCGATTTCAACTTCTCCTACGATTAACTTTTTCACATTTTTCATACTATCCCTCCACTTTCAACTCCAACATTCCCCTTACATAATTGGCAGGTAGCCCACCAGTTATGTGTCATAGTATCCCCATCACTCGTGGTGGAATGGTTTTTAAGCCAAACCAGTGAACCACATTGGGGGCAACGCTCATACACCATACACACGCTTAGTCCTCCTTTTTTAGGTGTTGTTCATGGTGATGATTGTAAAACACTCGTTCCATGTCCACTTCATCACTGATCCGACGGTCAAGGTCATTCCAATGCTCCCTTATCATTCTTTCAGTCCTCCCTAACTTCCATAAAATCAAACTTAACAGACAAAAATCCTTCATCATTCACGAAAACCTTAACAAACTCATTTTGTTCTCGTTTAAATGCATAAGTTCCCTTTAACATTTCAATTGTGTGATTTGTTAAAGTAGCCCCTTCTAATTGTAAATTTATTAAGATTCCATATAAGTTGGAGTCATTAGAGTCTATTGCTGTTTTGATATGGATTATAGGCAAATCTTCGCGAAAGATTGACATCATGTCATCAACAAATACTGATAAATACATGGTTTAGTCCTCCAACAATTCCGGGTTCAAAGATTTATTCCCAATCACTTTGCAGTTTTCAAAAGCTTCATTAGGCCAATCTAAATAAGGCAAATACTTACCTTTATTCCATAAAACTTTATGTTCCCTTCTTTCAACAGTAAATGCTCCATCTTCAAATATAACATATCCTCTTGAATTTAAACTCATGTCCCTAAAACTTTCATTTCCTTGTCTTTCAATTATGTCGCCTTCGTAAATCTCCACTCCACCCACATCTTTAAACCCCGTCCACTGCAACAATTCAACATCTTTAAAATCCCTATGATGGATAATTGGGGGTAAACGGAACCATACTTCTTGGTTCTGGAAATCTATCTTATCAACATTTACAATGTAATCCCCCCCAAAACATTCATTTTTGATCAGTGCTTTGAATTTTATTTCCCTCATAGCTAATCCCTCCATGTTTACTTGAAATACTCCTTAACACTCAACCCACGCTTCTCCCCAATACCAGGAACTTCCATCAACGATTCTAACTTTAAGTCACATAAATCCCGAACCTCCCCCACCTTACAGTGTTCAATAATCCTACGTGCATTCTCCGGACCAATCCCCTCTACACAAAAGGCAACCATACCACTAAGCACATCACCTTTACTCCTTTTAAACCGTAACACCCTGTCCAACTTCAAATCACCATCCGATTTATCCAAGACTGTTTTACAATCTTCAAAGAAAGCCCTATTAGTTGGTACATTCCAAACATGAATCCCATACCTGCACCGGAGGCTCATAACAACACCCCGATACATGGCTTGACTGAAACGGTCTTTATCCTGACTGTCAAGGTTACCATAGTCGCCAATGATTAGGAGGTATCGGTGGGGGAAATTACTATACATGTTGTATGCTTGTTCAAATAAGCGTCCTGACTCTTCACCATCCCCTAACACGCTACCTATGAGGTCTTGGATGGTTTTACGCTCCCATACAACTCCACGTTCTTCACATACGAGGTCGCCCACTGGTAACTGTTTAACTTGGATGTCGGGGAAGTATTCAGTGGCTAAGTCTTTAATATGACTGGGTTCCCTGCTATCAACAATCACAGTCATTCACTCACCCATAACTTCAATGCTTGATCTCCAACAGCACCTAAAACATTATCTAATGCTTTGAAAACTTCCATTATCTTTTTAAACATAACCTGCATGGCTATTATTGGATGGATTAACCGTTCTTCCAAAGAGATAATAATCACTTCGTCCCGAGTTAAATAAGGATTATCTTGGAATGGTCTTAAAAACCATCTTGGCATCCCATTTGGAACTAAAACCCCATCAAAAACATTTAATTCAATATTAAGTGTTTCCATTTCCCAAGGTTTTGATTCTTCAAAGAAACTATCTGCATTGGTGTATTCTTCAATAAAGTGTTGTAATTCTTTCATATTAGTCCCCCGTGTTTTTCAGCCACCCGCATACACTTCTGGATGAACATTTCATCAGTCATCCTTCCACGTCCCCTGTTACAACTGCAACAAACCACCCTCGTGTTAGCCTTGTCCAATACCTTCCGTTTCTGATCAACCACATCCAAACTAATCTCATTATGCAGTTGGCAATCATCACTACTCGTCGGAATCAACCTGCAACCACATAATGGGCAGCCCTTTTTCAGTGCTTTCATCCCTAACCTGTAAATTTGCATCCGGCTAAGTTCAACTTGGAATCCTCTGGCTCGGTGTCCTTTCCGGGTGCTTTTAGTCCATCTCCAAACCTCAACATTCAACCCCTCCATAACACATCCCCTCCTGAGTTTATTCCCCTCCCTTCCAAGCACGATTAGACTTAGCCAAATTACAATCCTGACACAAAGTTTGAAGATTATCCAACTCATCAGATCCCCCTTGAGCCACGGGGATAATATGATCAACATGTAAAACAACACCATCATCCTTACTGGCATTACATTCCAAACAACGGTAATTATCCCGTTTAAACACCTCATGACGGATTGATTTAGTTAAAGACTTCCGTTTATTGTTTTTCCGTTTAGGTTTCCCTCTAACAGTTCTCAACTGTTCCCTTGTAACCTTCCCAGTTTCCATGAGTTCCAAAAGATTGTTGAAGTAATTATAAACAAAATCAGAACGTGCCCTCTCATCATGTGTTGATTTATAATTAAAAATAGTTCCAGCACGTTCTTTTTCCAATTCAATCATGAAAATTTCTTGGAATTTCTTATCAGAAAGGTTCATGTATTCCTGTAATTTTTTGTTCTGTTGAGAGATGACTATTGATGTGACTTTCCCAGCATACCCACAAAAGATTATTTCAAAGCCATTGTTTGCAGGTGTGCCAGGAGTGTAGAACTCATCTTCAAATTGGGCTTGCAATTTTTTGTCTTTGGTTTCAATAATCATCCATCCATCCATTATTCTATCCTGTATGTGTTTCCCCACTTCTTCTGTTGTACATATTTTAGTTTTCATAATTTATTCCCTCCTTTTTATTACTATGTAGATGTAAATCCGGGAAAATGTGTCCAGACACAAAGGCCCCTCCTTATTTTAAGCCCAAATTTACAAGCCCACATCCAAGACCCCACCTTTCCCCATACCCCCAGTAAGCCCCACACTAAACGGAACATCACACATAACCCACCCCTTGGTTTCATATCCCTTAATGTGGCTAGTGTATAAATTATCCAAATCAGATTCCTCCAGAGAAAGCGGAACAGACTTCATTTCGCTTTTATCTCTCCTTATTTCCTCCATGAACAACTCATAATCAAAGAAACCAGTATATGCCTTGGTTTTAAGTTGATCATAATTACTGGGAATATACAATCGGTGAGGTTTAACCCTCCTATCAACAACAACCAACCCCATGTCTTCCAATTCCTGCAAGTGCCCCCGGACACTATCAGGTCCAACAGTGGTATGTTTAGCCAAATCTTGATAGGTGAAAAAACTTGTTTCCTTCAACATTTCCCCTAACTCACTATCCCTCCCTTCAACAGCCCTCAATAAGTCAGTGTGTTTCATGGTCTGAATCCTGTCAGGCTTGAAATGTTCCTCAATAACTTGAGTATAAGTCCCCAACACTTCCGGCTTCTTATGGATAAAATGGGATAACGTTCTACCCAACACTTTAGCAGTGTAAATATAATCCTTCGGACTAACCACTAAAGCATACCCATTCAAATCTTCATTATAAAACAATTGACGTTTATAACAATTCGCCAGAGTAATCAGTTTAGGAATTGTCTGGATCATAGGCCGATCCCTATTAGCATTGGGGCTTTTGGACACATCTAAAATGGCATTGAAATGGCTTGTGAATGGGTTGAGTATTTCAAAGAACTCTCCAACCTCCAAAACTTTTTCAACATAATTATACATGCCCTCTATAACACAGGCCATCAACAACCGTTTCCTTTTAAACTGGGATTCTTTATATATCCGTTCAACCTCATCCTCCTGGTAATCCCGGATAGCGTTTTGAACATACTTATTATCATCAGGACTCCAGAGTAAGGCCCGGCTCATATATTGGGCTTCGGCGGTGGGGCTTATGATTTCCATGTGAACAGATCCGCATCCTCTGAGTTTGAGGATCATTGCCCGGCCACTTTCATCAACCATATCAGTCATGATCTTATCATATTCCCCTTCACTCATCATAACCTTCAAGAAACTGATAATATCCTTCGCTTCTTTCTGTTCATCAGCACTACCAAAATCCCCAACTCTGATTAACTTATTTTTAAGAATACCTCCTCCTTCACGGTATTTAGTCATATTTAACACCCCTGGTAGGGTGCTTGATTTGTCAAACTTTATCTTCCGGTGTTTTGGGAATAATTCATAAACAGTTTTACCAATAGTGGTTTTACTTTTACCGGGATTAGCACTGCTTAAACTATGCAGTGGAGTGGGTAGTATTGAAGATAATGATATTAGTAATTCTAAAATAGCCTTTGGCCGTTGTGCCATCACCTTCAACTGGATAACATCATAAATTTTATCCACCACATTGTTCTGTAAAAGAATATTATCTGCAATGCCTTTGAGGTCGTCATCAAATATGTCAAACTCCCCAGTAGTTTCAAACCATGAAGGTGTGGATTCCTCATTCATTAAATGAATCCATTGTTTGATCATGTCATTTAAGACAGTGTGGTGTTGAGATATGAGGTTATGCAGTTCTTCAACAAAGAAATCAGTCCTCTTGTCTATATCAACCCCTGAAATATTGGGGATTGCATCAACCTTTTTAAACTCAGCAACCATTTTTTTATGTAAACCATCAGAACGGTTGCCTGTCATTTCAACAATGCTTTTTTTATGAATCCACTTATGGAGTTTCTTACCATCACTGCCATCTATTTCAAGACAAAAATCGTGTAGTGTTTTGTCCATGGGTGTTGTGTGAAGTGTTGCCATTCCAATGATGGTTTCAAAACGGATGACAATCTCTCTCATTTGATCATTAATGAATAATCCAATTGGGGGTTCATTATTCCCCCCTAATCCTCTCCATTCTCTATTTGGTGGATTTTGGGTTTCCATGTAAACATCGTAAGCCATTAAATAATTCACCCCCGTTTTAGGTAGTAAGAAAAAATGGTATATACGCTTAAAAATAAAATGGTGTAAAGGAGGATGGTGTTAATGTGGTCCCACACCATGAAAAATCACCTTCCTCCTTTTAATTGTCAAACCAAATAATCAGTCTGACGTTTTCGTTTCCATAGATGTTTACTAATTCTTCCATCAATCTCCTAACTGTTTTAAATTCATCACAATAGTCATACAAAGGCACCCAGTTATCTATGAACATTGGAGGGCGTTCCTCCTCTTTACCTTTCTTTAAATACTGAGTAAACTCTGGATTGTGTTTTTGGTCATTGATTTTTTTATCCCAGTTAAATGCCTTGATTTCACTTAATAACATCCAAGTGGTGCTGTGATGGTCTTCATCATCAACCCATTCTCTTTGTTTCTCATCATACATCATACAACTGCTGCGTACCTCATAAGATACATCGTCTGGCAATCCTCTGTTAGGAGCAATCGGTTCCCATTCCCATGATGGATCGTACCATCTGACTCCTGCTAAAACTCCAAATAAGTTATAATCTCTGGTTAAGAATGAACCCACGCAGATTATCGGAGTCCACCATGGTACAAAATCATCCCTATATTTTTTTAGGCTTTCAGGACGTGCATCTCTCACTTCTACAAATCCATGAATATCGCATCCCATCTTATCCCCTCCTTTATTCCCCTGTCATGCATTTTGTGATGTCTTTGAGGTCGTCGGTGGTTAATCGTTCCGGCATTAACTTAACGGCTCTGTTGTTGATGTTTTTCTCGGTTAATGGTTTCCCGTCCTTCTTCAACAATTCAACTATGAGTTGTCCTTTATTACAATCCTTGAAGACTTCCGGGTCAATCTCGGGGGATAACTCGGCATCCTGCACATCCTCTGGTTCACTCTGTTTACTAACATTTCTACGGGTTCGGGTGTTACGTTTAGGTTTCTCCTGCTCCTGTTCCTGGATAGAGTCTTTAACCATACGTTCCTCATCCTTTTCAGCCTTAACCTCTTCTTTATCCCTCCACTCCCTGTTCAATATCTTTAACTGTGCCCTTCTACTTGCCTTGGTGATGGCATCACGCAGGGCGAAGTTCTTAAACCGTGCCATTTCAGTTAAAAGTTTAAGGTACCCCACTCCAGTTAATATGGGGTCGCCGTTCTTGTTGAAAGGTTGTGATAAGTCTTCAAACATTTGAATGGGTGACCCTCTAAAATAAACAGATGAGCCAGATACTTGTTTCTCTAAGTATTCGAGGGCTTTTAATTCCCTGATTACACTGAATTGGTGGTGTACTGCATCATCCACATATTGGCTTTTGTCCGGTAGCCATGCCCGGACTATTGCCTCAGCATAATCATCAGTTTGTTCTGTTCGGATTATCTCGATAGGTATTTGTTTCTCATTAGCAGCTTCCTGGGTTTTCATAGCATCGGGTACTTGTTTGTTCCCTGCCTTGTAAAATCCCCCTTGTTGATTGATTTCTTTTTTACGTGGTGGGCGACTGGTTGTTCGTTTTGCAGGAAGAGCCATATTATAACTCCTCCTGCTCCGGTTCATCAACATCGACTTGGTAAGTCCATACTGTGACTTCTTTTTCTTCTTTAGTGTCCCTGTCTTTGATTTTCTTGGTTTCAAATGCAGTGGCAGTTATCCAAATATAATCTCCTTCCCTGAGTTGGGGTACGTATTCTAGGAGGTCTTTGTGTGCGGGTGTTTCTCTTTCATCACCATCTGGATCAACTAGGACCACTCTTTCGTTCCCATAGTCATCTTCCTTTATTTCAATTATTTCCCCTTCTAATTCACTCCCTACTTTAACAGGGTTCCAGTATCTACCAGTACTTTCTTTTATGTCTTCATCTCGTTTGGTTAATGTTGCTCTTACCATATCATTCCCTCCATAGTTCCGTTTTCTTCTTTCTTTTCGCATTCTGGACAAAGGTAATCCTGTCCAGTTATCTCCGTATCACAATTGCAGTCATCACATACGATGATTCGTACCATACTTTATCCCTCCATTTCAGCACCGCAATGCACCAAATACACACCTTTATCCACTAACTGCTCAACACTTGCCAAGTTCATAGGATAACCCCCACAATTAGGGCATCTGACTTGTTCCTTGGCATCGATCACTTGTTCACTTGTATCACGGTGGTACCGTTCCCCACAGTTGAAACAAGTGTAGTGTTTCCGTAGCATTCCCATTTCAATCCCCTCCTTTTACAAGTCCCCCTCAATCAAAATGTTTAGGGGGAAATTTATTTCTTGTTTCAACAAACATGCATTCATCAAGACATTCAAAACAGAACCATTCTTCTTTATTTGTAATTGCTACAATCACTTTAACGGCTCCTTTAAGATTGTCTTTTCCACATCTACCACATTTTAATCCCATTTTTTAATCCCTCCTTCTTTTTATTCATTAGCCATTTTGTGGCGTTCCTGGCATGGGTAAGTCCAATTTGATTCTCTTTCCGGGAGAAATAAGTGGTGTGCAGTGTGAATATTAGGAGAGATAATTATCTTCATCATTTTGTTCATCAAATACACATCCTATTGTATTACTCACGTCCATGCTATCAGGACCACAATGGGGGTTATTTCCCCCCAGCCAATCCTGCCTTCATCAAAATATAATCCGGGCCAACAATCCCACGAGGCTTAGTTAAACCCAGTTTACCAGCACGGTAAGACACCGCCTTCATCCGTTTACCCATCAACTCCCCGATTTCACGATAATTATACCCCTCACCCATCAAAGTCTTGAGTGTTTCATCATCCTCACCTGTCCAGTCAGTGTACTTCCCAATCTTATGCACCCCTAATCTTCTTAGGCGAACGATAACACCGGCTTCGGTTCTTCCAAGTAACTTGCTTAATTCTTTCGCAGTGTGATCCTCGTAGCATGTTGTAAGCACATTGTCTTCCTGTTCAGTCCACCGGCTCCATTTCTTAACCACACCTAACACCTCCCATCCTGTTCATACACCCACTTAGCCCCTACCTTGAATGTTCCCCGGACACGTCCAATCATCCTTCCCAGATGATTAGGGAATGGGATGTGGTATTGTCCTTCGTATGGGATTAACCGTGAGATTAGTGCTCTTGGTGTTAGTCCTTCGGGGTGGGCTTCTAGTATGCTGATGACTCTTATGATTAGGTCTTCTTCGCTGTTGATTTTCTCCCCTGCGTGGGGGTCACGTACTTGGCGGTATGCTCGGTTCTTCATTGCAGTTTCAGACAACATGTTAAATCAACCCCATTTCATGCCCCTGACTGACCGAGGCTTGGCAGTATATGAGGACTGCGAAGATGATTACAAAGATAAGGAACATTGCTAGGACTGGTAACAAGTCTATGAGTAAGGGTAGTCGGCTTGGTTTTCGTCTGAACAAATCCTGATGCCTACTGTTCATTTTCTACCATCCTTTTACATTCATTAACAATGTCATGGGTTCTTTCAGCCAGAGCCTCTGCCACTATTTCCTCTATCCCCCCATTGGAGAGGTCTTCTTTGTTAAATTCAAATAATAAATCCACACAATCATTATATTCATAATCCATTATTATCATCATTTTCACCTCTTGATTTGGAGTACAATAGTTTCATTACACTCCTTTGTACTATCCCAATCTTCCCAGAGTAAGCGGTACTCATAGGAGTTACCTTCTTCGTCTTCCACCCTGATTGGTGCTGTTGGGTCTTCCGTGATGAACTCGATTAACTCTTTTGCTAATGTGATTGCCATTGCCATTTATTCCCCCTCCACCTTACCGTGTTGTCGGTGTAGTTCCCCTATACCCTTATATTCACCAATAACCTGTTCAACAAATTCTTCAACTTGTTTTAACCTGATATAATCCCATAAACCTCCCATAATTACCCCTCCATCTCTTGAATAGCGTTTATTAATACCATTTTAAGTCCAGACTTCAATTCTGGCTTTTCTTCCTTAATCCTCATGATGTGGGCTGATAATTCCCCAAGTATAACATCTTTTGATTGCATCAGTAATCTCCTCCTAGTTCGTCAATACCACCATAAACCGCCGTATGACCAGTATACTTACCACACCGGCAACAGTACTCCCGTCCCGTATCCTCCTCTATTGAGAGGTTGAAGGATCCGCAGTAATTACAAGCATTCATCCTTTCACCCCTATTTTGAGTTTGAATAATTCAAAAAGGTGCATGAAGAGTTCCTGGTTTACCCAGTTCTCCTCACCCCAATCAGGTAAGCCGTTACTGGTTGTAGGTATAAATAAAAGCATTCAAATCACCCCACTTGTCTTTAAAGTCCAAATAACCCGTTTAAAGTCCTCAGCACTTAACCATATATTTTCAAAGGTTGTGTCTTCTTCAATCGTGTTGAAAACATATCCTATCTCTGCATTTCCGTTAATCTGGATAGTACGTCCAGTTTCCCCTAAAACATCAATATCAATTTCCCCTTTCATTCAAATCACCCCTTTATAATAAATGATTATCCACAACATCACGCCAATCTTTATTACCTGCCACAGAATCACGTCTTTGCATCAATGATTTGCCTGCAATAGAGTTATAGCGTCCACAACGGCAACGATTAAACCAAGCTCCACAATCAAGGCAATGAACTTCTGAAATTCCAAAACAATCACAACTTGAAGGATAAATACTTCCCGTATCCTTTAAATGGTTGTGTTTACATTTTTTAACCTTATCGTAGAATGATTTGGTCTTTATTTTGTTTTTAAAAATAATTCCATCAAATTTTATTGTTTTATCCATACAATCCCTCCTTTTTAAAAAACCCATTGTTTTACGTTAATGAAATAAAGCTCATCAATTGCCAGATAGATATTAGGGGCATAGGTGATGAGTTGTTTTAATATTCCTTCAAATTTAAACCATTCTCCTCTATGGTGATGTTTTTTTAATAGTTTGTGCATTAACCTCTCAATTTCAATATCTCCCAATATAAGAAGTTCTAAAGATAGATTATGGGGGTTTGCAGTTTGTAATCCTTTGAGTCGATCCCAAGGATTTTTAGCTACGCCAATTTTTACAAATCCATCCTCAGAAACTATGAAATAAGTATAAATTCCCCTTTCATTGACAGTGTACGTGTTTACCATACATTTCCCTCCATTTTCCGTTTTAATTCGCCACATCCACTATTTGCCGTAGTGGAAAATGGAGGGGATAAAAAAAGTATCCCCTCGATCTAAGTGGCAAAGTTTTGTAAGTTCACTTATAAAATATCCTACAAGTTCCCTTACAATATTACATAGAACATGGTTACTTATAAATGTTTTGGTAGGATAACCTGTAAGACAAAAGATAAGATTAAATATAAGTTCACTACACATATTATATACAAGAAAATTGAAAGGAGGGATCATGAAATTGATATACGAAACCAAAATAGGACCAGCAGATACAAAAAGCAAATCTTCCAGGACAATAATTCCCATGGAAATAATACGTATGTTAAAACTCAATTGGGGAGATAAACTCCGTTGGGTTGCAGATATTGAAAATAAGGGCGTTACGATTACAGTGTCTAAAAAAGATGATAATCCAAAGTAATCACTATTCTTTTTAACCTTATGTTGATAGGGGCTAATCATAATAGCACCTACCTTAAATAAGACCTAACAATATTTCACGCTGTCGAATATTTTCTTCCTGTTCAACAACAGTCTTAAGCGAAGGGAACTCTTCACGTAATCTTTCTATTTCTTTAAGTTCTTCAAAAGTAGCAACTTTATATACTGGTTTAACTAAAGATTTAGTTTGCATGCTCATCTACACCGACTCCTTTTACTGTGGATTGTAGAGAGTGTGTCTGACTAACATAATTGAGAAC
>Ga0074198_1001496_pt1 | contig 15260 bp, 13 predicted proteins | sample EPASupsiteSAE323_FD_64527 | JGI IMG/M metagenome (GOLD analysis project Ga0074198, IMG submission 64527) | Bioremediated contaminated groundwater from EPA Superfund site, New Mexico - Sample SAE3-23 | ecosystem: Environmental > Aquatic > Deep subsurface > Groundwater > Contaminated ...
TGCGTATGGATCGTGTTCCTCGGCGTGGTGGATGGGTAGTCGGAAGTTTTTCCAGTTGTAAGGAATTGCAGCAATCGAAAAGGCTAATATAACAATTGCGAAAATAATATGGAGTAAAGGATTGGATACCGGGGCTGCTCCGAAGATACCCAGTTCGACAACAAACATTATAATATAGAATATTGCGCTGATGCCGAATAATACGAGCAGCCAGATGCTGAATCTCCGGTATCCGAAGAGGATTAGTAATCCGTAAGCGATTGATAAAGCAGGAAACAGGCCGATCAGGAATGTTGAAAACGCCCATTCCCAACCCAGGGAAGATGTCCCGTTGGTAAGAAACAGTATCACATGAAACCCAAATATAAAAGTATATGAAAGAATATGCAGTACCAATTTTAATCGTTTGGCGTCGATTTTCTCTTTAGCTGCCAGGTACAGGAATACACCTACCACAGACATGATATAGATCATCAGGAAATATCTTCTCCTGCTTGCATCCAGTTCCACGTCGAAGAACGGTAGTTTGCGGAAATACACATATATTCCACATAATAAAATACTGAAAATAATTCCGCTTAAACCGGCAAAAAGCCTGAATTTCTTTTCCTTTTCTTCCACGAAAACCTCCTAATGATGGATTTGTGCCCGGTCCAATGACGGGCGGCAATTCAAACGGCTTAAAAATAGTGCGGGAAATCGTCGTGTTATTTCCCAAAAAATCAACTTCCTGTTATCAGGTATAGCGGTGGGGTTTCTTTTACTACACCGGAATCCATAGTAAAAACCACCGGTAACCTTTTTCATAAGAATATTGTACCTGAAAATTCAAAAAATTTCAAATTAAAAATCCAGTTAAGTTTACCTTGCTTATAATATTTTTATTTTTTATCAAAAATCCTATAACTTCCTATACCCAGCTATTGTTAAGAACAAAGTTTTGATTGAAGGAAAATTTCCAGGCAGGCTAAAAAATTTCGTAAGCAATACATTTGGTGTTCCCAGGCAGGCTAAAAAAATTCGTAAGCAATACGTTTGGTGTTCCCAGGCAGGCTAAAAAAATTTGTAAATAGGCAAAATGGAAAAATCGACACTGATATATCAGGCGGCTGAAAAATTGATTTAAAACTGGGTTCAAAGGGCGCTATACATAAATCGACCTTCTTTTAAAAATGCGAATTGCGTAATCGCTGTGCTCATGCTTTACAAATTTAAAACAATCATATATAATTAAATTCTCCGAGTCAAAAACACTACCGCTTAACCGCCACGTGTTTCGACCGAAAGGGTAATACGGGAAACTGTATTGCCTGCCTGTTTGCAAAGGAGAAGACATGAACGATATTATATTTTTGCATCAACATTTTTGGTTGTTGCGACTGCTTTTTATACACAGTAAGTCGCCAGGTGTTTTTAAGTGGGTATTCTTCTACCCGGGTATAGTATATGCAATATGTATCAACTCCTCCCCCCCATGCAAACTCTCCCCACTCGTTCTCTATTCATTTACTAAAATAAAAAAAACTTAAAAACGTAGAAGGAGGATCTTAATATGAATAACGCTATTTTCAGCTTTCGTGAACCAAAAAACGAACCGATCTTAGGATATCTAAAAAATAGTCCTGAGCGGATTGCTCTTGAAAAAGAATTAAAAGACCAGGAAAACCGGGCAATCGATATCCCTCTAATCATTGGAGGAAAAGAAATCAGGACCGGCAAAATCAAAAAAGTATCGATGCCCCACGATCATCACCATACCCTGGCTCAATTCCACATGGCAACGGAAAAAGAAGTCAGTATGGCTATCGATGCGGCATTAAAAGCCAAAAAAGACTGGATGGAACTTTCCTGGGTGGAGCGCTCTTCAATTATGCTGAAAGCCGCTGACCTGATCGCGCAGAAGTATCGCTATAAAATGAATGCAGCTACCATGTTGGGCCAGGGGAAAAACTGCTACCAGGCCGAAATCGATTCCGCATGCGAAGTGGTTGACTTCCTGAGATTCAATGCGTACTTTACGTCCCATATATATACAGATCAACCTCCATCCGGTTCAGCGATGATCAATCGTCTCGAATACCGGCCACTCGAAGGATTCATCTTTACCGTATCCCCTTTCAATTTCACAGCAATCGCAGCTAACTTGAATACGTCAGTTGCGATTATGGGAAATACTACGGTTTGGAAACCTGCCACTACTTCTTTACTTTCCAATTATTACCTGATGGAGATCTTAAGAGAAGCAGGCCTGCCTGACGGTGTTATCAATTTTATACCGGGTTCAGGCGCCATGATCGGCGATATGGTTCTTTCTCACCCTGAAATGTCAGGGATTCACTTCACCGGTTCAACCAATACATTTAATTCATTGTGGAAAACTGTAGGTGAAAGGGTGGAAAAATATAAATCCTACCCGAAACTGGTTGGCGAGACAGGTGGTAAAGATTTTATATTTGTACACTCATCGTCAAATCCTTTGGAAGTTGCAACAGCGATTGTCCGGGGTGCTTTCGAGTACCAGGGGCAAAAATGCTCGGCAGCTTCCCGCGCTTATATCCCGAAATCACTCTGGAAAGAAATTAAAATCAGTATTTTACAAATGCTTTCAGAAGTGCGAATGGGAGACGTCAGGGATTTTGATAATTTCGTGAATGCTGTCATCGATGAAAACTCATTCGATACAATTATGGGCTATATCGAAAAAGCACGTTACTCTTCCGATGCACGAATAATTGCCGGAGGCGAAGGCGATAAATCGAAAGGTTATTTCATCAAACCGACTGTAATCGAAACGGATAACCCCCATTTCATTACTATGAAAGAGGAAATCTTCGGCCCGGTGATGACCATCTTTGTTTATGAAGACGATAAATATGAAGAAATGTTAAAAGTTTGCGATACCACATCCGCTTATGCGTTGACCGGTTCTATTTTTGCATCGGATAAGTATGCAATGATAAAAGCCTGCCGAGCACTTCGTTATGCTGCGGGGAATTTCTATATCAACGATAAATGCTCAGGCGCGTTCGTGGGAATGCAGCCTTTTGGAGGCGCGCGTGCTTCAGGGACTAACGATAAATCGGGCAGCCATTTGAACCTGCTGCGATGGATTAGCCCCCGTACTATAAAAGAATCTCTGATTACTCCTACGGATTATCGCTACGATTATATGAAGGGTTAATACACGGGGATTATATCCCTGATATTAATATATTTTCTCCTTGTGTTGGCCGGAAGCGTGTTGACCTGAAATGAATTCATTCTCGTCAACAGCTTTTGGCCAACCATTTTTACAAAAAAAGTAAGATCCGGCAGCCTTGCAAACAGAGTACTTTTCTAAACGCGGCTCACCGGGTTCTACTTCTCAATATTCCGTACATCAGCAAGTCCTAATACTTTCCCGGAAAAAGAAATCCCTTCTTCTTTTGAAGATTTCATATTGACAAGGATTTTAGGGCTTTCATTCAATACATAAAATGAGAGTGACAGGTTTCGATCCAGGATGACATCGGGATCACCACAAACAGTCAGCACTTTGAATTTTTTTGCCTGTTTATTCAATGCTTCGATATTTGTCTGGCTTGTCCCTTTTGGGATATACAGTATATTGATTTTCTCTATACTGATCGATGTGTCCGGTAGTGAGATCAACTGGATTTTGAACGATACCTTCTTCGAGGCTGTGTAGAAATGCTGCAAGATTTCATCGTTGTTAAATATTCCGATTGTCACTTCCGATTTTAAAAGTTTTTCGAAATTCTTTGTAAATGATATGATTTTTAATACAAGAACAGCTTGCATATCTTCGGGGATAACATCGAGTCCCTGAACTATTACCGGTAGCAATAGTGAAATGATGAAAAGTATTGCAATTTTCTTTCTCATAAATAGATCCTCCTATTTTTTTATTGGATATGATATCGAATATTAAGTAAAATTTCCCGTGTAGTGGCAGGTAAAGGCGCATGATAGCCTTTATAAGGCTGGAGAAAACGGAAGTTCTCCCGCGTAACGTCATATACTCCAAACCCGGCATCGAGATTTTTGATCACATTTTTATACAAAATGAACAAATTGACCAATGTTGCGGGTTTAAACGATTCAAGTACAAGTTCTTCGTTTTCATCGACCGACATGTAACCGAAACGTTTGGAGTAATAAACAAGAGACGGATTAACGGAAAATTTTTTCGTAATATTGAAACTTGAATTGAGAGTAATTTTATGTGCAGGGGAACCCAGGTTCAGGTTGGGGTTTCCTTCAACCTTGACCAGGTCCAGCCCATTTTTTTTCGCGCGATAGAAAGAATAGTTTGTGTTAATATATCCCCACTCTCCCTTACAAAGCCATTCCGCTTCGATTCCCCAGGTCCCTGTTTTCCCGAAATTCGTATAGGATTCTTCCTGGGTTTCAGGGTCCACCATGAATACGATCGGGTCTTTAATCTTTGTTGAGAAGAGGTTCACGCTGAATATCATAGAGCCGGAAAGCTCGTACCCGATTTCCATATCGAATTCGGTTGATTTTTCCGGTTTAATCGAATCGCTGAGTGTGATATTTGCGATATTCGGTGCGCGGAATGTTTGCCCGAATAAGAATTTAAAATAAAATTTCTTATAGACCTTATTCAGCCCGACCCAGGGAACCATCGAATCCCCATAGCGGTTATGATGGTCGTACCTCAACCCGGTAGTTATAATAATAACGGGAGTTTTGACAAATGCCTGGAAGAATGCCGCCCGGTTTGAAAAATGAACCCGTTTTTCACCATCGAAATAGCTATCTTCCGGTGTATCGCCCAGTATCGAACCCCTGTCGAAGTTCTGCATTACTCCGCCGCTGAGAAAAATATTATCCGTCACATCACCCGAAAACTGGAGGCTTAATTTTAACCGGTCTACCCGTACTTTGTAGAAATGGTCCAAAAGTTGTGAGTTTTCATCCGTTGAGTTCCAGGGATAAAAGGAAGAGACATTGATCCTGGGAACCAGTTTGAATGCCTTTCCCACGTGCGTTTCGTATTTTGTTTCCAGGCTGTATGAATTGAAGGTATATTTCATCGGGAGCTCATAAACCTGGTCGTATCCGTCACGCATCATATACCTGTATTTGTCCATTATAAAACGGGTGGAAAGGTTTTTGTATTGCAAATTGAGATTCAGCGACATGGCTTCGATTTTGGAGTTATCTTTCATGGAGTAAGAATCCCCGTAAATATCCGTATAATCCAGCCTGCTTCGTTTCGCATCCCCTGCATAAACTCCCAGGTTCATATTAAAGTCTTTTATTTTTTTTCCGATCATCACGTTGATATTCTTTCTTGCTTCTGTATCGGACATGCTGCCATAGGTAGAGGAGAGAGTAATTCCTTCCGAGCCCGGGTTATTTTTTGTGATAATATTTATGACTGCCAGTTCTGCGAATTCTCCGTAAACAGAAGAACCCGGACCGCGAATGATTTCAACACGGTCGATCTGGTCAATTGGGAAGTGCGCTCCGAAAGGAATAATTGCGTATTGACGTTCATTCATTTCCTGGCCATCCAGTAAGAGCATGGCTTTTCCTTCGTAAGCCCAGTTCCCCCGGACTCCGATACCGATTGCCCCTTCCACATCCACATTGAAATCGAAACCGGGGACTAATCGAAGTACATCGATTAAATCGCGTGCCCCTGAATTCCGGATTTCTTCAGAAGTAATCAAGCTTATTATACCAGGAGCTTCACGGATCGTTACGTTTTTCTTTCCAACTGAAACAGATACCAGTTTGACTTTACTAAGCTGGTCCAGGTCCATATCCATCCATTTATCGATATCCCTGCTTTCCTGTGCCCAAAGGGAAAACGCTGCCGAAATCCCCAGGAAGAAAAATATACTGGGTCTTACGATTTTTTTAATTTTACAAATCAAAGTACTCATCCATGTTTCTGAAACCATCACCTATTCTCCAAGAGTTAGAAATACGCTTTCTTCAATTTTTACAACGAAATTCGACATCAGTAATCGTGAATGAAACAAATTTCAAAATTACGTAAATATTATTCCTGAGCAGATAAAAAAAAACAATCTTTTTGAGAAGGATTTTTTATTTAATTGCCGGGGGTTGTGTGTTTCATGTGATATAATATTATTTCGTAGAAAGAAAGGAGTACCATAATGCCGGAATTACGAAAAGACCCGTTGAGTAATACCTGGGTAATTTTATCCCCTGATCGCAGCCGGAGGCCGCAGTTTTATAAACCCTCGGGCGAATATTCTTTAACAGTTGAGAATTGTCCTTTCTGCCCAGGGAATGAATATATGACCCCTCCCGAAATAACCGCAATCCGTACTCCCGGAACCCTGGAAAACCAGCCCGGCTGGTTTCAACGCATAATCCCGAATAAATACCCTGCTCTTATCCGTGATGAAACACCGGGAATTCAAAATGAAATTGCTGGGGAATTCTATGAAAATTATAAAGGAATGGGTGCACATGAAGTCATAATAGAATCCACAGACCACACCCGGCGAATGGAAGAACTCGAACTCGAAATTATTTCGAATGTTTTCTGTGCATACAAAACCCGTATTTTCGAATTGAAAAAAGATTCCCGCTTCCGGTATATCCAGGTTTTTAAAAATCATGGAACCCGGGCCGGGGCGACCATATCGCATACCCATTCCCAGGTACTTGCTTTACCAGTTATTCCCGGTCACATCCTGGATAGACTCAATCACGCCCAATCCTATTTCAAAAAAAATAATAAATGTCTTACCTGTGAGATGATAAAGGTTGAAACCACAGAAAGTAAACGTCTTTTATTCAAAGATAACCGTTTTGTAGTTCTTGCTCCGTATGCGCCGCGGTATGCGTTTGAACTTGCCATATATCCGCTGCATCATGGCCCATCTTTTGAAGAAATTGAGGACGAAGCCATAAATGCTCTTGCTTCTGTTTTTAAACAGACCATGGAACAACTCAATAAAATGCTCAAATATCCTGCATATAACCTGGTACTCCATACTGCTCCAACAGGAATGGAAAAACAGAGCGCGGAGTTTTTTCACTGGAACCTGGAAATTGTCCCCATTACTTCTGGTTTGGGAGGATTTGAAATCGGTACTCAGGCGTATATCAACTCGGTCACACCGGAAGAATCGGTAAAAATATTAAAGAACTAGTTTTGAGTTGGTTTTAATTTAACCGCTAATAAACGCGAATTGCGGCTAATTTTATTTTTATATTGAATATTTAATTCCATATTGCTAAAATAAAAATGAAAAGGAGATCGACTCGGTTGTATTGTTTAAAAAAGTTATATAACCCATATATAAAGGTGTCTATATGAGAGAAGAAAAGCCAGACCAAGAGAAAACAAAAGATGAATTAATCGCTGAACTCGCTGCCTTACGAGAGAAAGAGCGTTATTTTCGTGAAATGGTCGAAATGACCCCGAGTTCCATAGCCATTATTCAGGACGGTATAATTGTTTTTGCCAATCCTGCTGCTGCACAGATGTATGGGCATCCAAGCGTTGAAGAGATGATCGGCTCAAGAATATTCGACCATATTTCTAAAGAATCATTGGAACAAATCAGGAAACGACTGGGGAATGCCGAAAAAGGTAATAAAAACAAACTTTCAGAGTTTTATTTACAAAAAAAAGATGGGACTCCAATTGCTTCCGAATCATCTTCCGTACCGATCGTATACCGGGGAAAATTCGCTGTCCTCGTAACCGGGCAGGATATAACCGAGCGAAAAAACGCAGAAAAAGCTCTAAAGCAAAACGAACTTCTATTCCGGAACCTGATTAACAGCTTCCCTCACCTCATCGCCTATATCGGTAAAGACTTACGCTACATTTTCGTAAATAAGAACTACGAACAATGGTTCGGTATCCCGCTGAGTGAAATAATTGGAAAACATATTTCGGCTGTCGTCGGAGAGGATGCTCTAAAAGTAGCTAAACACTATATCGATATGGCTCTTTCGGGTGAAGAAGTCGTGTATGAAGCAAAAATGCCAATGAAAGACGGTTCTATACGTGATTACCGGGCATGGTATATCCCTAATAAAGATGAAACCGGTAACATTTCCGGTTATTTCTTGATGGTCGAGGATATCTCCAAACAAAAGCGAATCGCCGAATCCCTGGTACAAAAAGAAACCATGTACCGCGCCTTATTCGATAATATGAGAAGCGGTGTTGGTGTTTATGAAGCTATTAACAATGGAGAAGATTTTATATTTAAAGATTTTAACAAAACTGCTGAACGCATCGAAGAAATAGACCACAATGATGTAATCGGGAAAAAAGTTACGGAAGTATTCCCCGGAGTTTCTGCATCGGGAGTAATGGATGTTCTACGAGGGGTATGGAAAACCGGGGAACCCGTTTTCTTTCCTTCGACACTGTACGAAGACCCACGCCTCGGGAAATCCTGGCGCGAAAACTATATATATAAATTACCTACCGGAGAAGTAATCGCAGTTTACAATGATGTCACGGAACGCATCAACTCCGAAGAAATAATAAAAGCATCTCTAAAAGAAAAAGAGACGCTCCTTAAAGAAATCCACCACCGGGTCAAAAACAATATGGCAGTCATTTCCAGTATGCTGTCTTTACAGGCAGATGCAATCGGAGACGACCGGATAAAAGATGCACTGAGAAGCAGCCAGTACCGCATCCGCTCTATGGCACTCGTCCACGAAAAACTTTACCAGTCTCCTAATCTTTCGGAAATAAATTTCGCCGATTATATTTACAGTATTGTAAACTCGATTGCAAGTTTCAGTAATCCCAATAATAAAGATATAAAGGTATCCGTCCAGGCTGACAATGTTTTGTTGGGTATAGATATGGCTATCCCGTGCGGGCTGATTATAAATGAGCTCCTGACCAATGCTTACAAGTATGCGTTCATGGATCAAAAAGGAGGGAATATATCTGTTCTCCTGGACAAAATTACAATGGAAGATAAACCTTTCTATCGTCTTGAAATCACAGATAACGGGGTTGGTTTACCTTCGCATGTGGATTTCCACAATCCGACTTCTTTCGGTTTAAAGCTGGTGCAGTTGCTAAATCATCAGCTCCAGGGTACGATAGAAGTAAAGAAGGATAATGGGAATACCATTATCCTCCTTTTCCCGGCTTAATCCAGGGGCCAGAAATTATTATCGTACCAGATCTGTTCTTTTATTTCATTATCCAGTTTTGCCAGCATGGTCATGTGGTCGGTTTCCCAGACAGACAGCCAGTTAAACAGGCGTTTTTCATCATCCGAAGAAGCGGAAGCTTCTTTTTCACTGTAGTATTTAACAGCATTTTTCTCAAATTCAAGAGCAGCAGAAATAACAGCAGCTTCATATCCGGCCCCGGAAATCTCTTTCACGATCTTTTCTGAGAGAACAGATTCTGTAGTCGTGCTTTTCGTTCCTTCAATACCGGACACATCATAAGGTTTTCCTTTCGAAACCAGGAGATACTGTTTGTTCAGCATATCCACATGCCGTACTTCTTCTTCAGCTAATAATCCGAATAATTCTTTTACTGCCGGGATGTCGGTCTTCTGCATAACCGATTCATACAGGGCTTTCCCTTTATGCTCCAACAAAATGGCACCTTTAATTATGTCTAATGCATTATTACTCATGAATTCCTCCTATCTGTTCGATCGGTTTTAATTTTAGAAATTAATTCTATCATAATCGGAAGGAAATTTCAAAAGTTACCTTATGTGATCCGTAAATTTTAATAATAAGAATCTGGGAGATCTTGATTTTTTTCCTGAATTATACTAAAGTAAACATTTAATATTAAATATTGTTTTCATTCTTTGGAAATAAACTAAAGCAAGGAGAGCAGATGCCCATGTATGAAATATTAAGTAAATCACCGGTATTCAAAGGAATTCCTCCCCTGGAACTGGAGAAGTTATTGTCCGGGCTCCGGATTCATACGAAGAAACACAAGAAAGGCGCAACCATAGCAATGCGAGATGACACATGTAATGAGTTAATTATTCTTATAGAAGGAACGGTCCGAGGTGAAATGCTGGATTTCTCCGGCAAAGTGGTAGAAGTAGAAACCGTTTCCGCGCCACGTCCGATTGCGGCAGCGTTTGTGTTTGGGGCAAAAAACAGGTTCCCTGTCGATGCGGTTGCGAATGAAGATGTTACAACGCTTTCGATTCCCAGGGAATCCCTGGTTCGGCTTCTTCAATTAAACCCGATTATCCTGACCAATTACCTGGACCTTATCAGTAACAAAACCCATTTCCTCACCGAGAGGTTGTGGTTCATGTCCTTTAAGACAATTAAGGAGAAGCTTGCGCACTATATTCTAAGTCTTGTGAAAACGGGGGAAACAACACTCACCCTTCCAAAAAACCAGCAGGAATTGAGCGAATTTTTTGGAGTGAGCCGTCCTTCTCTGGCAAGAGTGATCGGGGAACTGGAACGTGAGAATATAATTGAATCCAGCAGGAGAGAAATTAAAATCAAAGATCTGAAATCACTAAAAAAGCTACTGGTTTAAGGGGTTCTCAAGATAGTAATTTCATGAATTTAATCTGGTTCCTTCGATTGAAAAAACACTTGACAAAGACTTGTTAATCATGTATACTCAATAATTGCAATATGCTTAAAACCCGACATTTTTTTTGTGTCAAAAAGTCTTCTGGCTAAAAAATGAATATGAACGATAGAAAAGTTTTTGACTACAACAAAAGGAGGAAATCATGGCAGATATCCAACAAATGAATGTTTACCACAAGAATTACAACCTTGATAAAAAGGATAATATCGACACAATCCCGACTCAGCCAGCAGTTTTCGGAGTATTTGCGATTATCCATGAGAAACCGGTTCACTGCCGGATCGTAGCTGAAACCACCAATCTTCAGCAAGCCATTCGCGATCTATTCGAGAAGCCGGAAGGCGAAGGTATGAAGAAATTCATGCAGGGTCCCTGGTACAAACTGGTTCTTTATGATATTAACGAAAACGAAGAAGAACGCAAAAAAGCAGTTGAAAATTGGACCAAAGAACATAATCCTAAAATCGACGAAAAAGGCGAATACCCGAAATAAAAGGGATTATTTGTAAGAATTTCAATTTCTTCCTGTAGGGGCGGCCATTAAAATTATTTACTGCCGGTCGCCCCTGTAGGGAATTCCGAGATTTCCCACACGTTAGAAAAACAATTCCATAGAATTGTTTTAGAGTAAATTTGATAAATAAATCAAAAAGCGGTTAAAGTAATATATAAGAAATCCTTCCCATAATTTTTCTCAAAATTATCTTCAATAAATAAAATTCTATTTTAAAAAGAGACAGCCTCCCTACAGCAGGCCAAAGGCTTTTGATAGTGAAAAGATTTTCTTTTTGAGTCAACAAAGCCTACAATATAGGGGGGAAATCGACAGTTCACATTTAAGAATATTGGTCTATCTCAGTAGGGGTAGGTCCCCGCACCTACCCAAAACGTCGGACATTTAAGTTTTTCAGGGCAATCACGGGGAGGTGCCCCTACAAAAAAAACTTATATAAAAATACCAAACCACTACGAGTTTTGCACAGAGAGACTTCTATAATGAGAAATTCTATGGGTGCAACCCCCTATTTGGCGATTTCCTTTATGACATTCCCGGAATTCAATATAAATTCATGTACGGGAGAAGATTCTTTATCTTTTGCCAGGACCAGTTTCATGTCTATATTTCCCATTTCATTTGATAAACGGATACCAGCATACCTTGCGATCAGGAGAAAATCGATCGGTTTTTTATCTTTTTCCGGTTCCTGGCTGTCGTAGACGATAATGGCCATGTTTTGCTCCGGGTAGGTTTTGACCAGGAGGATTCCTTCGCTGTCTTTCAAATATTTGAGTGCTTTATCCATAGCTTCGGCTTTATTCGAGGGAGTGGAAGAAGTCTGGACAAGGAGAAATAAACCGACCAGCAGGATTGCTGAACCGATACCGACTGCGATTATCATTTTATTGCTTTTGGCCGGGTTTACTCTTTTCTTTAATGTTTTTCGGAATTTGCTCATATTATATCCTTAAGGTTGTAGATTTTTTCGGTTTATGGAACTTCGATATTATTGAAGATATCTGTAATAATATCATCTGTGGTTAATTCTTCTGCTTCCGCTTCATACGAAAGAATAATGCGATGCCTGAGAACATCCCGTCCGACAGATTTGACATCTTCGGGCGTCACATAGCCTCTGCGACGAATAAAAGCAAGGGCTTTGGCCGTTTCAGTCAGGAAAATAGAAGCCCTGGGTGAAGCGCCGAACTGGATCAAATTCTTTAGTTTTGGGAGTCCGGCTTTTTCAGGGTAACGCGAAGCAAAAACAATATTGATTATATAGTCTTTGATTTTGTCGTCGATATAAACCATTTTGTAAGCTTGATTGATCCTGGCAATATCTTCCCTGGAGCATACCGGGCGTACTTCGGGTTCGACAGAGGAAACCATACGATCTACGATAGTACGTTCTTCTTCTTTAGTCGGATAAGAGACTTTTACTTTCAGTAAGAAGCGGTCGACCTGGGCTTCAGGGAGAGGATAGGTTCCTTCCTGTTCGATTGGGTTTTGTGTAGCCATAACCATAAACGGTTTGTCGATCGGATGGCTCTGATCGCCGATTGTAACCTGGAGTTCCTGCATGGCTTCGAGAAGGGCACTCTGGACTTTGGCCGGGGCGCGGTTGATTTCATCAGCCAGCAGTAAGTTTGTAAAGATAGGGCCTTTGCGGGTATGGAAATCTGAAGTTTTGGGATTGAAAACCATTGTCCCGGTTAAATCCGCAGGCAATAAATCGGGAGTAAACTGGATACGGCTGAAATTCAGGTTGACTGCCCGTGCAAGGGTTTTGATCGATAAAGTTTTTGCAAGGCCCGGGACGCCTTCGAGTAAAATATGCCCGGAGGTCAATAACGCAATCATCATTCGTTCCAGGAGGTGCCGCTGGCCGACAATGACTTTTTCCATTTCAAAAAGGATGTTTTCTATAATCCTGCTTTCCTGTTGAATTTTTTCATTAATGAAGCTTAAATCTTGGTTCATAAGTACCTCCTACAATTCTCTTCTCCTGTCGCTGCCAGGAATAAATATATTTTCTGTCATCTCATAAAGTCGGCTTCTGATGCGTTCACCGACTCGTGATCGTAGAGATTCGCTTTCTTCTGTAGACTCATCGAAAAAGTTTGTGGCACAAAGGGTAATTTTTAAATTATTGTACCGTTTATTGAATATATAATATATGCTGTCGCTAACCCAGGGGGTTAATTCGGATATCCGGGACGAACCGAGTTCATCGAATATTAATAAATCAACGTCTGCAAGACGTTCTATAAAGCGGTTTATCTCGGAAAAATTCCGGGTCACATGGTGTTCTCCGGCGCGCATTTCTCTTACCAGGTTATTCCAATCAATATAGTAAATATCCAGATTGTCGATTTTTTTGACCAGGTCATTTGCCATGCAGCAAAGGAGACGGGTTTTTCCTACTCCTGCCCTCCCCTGGAATAATATTCCTTTCTCAACCGCAGGATATTGACTGATAAATTTTTGTGCCTGTCGAATTACTTTTTCCTGGGATTTGAGATGATCTTTGTGCGGGAAGAAGGATTTCATTTCATATCCCATGTATCGCTTGGGAAGATTCGCATGCTCCGCCCTGGAAACAAAAATCGATGTTTTCTGGCAATCGCACCGTACAACCAGGGAACTCCCGTCACGCGTGACGCTTTTCCATCCGGTATCGTTACATTCGCTGCATATCGGTTCGATCTGTTTCAATTCAACACTCCGTATATTCCCTGGTGCTGCAATTTATTTCTAAGTTTTTTCAAGGCTTTCAATTCGATACGGCGAACCCCTTCCGGGCTCATTTCCAGTTGCTTGGCAATTTCACGCAGCTTCATCGGTTCCCTTGTTCCGAAACCAAACCGCAGTTTGATTACTTCCGCTTCTTTATCGGTCAACTCCGCAACATCTTCCCGGATCGTATGACGGGTAGAAACACCAATTAAAATATCCTGGGGATCAGAAGAGGATTTATCGGGAAGAAGAGTGGAAAGATTGGCGGATTGATCATTATTTACCCCTTTATCGAGTGAAACAATTTCATCGGGAACCGAGAGGAGTACTTTGACTTTTTTTGCAGGGATTTCCAGTCGTTCAGCCAGTTCTTCTTCGGTTGGTTTTCGCTTGAGTTCCTTGGTCATCTTGAAGAACTCTTTTTTAAAATTCAGGTAATTGTTATAAAAGATATCGGGGAAAGAAATGAGTTTCTGGTTTTTGGAAAGATACCTGCGGATTTCGCTTCGAACCCACCACAGGGCATACGTATAGTACCGGTTCTCACGTGTGGGATCAAAACGTTTGAGCGCTTCAATTAAGCCTTTATTGCCTTCATTTACAAGGTCCAGGAAGTTATCCTCTTTGAAGTAATACTTCAGAGCTTCTTTAACAACGAGTTTCTGGTTAGCGACGATGATTTTTTGGAAAGCGTGCTCGTCCCCGGCGCGTGCTTTGAGAATCAAATCCCGTTCTTCTTCGGGTGAAAGAATGGAAATCTTCTTTACCTGTTGGAAGTATTGCGTCAGGGAATTGAGAGAGTCTTTACTTTTTTTCATCCTGGGTTTTGCCTTTTTCTTTCTCTTTCTCTTTATCTTTGTCTTTATTAAAGATTGCCACAGTCGTGGGGGAGAATTTAACAAGTGCGCTTTGTTTTTTCTGTTCGAAGAGGCCTTCGCGTCCGAGGAAAAATTCTTTTTTGAGTTCTTCGAGGAATTTTCCGAATTCTTCCTGCATCTTTTCCATTTTTAATTTCATGTTATAGATGATCTCAATACCGGCCAGGTTCACGCCCATGTCCCTGGAAAGATTCAGGATGAATTCGAGTTTCTTCAGGTCTTCATCGGTATAGTAGCGGGTATTTCCTTTGCTTCGGGAAGGGATAAGCAGTCCTTCTCGTTCATAAAGGCGGAGTGTTTGAGGGTGGATATTGTACTTGGAGGACACAGCAGAGATCAAATACGTTCGTTCTTTTTTTGTTGTGGTTGTCATAGTACAAGGTCCTGTCTTGGGTTATACGGGGCTTTTTTCTCTATTTTTTGTAAAAGGCGTCTGACTTCGATATCTGTAGTGGGAGGAGGGACGATTTTTATTTCAACGATCATATCGCCTTTGTTCTGGGTTTTGGGATTCGCAACGCCTTTGGCTTTCAGGCGTAGTTTTTGTCCTGAAGAGGTT
>Ga0074198_1001499_pt1 | contig 15228 bp, 9 predicted proteins | sample EPASupsiteSAE323_FD_64527 | JGI IMG/M metagenome (GOLD analysis project Ga0074198, IMG submission 64527) | Bioremediated contaminated groundwater from EPA Superfund site, New Mexico - Sample SAE3-23 | ecosystem: Environmental > Aquatic > Deep subsurface > Groundwater > Contaminated ...
GAGCACCGAACACGGGACTTGAGGTATATCCTTGAGGCCCAGGGTGGTTTAGTCAGCCCGCCAGACGCGACACGACTTTTTGCGTAGTCGCAAGCCACGGCCTTCAGGCCGTGGTAGTTGACTAGTTCTCATGAACCATAGCGCATAAAATATCAAGTGTCAATCGAAAAATTTATAATTTCGGAGGGCACTTATAATAATAGTAATCTTGAAAAGCAATCCTTCGAGCCGTTCAGGAAGATGCTCAGCCTATCAACTTGCTCAGCCTATCAACTATTGAGATCTATAAACTAAAGATTATCGGTATTTCATATCTGATGAGATCCGGGGATTTTGCAGGATCACTATCTCATCACTGCATCATCACCATCTCATTGCTGTCTCATCGCTGCGTCATTGCTGCGTCATTGTTGCCTGCATCCATTTCAAGGGCGTCGTTTGCTCAAATTTGCATCACCTAAAACCGATTCAAAACAGTCATGCATTTTCTGTAATGGCCGGTGTTGGATGAAACAATAACCCGAAAAAATAGTAGAGGTGCGGTCTATGTCCGAACTATATCGAAAAATGATAGATGAAGCCCTGATGGCCCAGCACGCCGATGTGAATACCGTATCAAAAAAGAGAGGGCAGAGCTTTGTAATCGATGACACCAAAGCCTACCTCGATGTCGTCAACAAGATGAAGGCTATTGAGAACCAGTCCAAGGCGGTTTTCCGGCTGCACATGGACTCGGTCAACACGCACTTCAATGTCCTCAAGTCTCTGACCAAGACAATTCGACCGGAGGATGATCCTTTTGTCGAGCACTATCAGACTCCTGCCGTCATGGAAATACTCTGCGAAGAGGATGAGAAGTTCAAGAAGAGCCTTGATGCATTCATAGCGGCGATAGGCAAGGCCGAGGCGCTGGTGGGATTGGAGGCGGCCCGCCGCTACGGCGGATTTTACGGCCCCACCTGCGTGGTGGACTTCGCCCTGATTCCCGGCAGCACCAGCAACGTGGTCAACCGGATTTTGAAGAATGTGGATATCCCCGTCGCCCACAAGCAGGCCATCCTCGCCGCCAAATCCTGGGGCATGAACACCTCCTACGGCATCGGCGAGGTCTTCGCCAATCAGGTGGAGAAGGGCGCAACCCTGGCAGCAGCCGTCCAAAAGGAGATCGATGAGGTCAAATACATCTACGAGAGCCCGATTGAAGCCCAGGGCAAGCTCATGGACGCCCTCGGCCACAAGTCTTTCGATGTGCGAAAGTACATGGCCGAGTACAAGAAGCGAATGGCAGGCGCAGTGAAAGAGGCCATGGACGAAGGAGTTCATTACGGCAACATCCTGACCGTTCCCGCTTATTGCGTCGGCGACATCTCCCACCACATCGCACAGTCCACTTTCAACATGTGCAAGGATGATGTGATCATGGCCGTCATCGAGGCTACCACGGAGGTCATGGACTCGACGCTGCATAAAGCTGCAGACAAGTTCAAGAGCGAGTACCAGATCCTGAGCCTGGCTACCGGGTCCTCGGCGGCAGCCGTGGAATACATCCTGGAGCTGGACGGCTTCAACGCCATCATGGTCGTGGACATGCTCACCAAGAGGTTCCACAACTTCGTCCAGCTCTATCCCACTCGCGGCGCTGCTGCAGAGCTTCACAACTGCGACTTCATGGACATGATCTACCGCGGCTGGAAGCTGCTGGACCGCTCCATGAGACAGAGAAACGGCCAGGGTGGAAGGCTGGTGCCGAGGGTTTCAGGCTTTGACGTGGATTTGGAGCCCATTCACAAGAACGAGGTGCTCATGAATCCGCAGCGCTACGCCTATCCTGCCTGCGCCATCACCGTCCGCTTCTCCGCCCTGATGAGGCTGGCCGACTATCCCTGCCTGCTGACCAGCGAGCCGGTGACAGCCACGCTCATGACCAACATCATCGCTCTGCATAAAGACGCACCGGCGTCGCCTGCCAGAGTCTGCAAAGATTGCGCTTCTGCATCCTTGATCGATTTCAGGCATTCTTACTGCCAGTACCGGGAAGCAGTCTGAGCATCACTGCACGAATTGTATAGAAGATAAACATAAAATTTTTCCTGAAAATCGAGGAGACCATGAAATGCTATCTTTGTGCTCTGGAAAAGAAGGATACTGATGCCGTTGCCATCTGCATCGTTTGCGGAATGGGGGTTTGCATGGATCATCTGGTGCGGGAAGAAGTTGAGGTCTGGGAAGGCGGCTATCCCTTCCCGGCCAAGAAGCTGAAGCGAAAGCTGCCCCGAATCCTGTGCAAACCCTGCTACTCAGTGTATCATGAGGGATGAAAATGAGCGACAAAATGAGGAATGAGAAATGTCCTCCTTGATGAAGAGATCTCTGGCCGAGCTGCTGGGAACATTCCTGCTGGTTTACTTTGGAGCAGGATCGGCGGCCATTACGCTCATGATCGCCAAAGGCTCAAGCCCGCCCAACCCCTTCAATATCGGCATTGGGACTCTTGGAGGCCTGGGTGATTGGTTTGCCATCGGCATGGCCTTCGCCATCGCCATAACTGCCTCGATCTACGCTCTGGGCAGAATTTCCGGTGCCCATCTGAATCCGGCCGTGACCATCGCTCTCTGGGCTACGAGGCGCTTCCCCACCGGCGACGTTGGGCCATACATCGTTGCTCAACTGGCTGGTGCTTCCCTGGCCAGCTTCCTCTTTGCCGCCAGCGCAGGCATGAATGCGGTGACGATCGGCGGCCTGGGGGCGACAGCGCCTTTTCCCGGCGTCGGCTTCGGACAGGCCATTCTGGCTGAGGCGATTGGAACATTCCTGCTCATGCTGACCATCATGGGCGTGGCCGTGGACGAGAGAGCGCCCCCGGGATTTGCGGGCCTGATCATCGGGCTTACCGTAGGCGGCATAATCACCACAACGGGAAATATCGCCGGAGCATCCCTGAATCCGGCCAGAACCTTCGGGCCGTATCTGGGTGACTATATCCTGGCCGGGAATAGTCTGTGGAGTTTCTATCCCATCTACATCGTGGGGCCGATTGCCGGAGCATTGATCGCAGCCTTTGCTTACGACTATCTGGCAAAAGACTGAAACAAAGCCAAAGCCATTTCGCCATTTCGGCAGACCTTACGGTATCTTTGGGAGGCATTCATGACCAAGGCCCTGTCTACATACGCTACATGCCTGTCATGCAATGCCTCATCCCGCCGCAGTTTGGCCTTACGGGCAGCCTCCCGTTGTGCAGCTTGCTCCTTCTCCGGCGATCCCTTCATCGCATATCATCTCAGATCTGTCCAGGCCCCAATCGGGAGGCCGCCAGCCTGCTTCGCTGTAGGAGGTCGCCTCGCCGATCTGCATGACGGCGCTGGCAAGAGCTGTTGTCCCGCCGGAGCCGTCCAGGGCATGGGCCTCTATTCTGGCCGTGTTCACGAACCTTCCGTTTGTTGCGGCCCTGGTCTGGTATTCGATAAACCGGCTTTCGCCGGCGGGGATAGCATCGGTCAACCAGGCAAAATTCCGCCCTTCCACCTGGGGCTCAGCCGAGGCATTGAGGAGCTGCAGGCCGGTGGGCAGTGTGTCGGTGATTCGGGCCACCACGCCGACATTTGCCCGGTTCGAGAGGAGAATGCGATACCAGATGATTTGGCTGTCCGCCGCATCGATTCTTGCCTGCTTTTCCACCAGCATCTGCGGCTCGCAGCAACCCAGCCAGGCAAACTGAATGACGCTCATATTGCCGGCAGTGACCCAATCGTCATTATGACCGCCCGACGCGTAGACCACATTGACCAGCTCATCCCTCCGGTCTGTCACATTAAGCTGCAGGTTGATTTTCACCGACTGGCCGATGCCCAGGTGCAGAAGCGACCAGTTGGCATATCTATTTGCGAGCTTGGTCGGCTTGAAGGACGACCCCAGATAATCGGTCCCTGCCGGGAATACGTCCCAGACATAGACAGGTCCCAGGGCCGTGTTGCCGTCGTTGAGCACGGTGATGGTGTAATCGGCCACCGTTGTTTGAGGCAGAATTTGTCCGGTCTTGGTTAAAGAGAGATGAGGCCGGTCGAATCGCGATACTCCACCCAGGTGAACCTTTCGCTTTAACGAATACTGGCCTGCATAAACCTCGTCGAGATTCACATCCGTGTCCTGGCTCTCGGATACGGCTCTCAGCCTTGCCGTTCCTTGGAAGCTGAGATTTACAGACATGTCGTTAAGCCCTTCAGCCTTCGTCTCCTCCCGGATGTAGTCCGCACCTGTGACCTCATGACCCAGGAAGCTGTAGCTCGGGCTCTTTGACCAGATCCCCGCTTCCCATTTGTCGTAGCCGTACTGAGGATCGTAGCTCACATTCAGATCCCTGGCAACGTAGCTCTCCGGAGTGCTGGCGAGCACATCCTGCCGGTAGAAGCCGCTCCCGTGCTCGAAGCTCCTCTGGCTCTTCTTGAGTCGCAGGTCGCTCTCCACCTGGCCGAGGCCCGATGTGTTTCCGAACATGCGCACGTTGCTTCCGTAGTCTTCCAGGCTGCGGTTAATGGAAAACGAGCCGCTGAAGTCCCCGGACGACTCAAAAATCGGAGTGGATTTGGCTTTTTCGTGTTCTTTCTTGATCACGCCCACGCGAGCCTGCCCCTGCACATGGGCTTCGATTGCCAGGTCGGTCTCATTCCTGTCCAAGAGAAGATGTCGCTGCATCTCGATGCTCTTGGCGTAGTGGAAGCCCTGGCTGGTAGAGGCTCCGGTAGCCCTGTTTCGGGTGGTGGCCGTGGCCGACTGCATGGAATTGTAATCTATCTTCCGGTTGCCGGGAAGAGCGAAGCTGGTCGGTTTATATTCGGCCTTGAGAGAGCCCTCCGTCCTGATGGAACGGTTTTTCATCTTCAGGATGGTCTGCTCCTCGGCATTGAAATCTCCACTGCCATGCTCTTTCTCCAGGAGCGTGGTCCCCTCCGCATCCCGGAGCTTGACCGAGTGAGAGGTCGTAACAGGCGGGAACTTACTGCATTTCAGCGTAACGCTATTTGTGATTCGGATATTGGTCTCCGTGGAGAATCGGCGATAGCTGTTCACATATCCGCTTCCCTGCACACTCGATCGGCTCTCGTAGCTCAGGTTGGCTCTTTCCTTTATGCGGTAAAGAACGCTGATCTGACCGGGAACGTCAGCCGCGAGATTATCGATGATCCAGACGTTTTCCGTCCCGCCGTAGGGAGCAGGTGTTGCCGAGACGAACTCCAGGTCGTCAGGGGCATTCTCGGTTATGTTCACATTGCTCAGGTTGATTCTGCTCCCGTAGCTGATGGTATAAGTTACATAGCCGCCCTGCCGGACTTCATTCAAATCGGATGTCTTGTTGAGGTTGATGGGAGATTGTTCTTGTACGGTCGTTTCGTTTCTGTCGGACACTTCGGCAATAAAAGCCTGGGTAGAACTGCCGCTTACCGTTACCTGGCTGTCGAGGGTACCAGTGGCATCGTACTGGACCTGAGAGACAACGGCAATTGTAGTTTGAGGAGATCCTCCGCTGCCATCCAGCTTCAGGCCGGTCCATGTCAATGTGGTGCCGCCATTTGAAGCTGCAGCTGCGCTCTGATCGGCAGCGGATTGTGCAGAGGTTGAGCTATCGCCTGTTGAACCGGATGCGCTCTTTTGTGAATTTATCGTTGAGCTTGAAGTCGGCGGAGTTGAGGAGACAAATTTCAGGCCTTTGGGGAGAACCTGAGTGACATCAACGGAGTCAGGAGTAACTGTACCCTGACTGTTGATAACGGTCGTAAATGTGACCGTACCGCCCTGCATAACGGTGGGCGACGATACAGACATTTTGACGGTCAGGACTTCCAGCTCCTTGCGATTTCCGAATTTTAAATCAGAACGCCCCGTATCCACCAGTTCTACCGCATAGCTATCGCCCGCAGGTTCGGTCTTCTGCCAGTTATCCTGATCAACCTCGCTGATGAGATAGTCTCCCGGCTCAAGATTGGTGAATTCAAAGCTCCCGTCGGCAGCCGTAATGTCGCTTAAACTGATATCGTGCTCCCCTGAAAGCTTTATCTCCCATCCCGCCAGGCCCTCTTCGCCAGATTCTCTGGCTGCATTTCCATCGGTGTCATTGTACTTGACACCGGAGATGGAGAGGACGCCGCGATTGACAAAGTTTGCAGTGGCATCCGCTTCCAGATTCAGGTCTGCAAAATCCGGGCCGATTGCTTCCCAAATGCCCGGTTTCGACTCCTCTTTGACGCTATAGGTTCCACGCTTAAGATTTGGGAAACTGTAGCTCCCCTGGGCGTCTGTTGTCTGTTCCAGAGAGACGGCCTTCCCGTCAAGGGTAGTACCTGTCAAAGAGACCTTCCAGCCCTGGATACCTTCTCCTGCATCACCTTCACTGTTGCCGTTTCTATCGCTGAACACACCGCCGGATACTTTCAGATTCGATGAGACCAGGTTGAAGAAGTTTTCTTCAGCTCCGGCAGTGCGAATGGAAACCTGCTTTGAAGTCTTTTCCGAGCAGGTCCAGCCATTTTTGGCAGTCTCCGAGACTGTGTAGTCGCCCGCCGACAGGCCAGAGAATGAATACGCGCCCGATGCTGTAGTCGTATCCAATGAGACTGATTCGCCATCCAGCGTGGTTCCCTGCAAAAGAACCTGCCAGCCATTCAGGGTCTCGTCGCCTGCTGAGTATCCGCCGGAGGCGTCCAGGTCGTTATATTTTTTTCCGGAGATGGAAAGACCGTCCACGACTTTGTTGGCAAAATCTGCATCAGTTTGGCTGGCGGAAAGGCTGCCAAGATCAATACTTCCCGATTCAGGCTCTTTTGCAGACCATCCCGATACCAGATCCTCAGCCACCAGGTAATCGCCGGGCTCAAGCCCCGTGAAGCTGTAATGCCCGGAGGAATCGGTTGTGGTGACGGCAGAGATTGATCTGCCGGAAATGGTCGTGCCTGATAGGCGGACAGTCCAGATGGCGAGTCCATTTCCGTTCCGGTTGTTGAAGACTTTGCCGGAAATGGTCAGATCTCCCTGATTGACGAAATCTGCAGCCGTAACGTCTCCGTCAACATTGAGCAAATGCAGGCCGCTATCCGGGTCAAGAGCCACCCAGCCGGACTGGACGGTCTCGGACACCTGCCAACTTCCAGGGCCAACATTGCTGAAGGAATAGTGACCGTTGGTATCCGTTGTGGTTTGCAGAGTGAAATCTTGAGTCGTATTCTTCAATTTCACCGTCCAGCCGCCAAGGCCGGAGGCATCAGCATTATTTGTAACACGTCCGGATATGCTATGCTGTCCGGTGTTTCCAAATTGCTCGACATCAGGATCGCTTGCCAGGCTATCGTAGCTGTAGCTTCCCTGCTGCTCTTTGGCGATCCAGCCTGCTGGCAGTTCTTCAGTGACCTGCCAGCTTCCCGGAGGCAACCGGGAGAAGGTAAAAGTGCCGATGCTGTCCGTTTCGGTTTCGGCTATTTTTCCATAGGTGGTGCTGACGAGGTTGAATTTCCAGCCGCTCAGATAGGGTTCGTCAGTTCCCTTGGCACTATTGCCGTCGAGATCATAATACTTCTTGCCCGCCAGGGTAATGGTGCCATAGTTGGCGAAATTGAGATCGGTTCTGTCTGCAGCCAGATTGTTCAGAAGATAGCTATCTCCCACCGGCGGTCGGCTGACCCAGCCTGATGCCGGAACCTCGCTCACAGTCCATGTGTCGGGAGACACGCCCAAAAAGAGATAGTCGCCTGAGGCATCCGTTTCCGTTTCGGCTATCGAGCCATAAGTGGAGCCATCAAGCTTCACTGTCCAGCCTTCGAGTCCCGGCTCGCCCGAGTCAGGGCTGCCGTTATCGTTGATATCATAAAAGACCTTCCCGCCCAACCTCAGTGTACCAAGAGCGGCAAAGTCCTTGTTGGCCGCATTGCTGCCACCGGCAGTGAGGACGACATCAAAGGACGAGGGATAGTTGCCGGCGCATTTCCAGCCGGTTGACGGAATGACGAGCGTTACCTGGTAGTTGCCTGCAGCCAGGCCGTCGAAGAGATAGCCAGAGGTTATGGATGTGCTGCTAATCTGACTGCTTGATCCACCAGCATCTGTATAATAAATCTGCACCTGCCAGCTATTGAGAATGGGCTCATTTGATCCCTTTGAGCCGTCATCATCGATATCATAGAAAGCCGTGCCGGAGATGGACATCTGGCCGCGCAGGCCAAAATCCTGGTCGCTCAATGATCCTGCAAAGGATGCGTAAGAATACCGCCCAAGGCTCGGAGAAGGAGGGCTGCTCACGACCCATCCAGATGAAGGCTCGACTACCGTATAATAATTTCCTGATCCCAGATTTGCGAATTCGTAGTTGCCGGGATCGTCAGTCGTGGCTTGAGCGATCAAGGTGCCGGTGCTAAAAGATCCCTGGTAGAGCTTTATAGTCTGATCCTTCAGATAGGGCTCGAGCGTGTCCCTGTTTGCATTTCCGTTGACGTCATAAAATACCCTACCTGAAATACTATTTGTGCCGCGTATTCCGAAGTTTTGCGATATCAGGCTGGCATCAAGTGTTGGAAATTCAATTATTCCATTGGCAGGAACCGTGTAAGACCAATCGTCAGCCGGCTTTTCCAGCGATAGAACATAGCTGCCGGGAACCAGATTTGCCAGCTCATACTCACCGAGACCGTTTGTGCTGCTGCTGGCGATATTCACATTAAAATCATTGCTGAAGAGTTTCAGGCTGGCCGAAGAAACGCCGATTTCATTGCCATTCAGTGCTCCAGAGCCATCCAGGTCGTAGATAACCTGGCCGGATATGCTCAATGACCCATGATTTCCGAAATCCTGGCTGGTCTTGGTGGAGGATAGCAGGCTGTAAGTGTACTTGCCGCCGGTCGGCGTTTTGCATGTCCAATCAGCCGATGGAAGCTGCTGCCGAATCTCATACGCGCCTGGAACGAGGTTGGCGAATGAGAAGCTTCCGTCCGAGGATGTGGTCTTCTCATCAATGACGCTGCCAAGGCTTGTGTTGTACAACTGAACAACCCAATTGCTCAAGTATGGTTCCTGGCCATCTTTCGCCCCATTGGCACTCTGATCGTAGTAAACATGCCCCGACAGACTCAACGATCCGTGATTTCCGAAATCCTGGTTGGACCGGGACGAGGAAAGAGGGCTGTAGATATGCTTTCCGCCTTCCGGCGTTTTGCATGTCCAATATGCTGACGGAAGCTGCTGCCTGAGCTCATACATACCAGGCGCGATATTTCCGAATGAGAAGCTTCCGTCTGAGGGTGTGGTTTGCTCGGCAATGACGCTGCCAAGGCTTGTGTTGTACAACTGAACAACCCAATTGCTCAAGTATGGTTCCTGATCATCTTTTGCGCCGTCGGCACTCCGATCGTAGTAAACGTGCCCCGATACGCTCAGCGATCCGTGATTTCCGAAATCCTGGTTGGACTTGGATGAGGAAAGAGAGCTGTAAATGTACTTTCCGCCGTCCGGTGTGTTGCATGTCCAATCTGCAGCAAGCACCTGTCTCAGCTCATACGCGCCCGGCGCAATATTTCCGAATGAGAAGCTTCCGTCCGAGGGTGTGGTTTGCTCGGCAATGACGCTGCCAAGGCCTGTGTCGTACAGTTGCACAACCCAATTATTTAAGTAAGGCTCCTGGCCATCTTTTGTCCCGTCGGCATCCAGATCGTAGTAAACATGCCCCGACACGCTCAGCGATCCATGATTTCCGAAATCCTGGTTGGACTTGGATGAGGAAAGGGGGCTGTAGATGTACTTTCCGCCGTCCGGCGTTTTGCTTGTCCAATCCGCTGCAAGCACCTGTCTCAGCTCATAGGAACCAGGACCAATACTGGCAAAAGAGAAGCTTCCGTCCGAAGATGTAGTCCGCTCGGCAATCACGCTTGCCGTATTTGTATCATAGAGCTGCACGACCCAATTATTGAGGTAGGCTTCCAGGCCATCTTTTGCGCCGTTGGCATTCTGATCGTAGTAAACGTGCCCTGTGATGCTCAATGACCCATAATTTCCAAAATCCTGGTCGGATTGGGATTGGGTAAGCGAGCTGTAGGTGTATTTTGCACCAGTTGGCGTATTGCACATCCAGCTTGCAGAAGGAAGCTGCTCTCTCAGCTCATACGCACCTGGAGGGATATTATTGAAGGAGAAGCTTCCATCCACGGGCGTTGTCTGTTCGGCGATGACACTATTAAGGCTTGTATCGTAAAGCTGCACAACCCAATTTTTCAGGTATGGTTCCTGGCCATTCTTTGCTCCATTGACATCCATATCGAAGTAGACATGACCGGAAATGCTGAGGGAGCCATGATTTCCAAAGTCCTGATTGGACTGGGATGAGGACAATGAACTGTAGGTGTACTTTCCGCCGGTTGGTGTTTTGCATGTCCAGTCCGCAGAAGGAAGAGCCTGCCTCAGCTCATACGATCCGGGAGCAACATTAGCAAACGAGAAGCTTCCGTCTGCTGGGGTCGTCTTCTGAGCAATGATGCCACCCAGGCTTGCGCTGTAAAGCTGAATTTGCCAATTGCTCAGATATGGTTCCTGGCCGTCTTTTGCGCCATTGGCATTCTGATCAAAGTAAGCATGCCCGGAGATTTGAAGCTGCCCTTTCAACCCCAGGTTCTGATCCGAGGCGCTTGTCGGTAGGCTGGCAAAGTTGATGGGGCTATTGGTCGTCTGCCAATTGGTCGGAGCGACCACATTGATGCTGTAGCTGCCGGGTGCAATACTGTCAAACTGATAGCTGCCGCCCGCCGTGCTGGTCACTTCAGAGATGATTGAGCTGCTGGTGGTATTAACCAGTTGAACGGTCCTTCCCGTGAGTCCCATCTCCAGATCGTTCATTGTCCCGCTGCTGTCCAGGTCATAGAAGACTTTGCCGGAGATGGACAGGCTGCCGCGAGCCCCAAAGTCCTGATTGATCTGGTTTGAGGATAGGGATGAGTAACTGCGGCTTCCGCTTGAGGGAACGGTGTGTGACCAGCCGCTGGGAAGGACCGATTTCACTTCATAATTTCCGGAATCGAGATTGCTGAAGGAATACGCTCCTCTAAAAGAGGTATTCGTGGCCACGGCTGTAGACGCCCCGTTTTTATAGAGTTCCGTCTTCCAGCCATCGGGCACGTAGCTCTCTAAATTGTTCTTGGTTCCGCTGCCGTCCAGGTCATAGATGACATGACCGGAGATAGTGGAAGTGGTGACGGCTGGTCCATCAGCAAAGGTGAGAGTCAGGGAACTTCCCGATTGAACTGTGACCTTTGCGTAAGTATCGCCAGCCGCAAAAGTGGGATGCCAGGATGAGCCATCGCTGCTGTACATGGCTTTTGAAGTATCGGATGAGGCAATGCTGCTTAATGTCCAGCTCGAAGGGACGGTTTGACGAATTATATAAGTTCCATTCGCTATGTTGCTGAAGGCCTTACTGGTTGGATAGGTCGACGAGCCGCTATTGCGGTCCAGGGTGAAATCACCCAAACCTTCGCTGGAGAAGCTGAATGTTTGGGAGCTTTCCATGCCGGTATCTAGGGTTACAGTCAGCGAATTGGTTCCCTGCTGCAATTTTGCTAACCTCTGTTCTCCATCCGTGTAGTAAATTTTTCCGCCATAAAAGAAGACTCCTGCGGTAGTAACACCACCGTTATTATAGTTATCTACCGGCAGGATACTGTTCGGATTACTAATATCATAAACCTTGATATAATCGTCAGAGCCACTGGTAACTGTGACATAAGCCTTAGCATTATCTACTACATAGACGTCATGCACGTTACTGATACCGGAGATGGGGCTAAGAGGAGAGAGAGAACCAGAGGAGCCTATTGAAAAAACATCTAATCCGTTAGAGGTTCCCACATAGATTTTGCCTCCTGAGACACAAATTCCTCCATAATAAATGGTACTAACGGGATATGCTCCCTCGTAATATGGATGGTCAACATCACTAACGTCTAAAACAACGACCATGTTAGTCTCGCCATAATCCGAGTATAAAGCATAGGCATAGCTGCCAGAGACACAAATGCCTGCTGCATATGTTCCATCTGTATTAGGCCATTCTCCTTTCTTAACCCCCGTTTCAATATCAAAGATTACTACACCATCATCTGTGGCCAAATAAGCATACCTGCCGGAAATGCATGCATCGTATGGATTATACGATGAAGTTGATGGCAGTATTTCAGCAGAGCCGGAGCCAAGGGTAGCGACATAGAGACCACCATTAGCATTTGCCACATAAGCTCTATCATTGCTAATGAAAAAGCCTTTAGGATCCTCACCCGAAAAAGAACATTCTACTGATTGGGTCATTGTGCTATTGACCAGGTCAACCGATGCAAGCAGTAAAAGAACCAGGAAAATGATTTGCCTTGTTGATAATGTTGCCAGTGGTGCCATTAAATCCCTCGCAGCCCTTTAGGACAGGAATATGCCAGGCAGCTCGAAAAAGCCATCATGCACCTGATATGAGATTTCTCGCCGGATGAGACTGAAGATCCCACAATTGCAGCCTTCTAGCTTTCCTCCGCTGTCTACAGGTGCCATGACTCAAATGCTTCCTTCCTCCCTATTGTCAAAATCAAGATATGCGTTATCCTAAACGAGTTTGTTTGTAATCCAAAGCTATAATCAATCAATATTTAATCAATTTTTTTTCCATTAATATATAAATATCATCATCAACTATTGAAAATCCCAGTCTCTGGTAGAACCGCATAGCTGGGTTGTGTCTATAGACTCGCAGCCTGATCGGCAACATCTCTTTGCCTTCGCATTCTCTCTCCAATCCCTTCATCAGATGGCTGCCTATTCCCCGATTCCTGCACTCGGGCAGCAGGGCGATCTCGACGAGGTGCAACTCCTCTTGTCTATGCACGGTGCAGATCCTGCCGACAGGCTGGCCGTCCAGCATTACGATCTTATCCCTGGCCTCGGGGATGTTCACCCGAAAATGCCGCTGCTGGGCGGCAAACTGCATCTCCAGAAGGACTTTCTTCTCCACCTCGCCGAAAAAGCAAAAATCCGGCTCACGAACGCTGCAAAAGAGCCGGAAGAGAAAGGCCTCGTCTTTATCTTCAGCATTGCGAAGGTCGATTAGCATTTATTCTCTTTGTGGATAGATTCCTTCGATTGATATTATGAAATTCAGCGCAATCGACGGCTGGAGATTGGCATGAGGAATAGACGCTCCTGCTGCAGATACAGATATGCTCTCACTGGCAAGAGCAAGTAAAGTCTTGCCGTCCGGAGACGCATATCTATTTGCTGCTTTGCCTTTAGAATCAAATGCAGTTCCAGGCACATCTTGCGCGGGTGAACCGGAATCGCCCCCATCTAAACACCTGACCTGGCAGATGTGAGTATGCGTAGGGTGGTTTTCCTGCAAGAGGGTTACAGCTTCAGAGCCGCCTTTTGTTCCAAACGGAAAATCCGAATTCATTCCTACCGGTACTCTGCTCCGGAAGTCGGGCAGAGCAAAGTTGTTCCTGCCGTCACCACCATAAGCTGTGCCCAGCAAGGAATAAAGAGCTTCATTTCCTGATATGGGCAAGAGCTGGCCCTGGCATATCATCCAGCCAATAGGCGCATAGTCTCCAGCAAATATCCTTATCTCACCTAAATATGGATCCATTAGATATCCCCTTTACATAGCCAATAATCATTCATTAGTCTGCAAACTCTGCAATCCGCATTCTGATTCTATCCGCGAGGCGGATAATATCCGGATACACAAATTATAAAGTTGGCAGTGGCATAAGGCTGCATATTGTCATGGGCCTTCGAAGCGCCCACGGGATCTATTGTAGTGCATGCCGCATTCATGAATTTTTCATCTTTTGTGGGCGATTGGCCGTATGTCGTGCCGCCGGAAACGGTTCCGAGCATATTGCCGCCGGGCGTCTCCGAATTTCCCTTATTCGCTCCTGCCAGCAGGCCGGCATGGATATGTAGAGGCATATTATCCAGTGTGAGGACAATTTTATTCGCCCCGGTCTTCTCGCCGACTGCATACGGCTGACTGCGCGCCCCCCCTGCCCCAATGCATCGGCACACAGCCCCTCAGATCAGGAATTGCAAATGTTGTTCTGCCGTCACCTCCAAAAGTGTTGCCCAGTATAGAGTAAAGCGCCTGGTTTTGGGCAATGTTCAGCATCCGTCCATCGCAGGGAAGCCAGTCCAGTGGGGTAAAATTCCCCGCAAACATTTTTATTTCACCAAGATATGATTCAGCCATGACAATCCTCTCTAAATTAATTTAATATTAAATAATCACGCAGTGTAATCTCTTTACAATCAGCTTTAGCTCCTCGTGGGGTAGATACCCGTCAGGGCGATAATGAAACTCAGAGCCAGAGTGGACTGCATGTTGGAATGAGGAAGAGGCGATTTTGCACCCCATTCACTGAGGGCAAGCGAGTTTTCTGCCATATTCACCTTCACTCCCACTGACTTGTCGTTGCTATACGAATTGTATCTGATGGCTCTACCAAAAACGCTTTTTTCTGGAACATTGGTGCTGCCTTCATTGAGCCCATACAGCTTACCAGTATGAGAGTGGCTTGGAATATTGCCTGAATTTAGAGTGGCCGTTTCAGATCCAACTGAATCGCCCAATCTGTAAGAAGACAAACCTGGACCCTGCCCGAAACAGAGGGGGATCTTGCCCTGCATATTTGGCAGGGAAAAAGTATTTTTTCCGTCGCCGCCATAGCGATTCTGCAAAATAGAATAGAGTGGCTCGTTGCCGCGAATATTCAAAATCTCGCCATTGCAGAAAGCCCAGCCTTCAGGAGCAAACTTTCCCGCAAATAATCGAATCTCGCCGATGAATGGATCTGACATATAATAAGGAACTTCATTCATACTTAATAAATTTTTCCAGTGAGACCCCCCTTAAGCGGATAGATGTATCAATAATACACAAATTATATTTCTTTTTTTACAATATATTAGAGATAGATCATACTGATCATAAGGAGAATTCGTCTCAATAAATCAATGAGCATTTAATTGATGGAGTGAACTACCGCGTCCTGAAGGGCGCGGCTTCCCACTTCATCGCCAAAACTTGCCTCACAGATATGTGATGTAGAGGTTTTGACTCTATGGGCGCTACGGGCTGTTCCATCCCTGCGAGGAGTATGTTCCTGGAGGCATTGTAGTCTCGATTGCATGAGAAACCGCAATAAGGGCACTCATGCACTCTATCTG
>Ga0074198_1001500_pt1 | contig 15216 bp, 12 predicted proteins | sample EPASupsiteSAE323_FD_64527 | JGI IMG/M metagenome (GOLD analysis project Ga0074198, IMG submission 64527) | Bioremediated contaminated groundwater from EPA Superfund site, New Mexico - Sample SAE3-23 | ecosystem: Environmental > Aquatic > Deep subsurface > Groundwater > Contaminated ...
GTACGGCGGATGACAGTACCTCATGGCCCCCAGGCTCACACAAACACGGCCGCGGAGTTTTTAGCCAATCCGGCTTTTTTCGCCGCGGGGGGGCCCCGCCCTTTCCCCATGGCCAGTCCCGCCAATCGCCAGGGCTGGCTGGTAGCCGGCAATATCGCGGGAAACGCCCGCCTCTATCCCGGGGTTCAGGGAACCGCTATCGTAAAGGTTATGGATATGGTAGCGGCAGCTACCGGCGAAAACGAAAAGGACCTGCAGCGTCAGGGCCGGCCTTACCTCTGCTGTCACCTGCACCCCGCTTCCCATGCCACCTATTATCCCGGCGCCTCCCAGATGACCATGAAATTGATCTTCACCCCGGACGAAGGGCAGCTGTTGGGCGCACAGATCGTGGGCTTTGATGGGGTCGATAAGCGGATCGACGTACTTTCCACCGCCATGCGGGCAGGCCTTACCATTGACGATTTGCAGGAACTGGAACTGGCCTATGCACCGCCCTTTGCTTCCGCTAAAGATCCGGTCAATATGGCGGCCTATGTCGCCGGCAATATCCTGGACGGCAAGGTAGATGTGGTTTACTGGTGGGAGGTAGCGGACCGTATGGCCCGGGGCTCACTGCTGATTGACGTCAGAACCCCGGCCGAGACATCTGCCGGTATGGTGCCGGGAGCGGTCAACATTCCGGTCGACAGCATCCGTGACCAGCTGGAGCAAATCCCCCGCGACCGGGAGCTGATGGTCTATTGCCGGGTGGGACAGCGCAGCTATATCGCCAGTCGGATACTGCGCCAGCATGGCTTCAACGTCAAGAACATCAGCGGGGGCTATCTGCTCTACCAACCCTGGCAGGCCGAACATCAATCCTGATGAAATTAGTCACCAACATCCCCGACTGGTAGGGAGGTTAAAATATGCAGCATAGGGAAAGAGTCAGTTTTCTGTTCCCCGGGCGTTATTCCGCGCCGGGAACTCCGCCGGGGCATTTGGAATCCAGTGTTTCGGCTTCCTCGGCTCCGCCCAGAATCAAGTTGATTAGCTACTCTGCCGGCGAATTGGCGGAAAAGACCCTGCGCAACATTGAGGAAGCCTGGGCCGAAGAAAATAGCGAGCGGATTACCTGGCTCGATATAGCAGGTATTCCGGATTGTGACCTCTTAAAGGCTCTGGGAAAGCATTATGGTTTTCACGATCTGGCCTTGGAGGATGTTTTTACGGGGGCGCAGCGTTCCAAGCTGGAGGATTACAAGGATTATCTCTTTCTAGTCATCTACGCCATAACCTATGAGAACAACCCCTCAGCCCACCAGGTCAGTATGTTTCTCAAGAGCAATACGGTAATAACCCTGGAGGAAAACGGCTCCGAATTACTCGAACCCATACGCGAGCGGTTGCGTCACTCCATTGGCACTTTGCGTCAAGGGAGCAGCGATTACCTGGCCTACAGCATCTGTGATATCCTGGTAGATCAGTTCTTCCCGGTGGTAGAAAAATTAAGCGCCCGCATCGACCTGATTGAAGACGCCATCACCGACCGTCCCAATCGAAGTTTGGCGGTAGATATACACCAGCTCAATCGTGAATTTTTCATGTTGGGTCACATTGCCTGGGATACGCGGGAGATGCTGGACAGCGCTTATCAGGAAGCCCCCGGCCAAATGAGCAGTGAGACCCACTTTCATCTCAGAGATATTAATGATCACCTGATTCAGATCATCAACATGATCGAGACCTACCGGGGAATAGCCACCAGTTTGCTGGATGTCTACCTTTCCAGTGTCAGCAATCAGATGAACTCGGTTATGAAAACCCTTACCATCGTGGCTACTATCTTTATCCCACTGACCTTTATCGTGGGTGTTTACGGCATGAACTTCAATACCGCAGCCGGGCCCTGGAACATGCCCGAGTTGAATTGGGCTTATGGCTACCCGGCCTGCTGGGCGGTAATGCTGGGAATCGTTCTTGTAATGCTCTGGTTCATGTATCGCAAGGACTGGCTATAAAGGGTAACAAACGGAAACGGTGCTGTTTTTCGTCCAACAGCACCGTTAAAAATCTGCTTTAGCTTCCGTCCCGGCTATTTAGCCGTCGGCCTTAAGCTTGGCGATTATCTCCTGCAGAACCTTATCGGCATCATCATAGGGAACCTGACAGGTACCGACCATGGCATGCCCGCCGCCGCCGTATTTAAGCATCAGCGAACCGACATTGGTCTTCGAGCTCCGGTTAAGTATGCTGTGGCCCAGCGAGATGACACAATTCTGTTTGTTGCGGCCGTCAATCACCCATAGGGATATGTTTTGCTCGGGGAACAATGAATAGATCATGAAACGATTGCCGGTGTAAATGGTTTCTACCCCACGCAAATCGGTAATAATTACATTGGCCTCCACCCTGGAATACTTCTGCAGCATATCTTTAAAGATCTGGTTCTGTTCGTTATAGCGTTTCACTCGCTCCTGCACGTCAGGAAGCTTCACAATATCAGCAATCGGCATCTCCCGGCAATAATCAATCAGCTTTTCCATCAAGCTGTAGTTGCTGATCCGGTAATCCTGGAAACGGCCCAGACCGGTGCGGGGATCCATGATGTAACCCAACATGATCCAACCCTGGGGATTGGTAATCTCGTCTATGGTCAACTGCCCGGAATCGGTTTTGTCCACCGCAGTCATCATGTCATCAAAGCCTGCGAATTTGGCCTTGCCCCCATAGTAATCATAGATAACCCGTGCGGCGCTGGGAGCGGGCCTGCTGTCTCCCGCAAATTTGCCTTTCAAATCAAGCCGCTCCTGTTCACTGGCATGATGATCAAACCATAACCCGCAGCCGGCAACATAAGGCACATTGGCCAGGACATCATTCTCGGTTACCTCCATTACGCCATCCTGCATATCCTTGGGATGAACAAACTGCCAGGAATCGATAATGCCTGCCTCCTTCAACAATACGCCGCAAACCAGGCCATCGAAATCTGAACGGGTAAGCAATCTCATACTCCGCCACTCCTTTCTGAATAGAATTAAAGAATAAAGTTAGTACCAGTGGACCCTGCCCAGGCTTGGCCAGGGTTTTAGCGGGGTTTATTTACTGACTCGTGAGGAACTTATCCTAGGTCCTGGTTGATATAGGCCTTCAGGTAAAGTCATAATCAGACTTTTAACACGGCGCTACATAAATAGTGTAAACAATACCGGCATTTTTTGCAATTATCCTTTGGAATGTTTTTCATATACTATACCCAGTTTAATTGCCCTGATCCTATTGATTATCCCTAAAGGAAGCCCGCCATAACAAAAGTGTATTTCCGCCTTGAAAAGCGTATCACATATGATGTATAATGTTTTTTGCTGGGCGGGTGTAGCTCAATGGTAGAGCCCCAGCCTTCCAAGCTGGTTGCGAGGGTTCGATCCCCTCTACCCGCTCCAATTTAATAGTTTGTCCCTGTAGCTCAGTTGGACAGAGCAACGGCCTTCTAAGCCGTGGGTCGGGGGTTCGAATCCCTCCGGGGACGCCATTGATGCATGTGGTGGGTGTAGCTCAGTTGGCTAGAGCACCAGATTGTGGCTCTGGGGGCCGTGGGTTCGAGTCCCATCATCCACCCCATTATTATCTTGACATCCCGGTTATGATGTTTTTATACTCATATCTGTTGGGGTGTAGCCAAGCGGTAAGGCAACGGACTTTGACTCCGTCATTCGTTGGTTCAAATCCAGCCACCCCAGCCAATTAAATTATCGCACATGGGCCATTAGCTCAGAAGGTAGAGCACCTGACTTTTAATCAGGGTGTCCGGCGTTCGAGTCGCCGATGGCCCACCATCTAAAAATAATCCCCGCTAATTTAAGGCGGGGTTTTATTTTTTCTGTCATAGAATGCATAAACCTTGACCAAAAAAATTAGGCCGTCTTCTCAAACGAAGACGGCCTAATTATTATTCTGGATCCAGCAATAATCCTATTAGAGAATGGGGCTGCCCACCGGAAGAACTGTTCTCCCATAAGCATTGTTCAAGATGATCGCCCCGCTGGTGTAGATAGCGAGAATTCCAGTTATCAGCAGACACCAGGCAGCATAAGTGTGGGCATAAGCTCCCATCATGCCGAGCTTGCTGAAAGTAACAAATATTACGCCGACAAACAAGATGAGAACGGCCAAACCTAAGGAAGCTGCGGTTTGTTTCAAAAAGGCAATGGTGTAGGGAACCAGGATTAGGAGAAGAACCAACCAAGCCCAGCCATCAACGCCTGTATTGATCTTCCATCCGTGTACACCGGCAAAGAATTCGAAAATAAATTCCAGCCCGCCTACCAGCATGAAGAAGCCCGAGAAAAACAGGAATGTGTTGCCACCCAGCAGGTTGCCTTCGGCTAAATCAATAAGTCCTACGCATAATTGTACAACAAACCCACCGATCAGCCAGATGCCCAGAAATAGAAGCGGACTCCCCTCGCCGGTGCATCTTCCGCTAAGAACTGCAAAGAAGGTAAAACAAGCAATAGCCAGTGCTACTAAGCCCGCGGGGCTCGGATTTGCCCAACCAGCCTTATCATTTGACATTCAATACTCCTCCTTACCAAATATAATTGGACCTGTCTCCCAGATGCTTAAACAACCACCCCCGCCAAAGGTATTGCTAAAAGGCGTCCTCGCCTGCTTAGCCAAGGTCAGGTTCAACTATTGGCCTTCTCCCTTTAAACACAGCAAGTAACAATCAGAAAGATCATCGACTTTGCTTAGCCCCAATATTCTGAATATTCCGGCTTTTATTATCATAAATGCTGTCGTCGTTTTTTGTCAATATAAATCGCTTTAGTAGATAAATGGGGATGAAAGAAAACAGAAAAATATGGGAGGCGATGCTGATGTATCATGTTTCATGACACATCAGCATCGCCTCCCGTGGGCGCCTGGTTTATTTCTTCAGGTACTCGTTTTTGGCCTGACCGGCCAGATATTTTTTATAGGGATCGTAATGAAACTCGGTATTATAAGTCCGGTGAGGCGCGGCAACATCACTCAAACCCCAGACCAGGAAATTAACTGCATCCTGCACCGCCTGACCGCAATTGGCGCAATAAAGGCAGTCCGCCTTGGTCACCCCCAGCATCTTCACCTGCTCGTCACAGCAGCGGATGTTGTTGATGCCGTTATAGCTCTCATCATAGTAAAATCCCAACTGGTCGAGCGCCTCTTTAAAGGACAACAGGTGATGATCGGGAAAGCTATCCTGTAGTTCATAGCTGTTGTCCGGCAGGTCGGTCTCCTCGATCTTCACCCACTCCGCCCGGCCCTCTTTGACCAGGTTATACATTCGGCCATAAACCGGTTCCCGGCCGGCCCAGGCAAACCAGTCCTCCCCATCATGGGAGGCCAGTCCTCCGCGAATGAAAAAAGTGAAGCCGTTATCGGCTTCAGGCAGATCCTTTACCAGGGTCAATCTATAGATCATAATTTTTCTCCTTAATGGCCTGCGCACCTATATTAGGTCTGGTAAGCGGGATGTCCCTCAGGAATAATGGATAGGGAGGAGCCGTCACCGGTGCGGCATACTACCTTGTATATCCCGGCGTTTAAGATGATCCTCTTACACAAAAAGCACGGTTCCGCATCTAATATATCATCAGTTTTAACATCATAACCGGCCAGATACAAGGTAGCGCCCAGGGTCTTTTCACGCCCCGCGTTTATTATAGCGTTCATTTCGGCGTGGACACTGCGGCAGAGTTCATATCTCTCCCCACGGGGTATTCCATTCTTTTCCCGTTCGCAAACCTCCAGGTCGCAGCAGTTAGGAAGCCCGCGCGGGGCACCGGAATACCCGGTGGCAACGATAGCGTCATCTTTTACCAGGACGGCGCCATAATTACGCCGCAAGCAGGTGCCACGGGAAGCTACATCCTGGGCAATATTCAGGTAGTACTCAACCTTGCTCGGCCTGTTCCTCATACCAACACTCCCGCCCGAGTTACTGCACCTATTTTACCAGTTTTCTCAAAGAATCAACAGCCCCGGATTACTACATTTTTCTTACCAATTTGGACATTAAATTGAGGAAGAGCGGGTCATATTGGTCGGCGACATGCTCAGCATGCCAGAGACCGGACAGACGGACCATACGATTGCCGCAATACCCGCCCAGCCAGTTGCCAGACGCCTTATCGCGGGGCTTTTGGTGGTAATTGCTGAGGAGGGCGATACTATTGTTGCGGATCACCTGACATGTAATCAAGGGGTTCTTGGAAAAATCAGTGGAAAGCCAAAGAAAAGGCATGGAGCCAATTACGTCACTCACTTCAACTTCCAGCGGGTATTCCTGACGGCGTATCACGGCATTGTTAAAATTTTCATCCCAGGTAGCACAGTCGATACCGTCACGGTGCACTAAAGCGTTGCCTATATATGCGCGGAAATCGGATATGCGATGGTCACCGCCCCCGGCATGCTGACCTTTGATTGAACCCCGGGTCTGACGCAAACGGTCCCAAAGACCGCTCTGATTATCCCGTATATGGTTGGAAATCCCCACCCGGACTACCCGCAGCTCAACCCCATCATCACGCAGCTCGCCATTTTCAAAGAAGAAATAAACCCCATGCCGAGGCCAATTCATGCGTTGGTTGCATTCGCCCAGATAACGCCGGCCTAGCTTGTTGTCAAGCATTTTAAGAAGCTCATAGAATGACTGCAGGTCATAGAAGCGCTGCATTAATACACCCCTAAAAAATATGTATACAGTAGATTTTACAGTATACTAGCGATAAAAACCTATTCAGAAAATGGCAAACTGCTGATTAAAACCGCCGGAAAGAAAAACATGCATAATAAACCATTCCTTACCGCTTGCGTGAGGTCAAAGAAAAGCTGGCGGAATAAACGGCCAGGAATGATTTCCGGATAAGCGGCTGAATATATATTACCCGAAAACCCACGTTCTGAATCCAGCCGAAAAACAAACCCCACAAACCGGCCAACAGAGCTACAACCCAGCATGAGATATTATGCCAATCCCAGAGGACAGTTGGGGCTCTTCCTTTCCCCGAGGTCGCCACCTTAGCTGAAGATTAAGGCGACCTGTTCTAATTATATGGTCCTATAGTTTCGTTAATTTACGACAATTTACACTTGAACTAGGCCCTTTGGTTAATTACAATCAAATTAAATTCATTTATAGGACTGTTTCAGTATGAAATATAAGCTTACTCTCCTGGCTGATTTCAATCCCCTGTTGGATAACAAGCGATACCTCAATCAGCAAAAGGCCTTGAACTACATAAGATTTTTTATCGCCTGCTCGGGCGTATTCATATACTTATTGCTCAAGCCCAATAGCAATCCGCGTCTCTTCATCACTCTGTCGATTATTGTGTTCTACTGTACCGTACTGGTGCTAAGCCCTCGGCTGCAGCTTTTTTTATTCAGAAAGCGGATGCTGTCTAATGTTATTGACATATTTCTGATCTTCTTTTTATGTTTCTTTTCCGGCGGTACTCATTCACTATGTCTCATGACCTTTCTGCTGCCGGTGTTGGTCAGTTCAATCGAGCCGTCCTTTGGCAGGATGGTGCTAATCATGCTCTTTACTCTGGCTGCCCTAGTCTTATTGGGAGTGTTTACGGCATTTGATTATATATCCTTTATTGTTCCCGCCGTTTATATTGTCTTTGCCGGTCTTTTGGTTAATGTTCTGGTTAACAGCGATTTCAGAATACTGGCCAATTATGCTGCCCGTGACGGTCTTACCGCCTTGTATACTCATCAATATTTTTATGATAAACTGAGCAGCCTGCTGGTCGACTCCGACAATAATATGCCGATCAATCTGATTATAATTGATCTGGACGACTTCAAGAAAATCAATGATGAATACGGTCACCTGTATGGAGACCGGGTTCTGCGCAAGGTGGCCGATACTATCAAGGCCAATGTGCGGGACAGCGATATCGTGGCCCGTTACGGCGGAGACGAGTTTGCCATAATTCTCTCCGGGGTAGAGCAGTCTCTATGCGATAGTATTATGTCGCGGCTCCGGGAATCTATCGTTAATTTGGGGCATTTTACCCATGTCTCTTTAGGCTGCGCCCGCTATCCGGATGAGGCCAACGAGCTTTATCAGCTGATAGATTTGGCTGACAAGCGCATGTACGCCGAAAAGATAGTAAACCGAAGCCCCCGCAATGATCCTCCCGCATTCACCGAACGCCGAACCCTGCATTAGAGCCCTAAGGCTTGAAAGCTTTGCCTACGCGGGTTATAATGTAACTTGTCTCAGACTGGCGGGTGTGACGGAATGGCAGACGTGCTAGACTTAGGATCTAGTGCCGCGAGGCGTGGGGGTTCGAGTCCCTTCACCCGCACCAAATCAAATACCATCTATTGATAAAAGGAATTTTGTCAGCAGGTGGTTTTTTGTTTGTCAAAAAGTGCTTGATTTAAGCCGCTTTCGGGCTTTGTGCTTTTCGCCTTGTAGCAATAGTTGGTGTATTAGAGTTGCCGTTTTCGGAGGATACTTGACACGAACTTGTGGCTGCCAAGTGCTTATTTTTAACGATTAGACCTCTGGGGGTGTGCATCTTTTAACGATTTACCTTGTAATCGTTAAAAGATACTGTTAAGGCAAAAAAAACAGCCCGCCGATTGGCGAGCCGTAAATAGTTGAATGTTAAGCTGTGACTTCCGAGCCGTTTTTGAATCTAAATGTCATTGCGCCATCTTGGTTGACCGTCACTTGGTCGATTACAGCAAGCCACAGTTTTTCGTCAAACTCGGCGATGGCAAGCGGGCGGCTCTCAATGTCTTTGATGAAGCCTTCGATGATTTTGCCCTTGCCAAGGCGTTCTCGCCTGATCGCTTCCAACTCGTCGACCTGCTCTGAAGCTTTACGGTGGCGTTCGAGATAGGCGTTGTTACGCTCCGTCCATTCCTTTTGGTCTACTGCCGATCGGGCATTTTCATAAATTGCTTTTCTGGATAGTTCGGTAACAACCTCAATCTCACGGAACAATTCCGTAAGCTCTGTATCAATTGCCGTGGTGTCACAAAGGACATTTTGAGCAAGTCTGCAGTCTTCAATCAGCCCATCGCGGTTATGCATCAGTTGATTGAATGCGTCTAAAAACCTTTCCTTGATCACTTCCTCGGTGATATGTGGCGTCTGGCATCCTTTTCCGGGGTTGCCTAGCCGTTTGTATTTATCATTACACTGCCAGACCTCTTTGCGGTAGGTCTTGTCGCCCTTATAACTTCCCCAGACCTTCTTACCGAAGCGACCGCCACAATCTCCACAGATAAGTCGGGATGCAAATATACTCGTGCTGCTTGTGGGTCTGCCGAGGTTCTTACGTCGCTCTATTTCAAGCTGAACAGCATCGAACTCATCAGGTTCGATAATGGCGGGATGGCTGTTTTCCACATAATACTGTTGAACCTGTCCTTCGTTCTTGACCATTTTCTTCGTGAGGAAGTCTGCACAAAAAGTCTTTTGCAGTAGGGCATGGCCTTTATATTTCTCGTTGGTCAGGATTGATTGAACCACCGCCGTTTGCCACGTTTTCTTACCTGCAGGTGACGGAATGTTGTGAAGTTCGAGATGTTTGGCGATTGCCGAGAATGTCTTGCCCTCCATGTAGAGACGAAAGATGAGGCGAACAATTTTTGCTTCGGCATGAACTATTTGCGGTAGGCCGTCCTCACCTTTCTCGTAGCCGAGGAATTGTTTGTACGGAAGACTGACCTTGCCGTCCGCCATTCGCTTGCGCTGACCCCAAGTCACATTCTCTGAAATGGAGCGGCTTTCTTCCTGCGCCAAACTGCTCATAATTGTAATAAGTAACTCGCCTTTGGAATCCAGCGTATAGATGTTCTCTTTCTCGAACCAGACTTCCACGCCTTTTTCCTTGAGTTTGCGGACGGTTGTGAGACTATCTACTGTGTTTCTGGCAAAGCGACTGACTGATTTTGTGACGATGAGGTCTATGCCGCCCTCCAGAGCATCAGCTACCATCTGATTGAAGCCATTGCGTTTCTTGGTGGTGACCGCAGAAATCCCTTCGTCCGTGTAGACGGTCAAAAATTCCCAGTCTTCTCGGCTCTGGATGAATTTTGTGTAGTAGTCAACCTGCGCTTCATAGCTTGTAAGCTGCTCATCGCTGTCGGTGGAAACCCTTGCGTAAGCCGCCACGCGACGCTTGACAGCGTTCGACTTTGACTGCGCCGACAAAGCTGGAGCGGTGGCGGGTATAACTCGTATATTAGCCATTATCCGTACCTCCCAGCGCCCGTTCTCTTGCGGTTTGCCGCATCTCGTCAGTCCAGCTCTCTCGTCGGGAGCGATTTTCCCATGTAGCTGTTTGCTCTGTGCCGTCTTTAAAAGTAAATACCAGGACACCGTCGTCGGGGACTGCTATCGCTGTGATCTTCCCCGATAATACATTGGGGTCGTAGTCAGCAAGCCCTAACACTTCGGCGCATTTCTCTTTGAGTATGTCCTCGGGTATTCGCTTGGCGGCACATTCGTGCTTTCCTCGGTAAGTGTAGGTAGCGCAAGCCCAAACCACCTTGGCATATTTTGTGCCCACGCCGCTTACCTTTTTGCGGAATTTTGCTCCACACTTTTTGCAGGTGATTAGTCTCGAAAATTCGCTGAATGTTAGTTTCCGGGGATGATTAGCTTTTGCTGCCCGCCGAGCCATCTCAATCTGAACCGCCTCGAAGGTCTCGCGGTCGATAATAGCTTCATGTGAACCCTCGACGTAGTATTTCGGCAGCTCACCGCTGTTTGACTTCCATTGCTTTGTAAGGTGGTCAGTGATAAAGCCTTTTTGCAAGCACGTATCACCGATGAATTTCTCGTTCCTCAGAATAGAGCCTATGGTGCTTTCTGACCAGCGACCGCCGCACTTGGTGGGGACTCCGAGCCGAATCAACTTCTTCATAATCGCATTTTTACCAAGCCCCGATAAATAGTCGGCGAATATCATCTGCACGACCTCGGCTTCTTCGGGAATAATGGTTAGCTTGAAGTCCTTATAATCAAACCCGTAAATGCGGATGTTGTTGGAGGGCTTGCCCTCCTTGAAATCTTTTCTGATACGCCACTTTTGGTTTTCGCTGGCAGAGCGGCTTTCCTCTTGTGCGTAGCTTGCAAGGATGGTGAGCATTAACTCTCCGTCTCCTGAAAGTGAGTGCAGGTTTTGCTCCTCAAAATATACGCCGACGCCGAGATCCTTAAGTTCCCGTACAGTTTCAAGTAATGTGACTGTATTTCTCGCAAAGCGACTGATGGACTTCGTGAGGATGAGATCGATGCGTCTCGCGCGGCAGTCGGCAAGCAGTCGCTGGTATTCAGGTCTTGAATCCTTCGTGCCGGTTTCCGCTTCGTCGGTATACACGCCGACATACTCCCATTCAGGTTTGCCCTGTATCAGATTGCTGTAGTAGCTGACCTGAGCGGCAAGGGAATGGAGCATTTCATCTTTGCCGCAGGAAACACGAGCGTAGGCTGCGACCCGTTGTCTGGTCGGCAATGGCGCCGTTTGTTCAACTTTTGTTATCTTTCTGCCCATAATGGCCTCCTTTCGCATTACCATATATCACTCTTTTTTCCTTACATAGCAAGTCATTTTCGAGGTATATACTGCACGAGGATAAACCATACTTTTGGGCAAGTATTGCATCTATTGACTGCAGGTCATCATCAGAAATGATGCCATTTGCGTGCCAGTTTTTAAACACCGCCATAGCTGACTTGTAGCGGAGGATTGCTTCGTCTTTACTCATGGCAAGACCTCCGTGACTGCCCAAAACAGGTGCGGGAACAGTATCGCCGACGTGCGTTACCATAGCTTTCAAACTCCGTGCCACAGATCGGGCATACGAAATGATATAAGGCTCTGCGGTTCACGGCCTCAGGGTGTGCCTTCCACCAAGCCATACGGCACTTGTCCGAACAGAACCGTTTCTGCTTAGAACCCCGCATGTGCTGAAGTGGAATGCCGCAGTTGGCACAGGCATCAGTATCTACGGGTAGTTCTTGGTTTATCGAAACGCTGATGTTATTTCGGCGGCAGTAGGACTTGACGGTGTTTTCGGACATACCGAGATCGGCAGCGATAGCGGCATAGCTGTTACCTTTACTACGTAAGTATTCGATCCGCTCTTTTTGAGCAGTAGTCATATGCTTTCCTCCATTCGGAGGGGAAATAAAAAGCGCCCCTCTACCGTCTACAGACAGAAGAGGGGCACTTGCGTACCAGCATATGCTGGTTATTCGGTTTTGATGAAAGCATCCGTAAATCCCGCCGCCTTGACTCTTTTTAGCATGGCATCAGCATTGGCTTTGACGGCGTAAGCACCGACTTGTACACGGTACAGCTTTTTCGGTTCAGTTGGGGTGGGAGGCTTTGACGGTTCTGTTGCCGTGAGTAGCCTTTTGACATCTGCTCTAAATGTATCCATTGACTTGCCGTGCTTCGGAAACCAGTGACCTGGATCGGCATGGTTACTGGCGATGCCGTGTTTATGCCCCTCGTAATGACCGATAATAACGCCATCTGCCATCGGGTCGAGATTATACTCCTTGCAGAGATAGGCACACAGTTCGGTGGCTTCCTTGTAGACTGCGTTGAAATAGGCTTTGTCGGTTAGGCCATCCTCGCAGATTTCAAAACTTGTGTGACTGTCATTGACCGATCCTTTTGAGCCGGAAGCCCCATGCCAACCGCGATGATTCCACGGCAGTGTCTGATAGGTAGCAATACTGCCATCAGCCAGTTTTCCGATGAAGCCATGTACGCAGACCTGCCGACCGTCCGGTTTGTCTTGATTCCAGTGGTTGTTATATTGATTCTTGCCAAGCAATCCATCGTCCGGACCCACATAACGACGCAGATTCGGATTGTTCGCGCCGGTGGAGTGAACCATAATGCCTTTGACAGTAATAGTCCTGCCAGCCTTGTAGCAGGCGTTGTTTGTGAATATCAATTTCCGTAGATTCATTTCTGTTCATCCTTTCCATGAAGCTGTGCCAGCACATCTTTTAACTTTGCAGGCACGGGTAACCCAATAGCCGTGGCATTCTCAACGAGAGAAATTCCCTCATTAGCAATGTAGAAGAAGATAATCGCCGTACGAAGTGGTGCTCCCGTGCCGCCGAGCAGATAGGTGTCGATGAGATGACCAATGCCGACCACAAGGAATAGCGCTACCTTCTTGGCGATACCCTGCGCTCCGATTCGGCTGGACAGTTTTTTCTCCACAATTGCCCGAAGCACGCCCGTGATGTAGTCGACGACCACGAAGGCGATGAGCGCATAAAGGAAGCCGTCCAATCCGCCCAAAAACCAGCCAAGCGTACCTCCGATGGCTGCAAATGCAACCTGAATCCAGTTCCAAATCTCTTTCATTTTCGTTTTACCTCCTGTTTTTTCGCATAAAAAACGCCTGCTGAATATGCAGGCGTGAATGCCAATATGAATGATTATTCTTTAACTCTGTTTCGGGAGTGCCTCCCAAAGCCGCAAGTCTTCCTGACCGAGTGACCATAGGGCAAAACCACGCAACCGCCATCGGTATGCCGCTTCATTTGCCCAGTAGACAATCGAGTCCACGTCTTGGTAGTAGACAATTCCAAAACCATCCCCATCACCGAGGAATACCCTCGAACACCAGACGTTGATGTCACGTGGCGTAAATTTTGCCGTGTAGTCAGCGTTGCATGGAATGTATAGCATTGCTGAATGCACGAAGTCATAGTCCATAGAGATACCCTCGCTTCGGGTAGCGGATTCCTCCACATCTGAGGTAAGCGTGAATACCTCGAATTCACTGTCCCATGTCACGCTACTCCGGGCGATCCTGCCGTAGTTTTCGGTAGTACCGTTTGGCATTGTTACATCAAAGGCTTCATACGGCTCGTAAGTCCAGGCATCGCCTAAACGCAGAAGTTCACACTTGATTTCATTGTCCGACCGAATACCACAATAACCGCTTGTCGGTGATACCGTGGCTGTGAAGCGGAGGGTGTTGCTGTTTCCGGAATAAACCCTCACGCGGTTGCCGCGTTTCCTCATTTCGATGAGATACATATTGGGGTTTGTTCGGATATCGGAGACGGATGTTTTAGCGTAAGCTGCACCATGACTGCCGAGCAAAATAGAGCCTTGATAGAGTTCCACTCGCTCAGTGTCGATGTTGATACAACAGAAGATGTCGCCGATAAATACCCCGGCGCGCCCGCTTCCGTTATGAGGGAAGGCAAGCCGTGCTCGAAGGTGAACGTCGGAGAAACCGTCATATCTCCAGGCAAGCTGGCCACTACCTTCGAGCTGTGAATAAACCCTGCCGGACGCATATTCATCGCTTCGCCAGACTGCCCAACTGCCTGAAAGTGTAGTCCAGTAAGTGCTTTGCAGCGTGATGGGATCTCGGAAGTCCTCATACCACACCAGAGCCGAGTCGGGTTTTCGCCGCAGAATCTCGGTGGTCATCTTGAAGCCTTTGTCCGGCACAGCCATATTCCCGTTCACGTCCTTGAAGCTACGAGGAGAGAGTTCAAAGGTAGCCGAACCTGCCGAGGGCTGTTCAGAAAACGATGAGCAAAGACGAAAGCCATATAACTGCGCGCCCACCACACCGCCATCAACTGTGATGGTATGTTCGCCTGCCGACAAGCTGCGTCCTTTGGCAAGAATCGCCCAGAAGGTGCTTCTCCAATACGGCCACCATAGGCGGTTTTCGTAAAAGCCGACCGGGGAACCGTCAAGGGAGATGTTGATACCGTTCTTATCCCAATACGGATAGCAGATACGGACTGCGACATCATAAATTCCCGATTGCGGAACGGTAAAATCGTAGGTCGCTGTACCCGTTTCGTATGATAGCGTAATCATGCCGTTGCCGATCACCACGCCCTCTGTGTAACTATCCGGCTCTCCGTCGCGGTCAATATAGATTGTGCCAAACTCTGCCTTTTGTGTTTTGCCGTAGCAAGTTAAGTATCGACGGCGGTTGTATGTTTCCCCGATTATTGGAGCTTCTCGGCTGGTTGCATCGCCACCCTCAGCATAATCGTAGACTTGAGGGAGCATATACGGCACTTGGTCGTAATCGGCCCAGTAGGCAAGCCACGGTATCATCGGTTGCGGAGGTGCATTACCCGTGAAGTTATAGCCGCCCTCCGCCCATATTTTGGCGGCGTAGTAGGTAAGCGACACGCCA
>Ga0074198_1001501_pt1 | contig 15215 bp, 13 predicted proteins | sample EPASupsiteSAE323_FD_64527 | JGI IMG/M metagenome (GOLD analysis project Ga0074198, IMG submission 64527) | Bioremediated contaminated groundwater from EPA Superfund site, New Mexico - Sample SAE3-23 | ecosystem: Environmental > Aquatic > Deep subsurface > Groundwater > Contaminated ...
AGTCGATCCGTTCCTCATGTTCAATAAATACGGCGCCGACGCTCTCAGATGGTGCTTTTATTCGGGCACTTCACCGTGGAACGCCCGCCGTTTCTTCGAAGAAGCCGTTATGGAAGCCCATAATAAATTCCTCGGCACGATTCAAAACACGTATGCTTTTTTTACTTTATACGCCAATATCGATAACTTCAATCCGCTGCAGCATAAAATAGACGTTAAAAAACGCCCGCTGATAGACCAGTGGATTAAATCGAAATTCAACGGGCTCGTTAAAAAAGTCCGCGAAGAGCTCGATAAATTCGATATAATGCCGGCCGCCGTCGCCATGGAAAAATTCGTCGAAGATCTTTCGAACTGGTATGTAAGACGCAGCCGCCGCCGTTTCTGGAAATTCAATCTCGATGACGATAAAATATCGGCATATTTGACCCTCTATGAGATACTCGTCGATTTTTCGAAGCTGCTTGCGCCGTTCTGCCCGTTCATAACCGAGCAGATTTATCGCAACCTCGTATGCAAAATAGACCCCAATGCTAAAGAATCGATACATCTGACCGATTATCCCGAATATAACGAAGAACTTAATTTCGCAGAGCTTGAATCGCAGATGCATCTCATACAAAATATAGTTTATATGGGCCGTTCCGCCAGAAATGCATGCTCTATCAAGGTAAGGCAGCCCATAGCGGAAATGATAGTTAAAACGGTTTCTCCTCACGAACAAGAAGTCGTGCGTTCCATGAAAGAACTTATAGACGAAGAATTGAACGTTAAAACCGTTAATTTTATAGCGTCGCTCGACGATTTTGTAGATTACATAGTTAAGCCGAATTTTCCGGCGCTTGGCGCTAAATATGGGAAATTAGTTCCCGAGATCAAAAAATATCTCGAGAGTAATCCTAATAATGAAATAGCGAAAGCCATATTAAACGGCGGAGAATATAAATTCGAGCTGGCGGGTCAGGAAATTTCGCTCATAAAGGAAAATGTCGCTATAACATCGAAATCGCGCGATAATTATTCGGTTTTAATAGACGGAGATTATGGCGTGGCGCTTTACACTAAACTTGACGAAGAGCTTATAATGGAAGGATATGCGCGCGAAATCATCAACAAAGTTCAAAACATGCGTAAAGAAGCTGATTTTGAAATATTAGATAAAATACATATATCCTACGATGTTCTCGATAAGAATAAGTGCGAAATAATAAACGGAAGCCTTAAAAAATATGACGGTTATATAAAGAGCGAAACCCTTTCTGAAACCATAATTTGTTGTTCCTCTCAGGCGGAAGCAAAAGAGTGGGATGTAAACGGCGTTAAGATGCTAATCGGAGTAAAAAAGGCTTAATATTTTAAAAAAAATGCCGATCTTTAACAGAGGGTGTGGGTTATGCCAAAAACTACTGACGGCTGCCCGTCAAGACATTCAAAACCGGTATGCGGCTCCTGTGCAATATGCAGGAAAACCGTTTGCCCTGATTGTAAGGCGCCCATAGCCTCTGAATTGAGCGGTAAGTTAGTATGCAAATTTTGTTATGAAGAATTAAATAACATACAGCAGAAAATCAATGATTCTTTTGAAAATAAGGTTGAAAAACACCTTAGCTTTATGGATAGCATATCCATATATTTATTCGGCGAAACTGAAGAAGTCTGCGATAGTTATAAGCATATCGGCGATAAAATCGTCGGCATTTGCATAGCATGCCGTAAGAACGTATGTGAAAAATGCCTTGAAACGACTAAGAAGCTTAGCAATGGCGGCTGTATGTGTAAAAAGTGCTATGCTTCGTTATACGATGTTAAGGGCGAGCTGAGCCGTGAAAGAAAAAACAGGTTTTTGGGCGGTTTTCGTGAGCTTTTTAAAAATTTAGGCCGTACGACAAGGCTTGTATTAATATTATCGCTGGTTTTAATTTCGGCGTTTATATTGCTTTCTTCGATAGTCACATGGATATTTTATGAAATGAATCCGGCTTCATTCGAATTGCTTGGTTCCGATTGGGGGAAAGGATATTATAGTTATGTTTTCAAAGAAGATATTCCTGATTTAATATATGAATTAAAAAATCGTGGAATGTTCGTCTGGAAGCATTGGGGAGACCCTCATGCAAGTTTCGATGAAGAAAATCGTAAAATAAAGGAACAGGAATATATAAATATTTTTCAGGTTGCCCCGGAGGAAAAAAAGAGCAATAAAGATATCGATGAAGAAATAAGGGAATATAAAAAAGCTATCATTGAACAAGAAAAGGCATCAAAATAAAAATGAAAAAAATGTTAAGCATGACATATGATTTTTTCATGTGGATAATATTGGCTTTAGTAGTTATGGTTCTGCTCGTGGTTACATGGCCGGTTTTTTTAATTTCAAACTTTGTTTCGATAGTTAAGACCGAGTTGATGTTTTCTTTTGCTACCATATTTCTTGCGATAGACCAGCTCACTAAGTTTATTATAGTTAAAACCATGATACTTGGTCAGAGCGTACCAGTAATTAACGATATTTTGCATATTACTTACGTTCATAATTATGGAGCGGCTTTCGGCTTGTTCCAAAAAAAGTGGTATTTGTTTATAGCCGTGGCTTCAATATCCGTAATTGTAATCGTATATTATTCAAAATTTTTGGCGCCGAACAATTTCTGGGTCCAGACGGCTCTTGCGCTTCTTTTAGCGGGCGCGCTCGGCAATCTTATAGACAGGTTGAAATATAAGTATGTCGTCGATTTTATAGACGTTCGTTTTTGGCCGGTTTTTAATATAGCCGATATCGTAATTAACGTCGGAGTCGGAATGCTTATAGTTGAAATGTTCTGGGAATCGCATGAAGAAGCCAAGGAAAGTGAAAATTAATGTATCCTGATATAATGAATTTAGGTCCGTTGACGCTTCATAGTTATGGACTTTTTATTTCAATAGGATTTGCTTTTGGCATAGTACTGGCTTTGTACAGGGCTTCGAAAATCAACATGGATGCGTCCTTGATACTCGATATGTCGATATATGCCATAATATCTGCTATTGTGGGATCTAGAATTTTTTATATAATAGTCAATTATCCTGAATATTTAAAAAATCCGATTAAGGTTTTTTATATTCATAAAGGCGGGCTTGTTTTTTACGGCGGCCTGATCGGCGCTCTCGCCACGCTTTCATATTATATGATCAAGCATAAGCTTGAATATTTGAAAGTGGCGGATCTTTTAATTGTCTGCCTTCCATTAGGTCATTTCTTCGGGCGCATAGGCTGCTTTTTAAACGGCTGTTGCTACGGAGCGCATACTACGGCTCCGACCGGCATTATTTTTCCGAACCTTCGCGATAATGTAATGCGCCATCCGACGCAACTATACGAGTCGGCGTTCTGCCTTTCAGCTTTTTTCCTTCTTCTTTTAATTGAAAAATATATAAAAAAAACAGAAGGCGTCCTTTTCGTATCGTACATATACATGTATTCGGCCTGGCGTTTTTCGATAGAATTTTTAAGAGACGATGACCGGGGCGCATTTTTGCTTGGCCTTTCGCCTTCTCAAAATATAAGCTTGCTGGGTTTTTTATTCGCCAGCATATTTTTATATCTTATTATTAAAAACCGTAAAAGTAATGAAATAAAAAAAGGGGTATAATGGCTTCTAACAAAGTGGAACTGAAAGTCAGCGGAGTGGTAAGCGATATTCGTATCGATAAATTCATCGCGGAAAATATCGATGACATTTCCCGTTCGATGGTTATTAAACTAATCGAGGGAGGAAACGTTTATTCGGATATTAACGGAAAGTTGTTAAAACCCTCGTATAAGCCGAAGGAAAACGAATTAATAACGGTTTTCGTACCTGATGCCGAAGCGCTCGACGTAAAAGCTGAAAACATATCCATAGATATAATTTATGAAGATAAGCACATAATAGTAGTAAATAAAAAATCCGGAATGGTTGTTCATCCGGCGAATGGCCATCAGCAAGGAACTTTAGTTAACGCGATAATGCATCATTGCAAAGACCTTTCTTCGATCGGCGGCGTGGTCAGGCCGGGAATCGTACACAGGCTCGATAAAGACACTTCGGGTCTTATAATAATAGCGAAAAACGATTCCGCTCATCGAAAACTTTCAGAACAGTTCAAATCGCGCGATATACATAAAGTATACTATGCCATAGTATGCGGGGAAATCAAACGTCAAAAATTCGCAGTGGACCTTCCAATCGGGCGTTCAGTTTACGACCGTAAAAAAATGGCCGTCGTTGAAAGCCTTACCCAGGGAGCCCGTGAAGCTTATACCGAATTCGAGCTTGTAAGCGTGAAAAACGGTTTTAGCATGTTGCGCGCCATGCCGAAGACCGGCCGGACTCATCAAATAAGAGTGCATCTTTCGCATATCGAATTTCCGATTGCCGGCGATGTTTTATATGTCGCGCAGGGGCTTTATAGATCTCTTTCACAAAAAAAATATTTTTCCGACAGGTTATGGCTTCATGCCGCTGAAATCGAATTTATGCATCCGGCGAGCGGGAAAAAGATCAAATTTCAAACAGGGGTGCCGGCCGAATTCGATATGTTCATCAAAAATATATAAGCGACTGGAAAGTTAAAATATTTAAAAGTAAGAGACAACGGTAAGAAATATGATAAGTAAAAATACAAGAAGCGTGCCCATTCGCAAGCCAATTAAAACGATAGTTACGGAACCGGTAAGGTTATTTACATATGCCTGGTATGAGCTGCTGGCCGTTTTATTATTTTTTACAGGTTTTATTTATGTGGCGAGTCTTCAATTTTTTACGATCGAAGAAAACGTAGGTTATGTTTCGTGCCGTTCGACAAGAAGAACTATTACTATGGCCGTTTCTGAGTATAGGGCCGATTTCCCGTCTTCTATTATAGGGCATGTAAAAAAAGAAATTAACTTAAAACGGCTTCTTGAATCCAAATATCTCAGAAATAATCCAAAATGTTGGGCTGACGGTGTTTTTAAACTTAATTCGAGAGACGAAGTATATTGCACGTATCATTGCCCTGAACTTGAAGATGTGATTAATTAATATTATTTTTAATTTGATTTTATATAATCGATAAGTTAAGTGAATTTCAAGTGAGCGTTCAAATAATGTTTATTGCATTAAAGTTCGAAGCCGGTATAATTTTGTTGACAAACTGAACTTCATAATGTAGTATTAAGCTAAGTTTAAACTGTCGTAGACCGTTATTTTTGGCATAAAACCATACAGTGTGAATGAAATTATAAAACCGTTTATAAAAAAAATTATAAATAAAATAAGAGGTGAAATTATGTCGGAAGATAAAGAATTACAAAATAACCAACCGGATCAGACAGTTGATGTGGACGATGAAAATAATCAATCATTCGATAAAGGTCCGAAATTTAAGCGCCGCATTTTCTTGATAAAACGCGGTTTGCAGTTTCGTTATATGGGAGTAATATTTCTTGCTATGCTTCTTGTAGCGATGATAGTAGGCTGGACCGTTTATTTTTCAATATGGAAAGATATTTCAGATCCTACCAAAAAGCACGACGAACTTGTCGAAGTTTTCGTTCAGGGCAATCAGGTATTAATTGCGCGTATGGCTTTTATAGCTATTATGATATGCTTTTTATCGATATTCGTTTCGCATAAAATAGCGGGGCCTGTTTATCGGTTGGAGGAGTCGGCTAAAATCATAGCCTCGGGCGATCTGTCAAAACGCATTAAATTGAGGCAGGGTGATGAATTGCAGGATCTTGCCGATGCTTTTAATACCATGACCGAAAGCCTCGATAAATTAGTCGGCGAAGACCAGAAAATGCTTCAGAATTTAAATGCCATTATAGAGAAATTTAAGCAGGATTTTAAAATGAAGACCATTTCCGATCAGCGCAAGGGTGAAATAATAAATGAGCTTCAGTATATAGCAGATGAATTAAATAGATTATCGTCTTCGTTCGTGGTTTCTGAAAAGTATGGTGAAATTGAAGAAATTGACGAAGAAGCTAAGGCTTAATTTGTTGAAAGTAAAGGCACGGCATGGCCGTGCCTTTACTTTCTTAATAACCTTCTAAAAATTCGGCGTCATAGGCTTCTATTTCAATTGACTGAGCGTCTTTTGAACGAAACCAGCCTATGATTCTTCCGTGCAATGTCATCGATTTTTCGCCGCTTAACTTTAGCGGCGATTTTTTCATTTTAGCGGCCATTTTATCGTTGGCGTACATTCTTATTAAATGGGTCGCTTTAGATGCGCGATCGCTTGTTACAGTCAGCAGATAAACATTTTTTGAGAGCGGGTCGCTGGTTATACGATCAATTTTAGATACTATCATTTTCCACATGAAATATCGATTTTTAAAACCGCCTTCTATTTCGCCGACCTGAAAATTGAGTTTTGCGTTTCGCCTTGCGTTTTCACATACGTTTAATTGAACAAGCGCTTCAGCGAAACTTTTTGTCGTTTCCATGCGCATATGAAAGTAATTATAATATTGCGGAAGATCCATTATATTATATATTGTTATGCCGAGCGCTATTATCGCAATTAAAAACAGCGCCAGAAATATTTGAAGGAGCCGTGGCACTATATTTCTTTGAAAATTATTAGCTTCGCGTGAATTTGGGTCTTGTTTCTCGATTATTTTAATGTGTCGAAGGCCGTCGCTATTTTTAGTTACCTGAATGTTATTCTTGCTGTTATTATCTAATTCAGTTTCGGTTTCAGATTCAGTTTCGGCGTCTTTTTCCCTTACTATTTCGATTTCTTCTTCAGCGGCGCCGGTATTGTGTTCGGCATTATTGAAGGCATTTTCGATAAGATTGTCATAATTATTGTCTTTTAATTCAGCGCCCGCTTGAACGTCCGGCTTTTTTTCCGCAACGTTGTTTTTAAGCGGTTTAAAAAGGCTGTCGTTTTCAGACGCCCGGATTATGCCGGCATCGTCTTTTTTTTTCGGCGCGACGTATCCTTTAAGCTCCACTATTTCGGCCGATTCGATAGGTTTTTGGCAGCCCTTGCAAATATTAACGCTTGAAACGTTTTTCATTCCGCAAAAAGGGCATTTTACAAATTGCATATATAATCACCTTTAATGGCGATTATAACATATATGAGCCTTTTTTTTCTACTTAATTTTATAAAAATTAAGTGCGGCAAGCGCGCCGCTCAAATAGAATTGTTCAAACGAAAAATAGCAGCCCGCGGCGTCTTTTAAATGCGATGAGTTGTAGTGTGAAATTATTTTATTGTATGAGTCGTATTTTAAACCGCATTTTAAAACCGAATTGGCGCCGTTAATGAAAAACGCCCTTTGCATATAGTGAGATGGCCTGTCGTATGGAGTTACGCAATTGACGATGCGTTCGTATCGCTTATAGCCGCTGGTCGTTTTTTCGAGGTTTTCAAAAGACGCTATCTGAGAGAAGTAATTAGGATTGAATTTTAAGGAATATAACGGGTTTAAATTATAGATAAACTCGTTTTTATTGACGTTGAAGTGCCAATCTAATATAAGGTGCGTCGCCTGCATGCACTTAACCGGGCGCAGCGGATTATTTTCAAACGATAATTTAGCGTTGATGCCGGCAAGATATATATGGCCGGCGTCAATGTAATAAATATTGTAAAGGTAGTAATGAGCTTTTGAAATAGGATCGGCGATCAATACTTCGAAGTAATTTTTATCTATATATAAATTATTAATTCCGGCTTTCTTTTTTATTATGAAATTTGAATTTGAGAATTTGTCTTCGCACAGGGCGTTTAACGTGACGGCTCCGTTGGCGTCGATATCGCAATATTGGCATATTACCGAATCGGTAATCGGGTTGTAATGTTCTTCTGCGAGCCTTGCCGTTACTTCTTTTTTATTATTGATCATAATGTTCCTCCTGAACTTTATTTTTATTAAAAGCAATCTTTATGCCATAATGGGTTTAAACGTTTAAAGCATATTTGGCGAATATTTTTAAAAAAACAGTATCAAAATAAGAAAAATCATTCTCAAAATGATACTATTTAAAATTTTATTATTTTATGATATAATATAAGCGTATTTTATAAAGCTTTAAAACGCGTGAAGGCGGTGCCATAAAATATGAGAATAAAATCCGGATATGCTTTTTCATTGCTTGCTATATCGTGCATATTCTTTTTTTGTTATATTCTTTTATCAAGCGATTCGGCTTTTTGTGAAAATGGCAAAAAAGATTTTTTGGTATCGAATAACGTACGTTCCTTTCTTAAAAATATGACTTCCGATGAAGTTAAAATCGGCTCTTATGTTTTAAATATAAGAAAGCTTGAAGTGTCTTCCGGAACGTGGATCGTCGATTTTTATGTGTGGCTTGCCTGGAAAAATCAAGATATCAGCCCTATAAATTTTGAAATAATGAACGGCGCGATCGATTTTAAGGATGAGCCGATTTATGATACGTTAGAAGTCGAAGGGCAGAAATATTCATGCGTGACCCGCAGAATAGTAGCGAGCATAACGAACGATCTCAATTTTAAAAATTATCCGCTTGATGTCCAAAAATTGACGATTGAAATAGAAGACCGCGAGCTGAGCGTTAAAAAAATGAAATATGTCACCGATTCTTCGGAAAACAATATAGACGATTTCGTTAAAATACAAGGATGGGAAATAAAAGAAAAACAGTGCGAAATATCGAAACATAAATACAAAACAAATTTTGGCCTTGAAAATCAAAGCGATGAAGATCTGACATATTCACGCTATATTTTCTCGCTCAATATATCCCGGCCGCGTTTTTCTTCGATGTTAAAGCTTTTGCTCCCTCTTTCGATTATTCTCTCTCTTTCGTTTTTGTCTTTCGCTTTAAGCGCAGATAAGATATCGCAGCGTATTTCGCTTTGCGTCTCAACCGTTTTTACGGCGGTCGCCTTTCATATCAATCTTACTTCCGCGATACCCCAGGTGAGCTATCTTACGTTAGCCGACAGGCTGATGATTTCGTCTTACTTTATTCTTTTTTGCACTTTGATTTCAACTATTTTCTTAATTAAATACATAGATAAGCAGCAGATAGAAAAAGCCGAAAAAATAAATAAAATACTCGGAGCGCTGGTCCCGTTTTTCGGCATATTGTTTATAATAATACAATTTATAATTTAATAGAGGCGCTTTTATGAATAAAAGAATATTATATTATACTAATATTTTTGCGTTATCAATGCTTTTATGGATAATCTTATTTTTGCAGTTTAACGCCGGCATTTGCTTTGCCCAGGTTGAGCTTAAAGAAGTTAAGTCGCAGGTGACTATTTTACAAGACGGTAAAATTAACGTTAAATACGCCATTCGTTTTCTCGAAAAATCATCGAGGGACATCATTAAAACGATAGGTCCGTTCGATTCCAACAGATATGACGAATCGGTCAGGGTCGTCGAAGAAAACGGCGGGCGCGACATGGGCGCGAGCCTTACCGCTCCGGCGATGCCTCAGAATGATAGTTACGGCGTAAAGATGTCCGAATACACTTCCAAAGGGAATAATTACAGCCTCGAAATATCTTACGGCGTCGATAAGCCGGTAGTTTTCAGCACGAGCGTGGACGATAAGAATTACTTCGGAATCGAATGGCATTCGCCTATATGGAATTTTCCAATAGAAAAAGAGACGGCCGCATTCATAATGCCCATAGAATTAGGCCCTGAAATAAAGAAAGCCGAAGACATAAACAACGCCGTAATGGATACGATCGGCGTCATAATTCCTTCGGCTGAAAAAATCAAATTCGACAGGCTTATACCATATCCGACACCCGACAGCGTTTCCGGGAAAAACTGGCTTTCGTTTCATTACGAAAAATCAGGCCTTCAAAAAATGCATGATTTCGGCATTAAATTTTATATTCCGGCCCGCTTTATTAGCGCCGCTCCCGCGTCAGGCGATGGCGCAAATTCAACATCGCGAGGCGAAAAAAATGCGGATGGCAGAGCGAATCATAAAGAAAAAAATCCGGCGGCGGAATTCATTGCAAACCTGATTCTTTTATTTATAATTTTTTATGTAATAAGATGGATAATCCATAAAATTTTTCCTCCAATACCGGAGCTTCCGGATGAAGCGCAGTACGAAGCGCCGGAAATCGAAGTCGAAAATTTCAGCGTGCAAAACAAAGTCGCCGACCTGGACCAGGTTGAATCGGCGCTATATATAGGCGACGTTTCAAAAGTCATATCGCTTATAATACTTAGAATGCAGAGCAGGAAAATAATAACAATAATAAACGACGACCCTCTTCAGATTCAGATCGACGATGAATCGAAGGCGGTCGAAGAATACGAGCGCGAAACGCTCAAAGCGATACTTCCCGACGGCACTTTCGATAATTCGAAAATAAAAAGCGTTCTTGAAAAAGTCAGCAAAAGCGTTCAGGCGAAAACGTGGGATTGCGATTATCACGAATCTCAAACGGCATTAAGAAACAATATAAGGCGGCGTTATGAAGACGCCCGCGCCAGAAGAAGCGTAGAAAACGACGAAGAGCTGTACTGGATAATGCTTGATAATGAATACGACAGGCATTGTTATCATAGAAGATATGAATATTATCCGGCTGATAGCGGCGAAAATAAAGACGACGAAGCTTTTTTCGATAAGATAAAGAATTCGGAAATGGTGAAATCGGCCGATCGCGCGGCTTCTAAAATAGAAAATTACGCCGGAGGCATGGCGCGAAATATTGAAAATAGCGTAAGCAGGACGGCTGATTATATGTCGTCGAAAATGGCGGTTATAGGAACGGCTCTTGGATATTCGGCCTGCCATAGTGCGTGTCATTCGGCATGTCATTCAGCCTGCGTTCATAGCGCGTGCCATAGCGCCTGCGTTCACTCGAACTGCCATAGCGCGTGCCATAGCGCCTGCGATTGCCATAGCGCGTGCCATAGTGCGTGTCATTCGGCCTGCGTCAGCGACTTTTAAAGCGTGAGAATATGAAAGACAACGAATATAACAAAAATAGAATAAACGATGTTCCGGTTTTCGATCTTGCTTTATTCGCGTCGCAAATAATAGAAAGCACACGCGAGCAGGTTTATATTCGTGAGCAGGACAGGCTTATGATAATAAGGCCGAACCGGATGTATTTCGTCAATAAAACGGCTTATTTTATATTGAAAAAAATGTATGACGCATCTTATGGTTCGCTTGACGCTTCCGGCCGCTTTTCAGTGGATTTAAACCGCATAATATCCGAATGCGTTGAAAAATTTAAAACCGATCGCGGCATTATATCGCAAGATATTTCGAATCTTCTTAAAACCCTTTCATCCGTTCTTAATTCGCAAAACTCGATTCCCTTCGTTGATATGCATCCGGCCCCGAATCTCAAATTAACCGGTTTCGGCAGTCACGAGCTTTATTATCCGGTGCTTTCCGAAATCGCCATGACATATGCGTGCCAGCTTAAATGCAAGTTCTGTTATGCGGGCATAGGTTCGGGAATAAAGTCCCGTTTTACCAGCCGGCGTGAAATGGACATCGCCCAGATAAAAAAAGTCATCGATAAAATATGCGACGAGGCTTATTGCCCGACTATTTCTTTTACGGGCGGAGAGCCTACGCTTCGATTTAACGATTTGACTGAGGCCATAAGATATGCGAAATTAAGAAAGATGCGCGTTAATCTTATAACTAATGGCATCGTTTTAGCCGATTGCGCGAAGGCGTTAGAATTATCCGACGCCGGGCTCGATTCGGCGCAGGTGAGCATCGAAGGCGCGCATCCGGCGGTCCATGACGCTATTACAGGCGCTCCGGGATCTTTTCAAAAAAGCATCGAGGCGGTAAAGAATTTAATCAAATCAAAAATACATGTTCATACTAATTCTACCGTAACTTCGGAAAACGTCGAAAGCATATATGAGCTTCCGAACTTGCTTTCAGGCCTGGGCCTGAAATATTTTTCCGTCAACATGGTTATAAAGACAGGTTCCGCGAATGTAAATGAAGCCCTTTTAATAGGTTATGAAAATATAGGCGGCCACATAAAAAAGTTATCGGACATAGCCTCAGATAAAAACATCAAGCTGGTTTGGTATTCGCCTACTCCGTACTGCCTTTTTAATCCGGTTGAAGCTGGCCTCGGATCGAAATCGTGCGCCGCGGCTTCAGGTCTTTTGTCGGTTTCGCCCTGTGGAGATGTTCTGCCGTGTTCGTCTTTTAAAGACAGTCTCGGCAATTTGCTCGAAAAAAGCTTTGAACAAATATGGTCTACGCGTTCGGCGCGATATTTTAGAAATAAGGAATTTATGCCTCCGGTTTGCGCCCATTGCGACATAAAAGAGATATGCCAGGGCGGATGTCCGTTGTATTGGGATGCAAAGAAAGATTTTAAGGAAATAGAAAGCTGCAACGAAAAGCCGGGCGGGCTTTTTCTTAAAAATGCCGCCTGGAAGTTTAAACGTCATATATGCGGCCGGAAATTCGGATTTTAGCCGCGGCAATTAAAGCGAAAAAAGGTGATTTATGGGTTCATACGATCTTGCCGGTTTCGTCTCGTGGGTGGATAAAGCTATAAATAATGTTCAGAGCGCTATTAAAGAGTCGGATGAAATGCAAACGGCTTTTAACAGCGAATATATAAATAATATGAAGATAAAATATGATGGTATTGTCGAAAAAGCCTGTGAAGCTCTGGTTAAAAAATATAGCGGCGGTAAAATCGATCGCCGGTCGAAATTATACGACGAATTGTCGGCTAAAATAGCCGAAAAAAAGAAAGAGCTTTTAAAAAAGCAGGACGGGCTCGGCTCCGAATTAAATAAAGCCGAAGACGAACTTGAAAAGATAAAAAACGTTAAAAATAAATCTATCGATAAAATAAAAAAGGCGAACCCCGAGCTTAACGACCGTGAGGAAAAGCAAAAGCTCATAGTTTCAAGGCACGAAGGCGCCGTTTTAATGCTTAGAAATAATATAAAAATGTTAAGTTCAGGCCTCGGGTTCATAATGAATTATTTTACGGTCTCTAAATTGCGAAGCAATTATATGGCCGGAATTGAAATTTTAAAAAAAGAGAAGGAAAAGTTATCGGATATAAGGAAAGAATATCTTGAAATGAAGCACGGCGTAGAAGAAAAAGAAAAAGGGCTGCAACTTGAATTTCAGGAAGCGATGCAAAAGGTTTCTTTTTTAAGGCAGTCTTTAAAAACGATTAAGCTCGACTTTGAACTGAATTTAATAATAGAAGGCGTAAAAAGTTTTTTTGATTTGGCCGATGAGCAGATCGTTTTAAGCTTGAATCCTGAAATTTCCGAGGCGGGCGAGATCGTGAATCTTCGCAGGCTGAAATTGGAATACGAAGAAGGGCTGAAACTTGTAGCCGAAGAAATAGGTTTTTTAAACGGCATTAAATCTGGTTTTTTAAATATAAAAAAGACCGCGGATTCGCTATACGATCAATATAGCAAGTATAGTTCTTATTTAAGCTCCCTGAATGTAAATATAAGCGATGCGTGTGAAAATTATTTAAAAGAATTGGCGCGGTTCGCCTCGAAGATAATCGACGACAAAAGTTTGGGAAAAAATCCAAGGCAGTTTTTAGAAATAGTGAAGCCGTTTCATTCTTCGGTTATAAACGAATCTGTCGTTAAATCGATGTTTACATCTGTCGGCGGCGCGATAAGCGAGGCCGCTAAAAAATGGAAATAAATATCGGTTATATAAAATAATACTTTATATTTATAAGAAAAATCACATAAATTGAGGATGATTTATTTATGCCGTTTTATGAAACTGAGTTAAGAGGCGTATTCATATTCGAACCGCGCGTTTACGACGACGAGCGGGGCTTTTTTTATGAAAGCTATAACCAGGGCGATTTTAATAAATACGGTATAAGCAATAATTTTGTTCAAGATAATCATTCTTATTCTAAATACGGCGTTTTACGGGGCCTTCATTATCAATTAGAGCCATACGCGCAGGCGAAGCTCGTTCGCGTTGTCCACGGCAAAATATTTGATGTCGCAGTCGATATTCGTCCGGGTTCGCCGGAGTTAGGAAAATGGGCCGGCGTCGAACTATCGTCGGAAAATAAAAAACAGGTTTTTATTCCGGCCGGCTTTGCTCATGGATTTCTTGTGTTGAGCGAATACGCCGAAGTGATATATAAATGCGATAATTTTTATCATTCAGAAAAATCGATGGGAATAATGTATAATGATCCTGAAATAGCTGTAAAGTGGCCCGAAGTTAAGGGCGGCTATATATTATCTGAAAAAGACAAAACGAACCCTTCTTTCGGCGAGCCGGCATCGGGAAAAATTCGCCGTTAATTTCGTTTTTATTTAATGATCCTCGTTTAATAAAAAAAATGATAAATTAGTCAAAATTTTCAAAAAAATAAAAACTTGTAAAATTTTAAAAAGATTCTTTTTTCTTGTATATAAATTAAAAAAACGAATCATTACTATTTTTATCTTCTTTGCTTCTTAACTCCCTCAAAAATGATAAAATAAAATAAATTTTTGAATTATTTCAGCCTGAATATATATTTCAGGTTAATTAAATCATTTTTTTTTCGATATATTTGGCAGGGTATTTTAATTTTTAATAATGCGTGCAGCATAAATACGTCAATATTATAGTTATAAATAGAAGGCTGGTGCGACTAATGGATAAATTCGTCATTAAGGGAAATAAGAAATTAAGCGGTTCGGTCGATATCAATGGCTCGAAAAATTCGACCCTTCCGATTTTAGCAGGCGCGATTTTAGCAGGCGATAACGTTAAACTAAAAAACGTTCCCGACTTAAAAGACGTAAGAACGATGATCGAAGTTTTACGTTCGCTTGGAATGAAAGTGACCGAAGATTTCAATTCAAAAGAGATTCAAATTAAAACAATCGATAAGTTAAATATTGAAGCGCCATATGAATTAATAAAACAGATGCGCGCGTCGTTTTTTGTTCTTGGGCCGCTTTTAGCCAGAATGGGTAAGGCCCGTGTCGCGCTTCCCGGCGGATGCGCCATAGGCACGAGACCTGTCGATATCCATTTAAAGGGTCTCGAAAAGCTCGGTGCAAAGATACTTCTTGGCCATGGATATGTCGAGGCTACGGCGCCGAAACTTGTAGGAAGCAACATTTGTCTAGATTTTCCTTCGGTTGGCGCAACTGAAAATATCATGATGGCGGCTACATTGGCCGAAGGGAAAACATTTATTGAAAACGCTGCAAAAGAACCTGAAAT
>Ga0074198_1001503_pt1 | contig 15204 bp, 19 predicted proteins | sample EPASupsiteSAE323_FD_64527 | JGI IMG/M metagenome (GOLD analysis project Ga0074198, IMG submission 64527) | Bioremediated contaminated groundwater from EPA Superfund site, New Mexico - Sample SAE3-23 | ecosystem: Environmental > Aquatic > Deep subsurface > Groundwater > Contaminated ...
ATTGGTTTCCTTGGCAATAATTTTGGCCAAAGTGGTTTTACCAAGTCCTGGAGGACCCCAAAAAATCATAGAAAAAACTTGATGATTTTCAATAGCCTGACGTAGTGGTTTACCTGGTCCAACTAGATGTGATTGACCAATAAATTCGTCTAAATTTTTGGGTCTAAGTAATGAGGCTAATGGTTGACTTAACATTTGGGTTTTGTTTGGGTAATAGACTCAGTATAAACTAGATATGCTTGATGGTCAATTCGGGAATAATTACTTCTGAAGGCAAAGATAAAATAAAATTAATAGTATTAACTACATAGTGAAGATCGAGAGCATTAGAAATATCATAATTAGGACCATTAAACTTATTTTTTAAATCTCCAGGATGAATATCAATAATTTTAATACCAAAAGTGGCTAATTCTTGTTGGACCGATTGTGAAAATCCTGTTAAAGCCCATTTAGATGCGTGATAAACCGAATTAAAAGCTTTTGGATGAAGTCCAGCAGTAGAATTGATATTTATAATAGTACCGTGTTTTTGTTTTTTAAAAATAGGAACTAAAAGATTGGTAGTAAACATTGGGCCAAGAGTATTAACTTCAATAACTTTTTTAATTAATTGAGGATCATTATCTTCGATGGGCCCATCAATGTAGATACCAGCATTATTAATAAAACAATCAATCTTGTCGTATTTATCGATAATTTTTTCAATACTATCTTGAAGTGAACCAAAATCAGTAACATCACAAACTTGATAATCGCATTCTAAAGTTTGGGCAACTAATTTGGTTACTGCTGGATTGATATCTAAAATAATTACTTTTTCCTTATCAGAAAATGAGGCAGCAATTTCTCGGCCTAATCCATTGGCACCACCAGTGATACAGATAACTTTTTGAGTCATTAATTAAGTATAATAAAAATGTGGCAATAATAATAATCTTAATATTTTCTTTTGTTTTAAGATTAATTGGAATTAATCAATCATTGTGGTTAGATGAAGCAATTTCAGTAAATATAGCTAAGTTGCCAATAGATTCAATTGTAACCAGATTTTCAATACATGATTTTCATCCACCACTATATTATTGGTTTTTAAATATTTGGATAAAAATTTTTGGTGATCAAGTTTGGGTGATGAGACTTAGCTCAATATTATTTTCTTTAATAACAATTTGGTTGGTTTATAAGATTGGTAAAGAAATTAAAGACCAAAAAACAGGTTTATGGGCAGCAATATTGACTGGAATTAATCCTCTTTTGATTTATTTTTCTCAAGAACTAAGAATGTATTCGTTGGTAACCATGTGGTTGATTGCATCAATTTGTTTTTTGGTCAAAATGCTAAAAAAACCAAATTGGAAAAATATTTTAGGATTTAATATTATGACAGGCTTAAGTTTTGTGACTTTTTATGGATCAATATTTTTGATTGGAGCTGAAATTCTGTATATATTGATAAATAAAAAGATAAAGTTATTTTTAATCAGTGTTTTGGGAATAATTTTGGCACTACTAGGAATAAGTCCACTTTTAAGTACTCAATTAAAATATTCACAAGAAGCTTTGTTGCAAGTGAGTAATTGGGGTTTGGCTTTGGGAAAAGTAAATTTAAAAAATCTACTCTTAATACCATTGAAATTTAGTGTCGGCAAGATTAGTTGGTGGCCAAAAATTAATTATTATGTAACTAGTGGATTATGGTCATTGGTAGTTTTTGGAATAACCTTAAAAAGTTTATTTAAAAATAAATTATTAAGATTTTTGTTGATTGTACCTTTGGTTTTTGGAATTATCTTTTCACTAAAATCACCGATGTTGCAGTATTTTAGATTTTTATATTTAATTCCGATAATATCCTTAATAATTTCTTTGGAAGCCAAAAAAAATATTAAAATATTTTTGACAATAGGATTTTTGATTTTTAGTGGAATTTATTTAATAAATCCTAAAATGCATCGAGAAAATTGGAAAGATTTAGCTAGTAGCTTATCTTCAAGTGACAATGTTTATATGTTGAACAGTTTTGCTGATCCAATTAATTTTTATAATCCAAATTTAAAAATAAATGCTTTTGAAAAAAGTGTTCCGATAGAAGACAATATAAAGATAATTCCCTATGGTGAAGCAATCCATGGTTTTGATCACACAAGATTGATGCAAGAGCAAGGATATGTAAAAACTGAAGAAAAAGATTTTGGTGGAGTGACCTGGGAAGAATGGATTTCTAGTAAACAGAAAAATTAGGTGGGTATTCGTCTTTATTAAAACATGTTTTGAATAATAAAGAAAGGTCTTTTTTTTTAATTTGATTTGTTTAAAATTGTTATCATGAAATATATTTTTGTATGTGGTGGTGTTGTTAGTGGTTTAGGTAAAGGAATCGTCTCGGCATCAATCGGGATGTTACTTAAATCATCTGGTTTTAAAGTAAACCATATTAAAATTGATCCTTACTTGAATATTGATGCTGGGACTATGAGACCAATGGAACACGGAGAAACTTTCGTGACAGCTGATGGAGGAGAAATTGATCAAGATTTGGGTAATTATGAAAGATTCTTAAACCAAGATTTTTCAAAAGAAAACAATATTACTTCAGGTAAAATTTATAAAACGATAATTGAAAATGAAAGAGCATTTAAATATGAAGGTCGAGATGTGGAAATTATCCCAGATGTTCCAAATGAAATAAAAAGAAGATTTTATGAATTGGAAAAAGGTTATGATTTTGTAGTAGTAGAAATTGGTGGAACTACTGGTGATATTGAAAATTTACCTTTCTTATATGCCGCTCGAGAAGTTGGTCGAGAAAGAGAAGCAATGTATGTGATGGTTTCTTATGTCCCTTATTTAAGAAATGTGGGTGAATTAAAAACTAAACCAACTCAACATGCAATTTCGGAATTGAGAGCAACAGGAATTATGCCTGATATATTAATTACTAGAAGCGAAACTGGAATGGACGAACCTAGATTAGAAACATTAGCTAAAAGATGTTTTCTAGATGATGATTCTATTTTTGACGATCCTGATTGTAGTTCGATTTATCGAGTTCCACTAATTTTGGAAGAACAGGGGTTAATGGAAAAAATTAAAAAATATTTTAAAATAAAAAACCATGTAACTGATCTAAAAGAATGGAAAAGTATGGTCGATAAAATGGAAAAGGCAAAAAAAGAAGTTACAATAGGTTTGGTTGGTAAATATGTTAAATCCGGTAAAGGAAATCATAAAGATGTTTATGTATCAGTTTTGGAAGCATTGAAACATGCGGCAATCAGCAATGATGTAAAAATTAATATTGAACCAATTGATTCAACTGATTTTAAAGTTGAAGATTTAAAAAAATACCAAGGAATTGTGGCACCACAAGGTTGGGGTAGTCGAGGGGCTGAAGGAATTATTGAGGCCATAAAAGTGGCTAGAGAAAATAATATTCCCTACTTAGGTTTATGTTTCGGAATGCAAATGGCAGTAATTGAGTTTGCTCGAAATGTAGCCAAATTAAATGGAGCAAATTCGGTGGAAGTTGATCCAAAAACAAAACATCCAGTGATACACTTAATGCCAGAACAAGAAGAATACTTAAAAAAACACCAATATGGTGGAACTATCCGATTGGGAAACTGGCCATGTAAACTTCAAAAAGGAACTAAATTGGCAGAAATTTATGGAAAGGAATTAGTTGATGAAAGACATCGACATCGATATGAATTTAATAATGATTATCGAGAACAATTTGAAAAGATGGGATTAATAATTTCGGGAACTTCACCTGATGGAAAATTAGTTGAAGCAATTGAATTAAAAAATCACCCATTCTTTGTAGCGACTCAATTTCATCCAGAATATATTTCTAGGCCATTAAAACCACATCCAATATTCTTGGCATTTTTGAAAGCAGTAAAGAAAAAATAATTTATTTCTTAGCAGGTTTCTTTTCGAGGCGATCAATCTTGAGGATTTTGACAGAGAAATAAACTACAAAAGCGATAATTAAAAAATCAATTAAACTGCTAATAAAACTACCAACCAAAATTTGAGCCGAACCGATTTGAAAATGAAGTTTACTTAAGTCACCAATTTTCCCCAATAAAAGTCCAACAACTGGATTGATAATATCGGTAACTAAAGCAGTAACTAGTTTGGTAATGGAAGTTCCCATAACCACACCAATAGCTAAACCAATAACTCCTTGAGATTGAATAAATTCCATAAATCCTTTTAGTTGTTTTTTCATAAAATGATTATATCAATAAATGAACATGGCGTCGCCAAAACTAAAAAATCGATATTTATTGTTTATAGCCTCTTGATAAGCATTAAGAATTTTTTCTCTAGTGGAAAAGGCAGAAACTAACATTAAAAGACTAGATTCTGGTAAATGAAAATTGGTAATTAAAGCATCAACAAACTTAAATTTGTATGGTGGAAAAATGAAAATTTGAGTAGAATTATCTCCAGGATTTAAACCATCTTTATTAAAAGCACTTTCTAAAGTACGAACTGATGTGGTACCAACGGCAATAATTCGTTTACCATCTTTTTTGGCTTTATTTAACCTTTGGGCAACACTTGGTTTAATTTCATAAAATTCAGAATGTAATGTTTTTGACTCAAGATTTTCAGGGCGAAGGTTTTGAAAAGTACCTAAACCAACATGGAGGGTGACATACTCTATTTGAACACCTTTTTTGATTAATTTAGTCAATAACTCTTTGGTAAAGTGAAGACCGGCAGTGGGGGCAGCGGCTGATCCAACTGGCTTAGCGTAAACAGTTTGATATTCTGATCTGATTTGTTTTTCTGTTTGAACGGATTTGATATAAGGCGGAATTGGAGTGTGACCAATTTGATCTAAAACCTTAAAAATTTGATCATGCTTAAAATTAAATTTTAAAATAATCTCGCCAGTTTCTGGTTCACTTTTAATAACTTCACCAACTAACTGATGATCAAAAAATATTTTTTTACCAATTTGAGGACGAGGTTTGCTGATTGCTAACCATTGATCTGATTTAATTTGACGAATTAATAAAATTTCAATTTGGCCACCAGAATCTTTTTTTCCAAAAATACGAGCGGGAAAAACTTTACTTTGATTTAAAACTAAAACATCACTTGGACCAAGTAAATCAATAAGATTAAAAAAATGGAGATGATCAATTTTTCCAGTAGATTTGTCTAAAGTTAATAATCGACAATGATCTCTTTTTGAGGTCGGTTTATTGGCAATTAAATTGGGGGGTAAATAGTAAGAATAATCTTTTATATCCAAGGACATGGGGATATTTTATCAGAAGTTAGTTTAAAATCATGATGGAATAATTAAGAAATGAAGCAAATGAAACCCAAGCCAAATATGGCCAAAGAAGTTTTGAAGCAGTTTTATTATATTTGTTAAACCTAATAATAGTCATTAATATGGCCACCCAAAGAATAATAATTTCATAAAAAGCTAAAGTCGGGGAACGAAGACCAAAAAATAAAAATGACCAAAGAGTATTTAAAATAAGTTGAGTCCAAAACCAAAAAAGATTATTTTTTTTGTTCCAAACTAAATAAAGAGCAATACCCATAAGTAAAAAAAGTAACGTCCAAACTGGACCAAAAAGCCAAGATGGTGGATTAAATGTTGGCTTAATAAGATCAGTTAAATACCAACTTTTGACTGAAGAAGCAGTAGCCACACTGCCAATAATACCAGCACCTTCGGTAATCAAAATACAAAGAATTAATTTGCCTAAATTAAATTTTGATTTATTATTTGATTTCATAATTAATACTAACATTTTTTAAAAACATAATTTGTCGACCATCTACTAATTCAATTTTTTTAAAACCAAATTTTTCATATATGTGAATGGCGGCAAGATTGTCGTTTGAAGTTTCCAACCAAAAACCGGTGATGAGAGATTGTTTTTGATTCTTAAGAAGATCAATAAAAGCAGTTCTCATAAATTTTTGCGATAAACCAAGTCCCCTGGCTGAATCATAAATTCTGATTGCAAAAGTAAAATTGGCTTTTATGTTGATAGGAGGATCTTTTTGACCAAACCAAATTATCCCTAATAAATTATGGTTAATATCGGAAAGTGTATAAATAATTCGACCTTGAGTTAGCCATTTTTTGAAACTAGATAAATCTTGAAAACGAATTGAGTCAGAGGTAAATTTTTTTATATCTGGGTCAGTGTGACTATATTCTATAAGTTGATGAATCTGACAATCTAAAATTCCTTGTTTAATAAAAACATCTTTATCAAACTCCATATTAAAGATAATATTCCTTTACTAATCCAGTTTCTGTTTCTTGATTAGCATAAGCATGAACATTAATATATTGTTCAATTCCCGAACCAATTATTTTTCTCTTTAAAAGTTCATCTATTTGAAAAATGCCAGCAGAATTATTCATCAAAATATTTAATTGAATTGGTTTATCAATACCAACTTCAATTTCAACTTTATCGATAGCAGCAGCAGAAACTGAATAAATATCTAGTTTTTTAGTTTCATAAGCAATTCGCGAACGACCTTTGCTCATATCAAGTGCATCGGCAACTCGAACGATACCAGCTTCTAAAGTAAGAGGTTTACCATCACTTCGATGACTAATAATGGCATGGAGAGTTTCGGAAATGACAATAGTTTTTTCTTCTATTGGTAAAAAATCGACAATTTGATGAAGTAAATTGTTAGCTAAAAATAAACTATAAGCTTCGTGATCTTTACGACTGATAGTCATGCCTAAATCATGAAGGACACTTGCTAAAAAGATAATAACTTCAGCGTAATCATTGGTAAGATTATAATCTTTGACAACAGACATATTAATCCCTTTTTCAACCAACATTCTACAAATCTTTAGGGCAATATTGGAAACAATTTGAAAATGAGTTCGACCGTGATCGGTCATACCTAAACGATCGACAGCATTGACGTTAATAACTTTCCAAAGAGCTAAAATTTCTTGGTTGGTATTAATATTATTAAGTGTTTTTTTGAGTAAAGAATTCCCATTTTCTGGAAGGGTAATTTTTTTGAGTTCGTTGGTTTTTATTTTTTTCATAACTTATTAATAATTAAACTAGTTGATTGCTGAGAAACTTTTTTGGTAACAACAATAATTTTAGAGTTTGTGAACGTGGCAATGGCAGTTTTTAATTTTAAATTTTGATCGCCTTGAGTGACTGCAATTATATCTGGTTTTAACTGATTAACCAAATCTTGATATTGTTGATTGGTTTTGAATTCAGGCAATAAAACAACAAAATCAACAGATTTAAGATAAGTTAAAAATTTAGCTCGATTTGATTGAGAATTAATTGGTCGATTGGACCCTTTAAGTCGTCGAATAGTTTGATCAGATTCAAGTAAAACAATAAGAGTATCTCCAATTGATTTGGCTTTTTGTAAAAAAATTAGATGACCTAAATGAACTAAATCAAAACAACCACCAACTAAAACAATTTTCTTATTTTGTAGACGAAGGGATTGGCTAAATTTTTTTATTTGAGAAATTTTGAGAATTTGATTCACTTTTGAAGTATAACAAACTTAAGATTTACCAGTGCCAAAAATCAAACAATTGGCAGTTCCTTTGATACCAATACCAACATAGTTCCAATTATTATTTAATTGATTTTGATTATGATCTTCGTCGCTAGCATAAATCCATTCAATCAGATGAACTCCGTTTAATCGATAACCATAACTAGCATTCTCACCCATCCAAGTAAACCCAAGTTTGCTAAAACCATCTTCATTGGTTAAAAAATTATTAAATCCCTGATGACTATCTAAGCCTTTTTTTTGATAAAAAAATTCTGCTCGACTTTGGGCATATTCGGTTAATTTTGGATCAGAAGTCAATTTTTGAGAACCACGACTAACACGATAATTATTGAGAGCATCTAAAATTTCAGTAGCGCTAGCCATGACCGAATCCTGACCAACTTTAATAGTCCAGGTATGTTCCCCTATTTGTTGAGCTACTCCCCAAGGGGCAGTGTCGCTGTCAATATATTTAGTTGTTACTAATGTAGGAATAGGAATAAAAGTTGGTTTTAAAGTAGGAGTAAGTGTTGGAGTTAAAGTAATGATTGGATCTGGTGATGGTGTTGATTCTATAAAATTATCATTTTCTATAATAGGACTAATTGGTTGAACTAATGAATTTTGAACAATTGTTAGAAAAGATTTATTTTGAATAATAGGAATTACATATATAGTGATTAATACTGTTATGGCAATTATAAAAATAATAATTACGAATGTTTTTTGAATTGTTTTCATTTATTTAACATAATTATAACTTAGACCGATATCTTCTAGTATGTTTGACAAACATCTTTGTTGTTTGCTGGCAGCACATAATTTTGTTTGCTAGTATAAATTATCAAATAAACTTTGAGACTGGGTTTTTGGTAAAATAGCTTATGGCAAAAACTATATTGGTAACTGGTGGGGCCGGACATGTCGGTTCACATATCATTGAACAGCTTATTTTAAAAAATTCTGAAGATAAAATAATTTCTTTGGATAATTATTTTAATGGTAGCAAGGATAATCATATTAATGGAGCAGAATATAGGGAAGGTAGTACAAAAGATATTGAAAAGCTGATTCCAGAAACTCCAGATATGGTATTTCACTTGGGTGAATATGCTAGAATTTCTCCTTCTTTTGATGAGCCAGAAAAAGTTTACGAAATGAATATTTTAGGAACTTTTGCAGTAGTAGAATTTTGTAGAAAAAGAAAAGTTGGAAAATTAATTTATGCGGCTTCGAGTACTAAATTTGCTGCTAATGGTGAAGAAAGAAATGCTAATCCTTATTCTTTTACCAAAGCAACTAATGTGGATTTAATTAATAATTATGGTAGATGGTATGGACTCCCCTACGCAATTTGTTATTTTTATAATGCTTTTGGACCACGAGAAAATGGTGAAGGTAAATACGCTACTTTGATTGCTAAATTTGAAAAAATATATTTAGAAGGTGGAAATTTCTTGGTCAATAAACCAGGAACACAAAAAAGAAATTTTACTTACGTTAGCGATTTGGCTAAAGGAATGATAATGGTCGCTGAAAAAGGTAATGGTGATGGTTATGCACTTAATAATCAAAAATCGTATTCCGTAGAAGAAATTGCTAATGCTTTTGGAGGGCCTATTGAATATAGAGATGGTTATTCAGGCCGACAGGACTCTGGAGAAATACCAAGTAATAAGACACGAGAAGAATTGGGTTGGAAAACCACAATAGATATAATGGATTATATAAAAGATTTTGTAACTAAAAATTCCAGAAAATAATTTTAAGGTCGACGATCGTTTCTGTCTTTACTATCTTTGTTTTTGTTTTTATTGTCATTATTGTTTTCACTGGAATCATTTTTATCTCTTCTTGATGTAGGTTTGTCGTTATTCTTATTATCAGAAGTTGATTGTGTTGAAGTCTCACCTTTTAACTCATCAATAATTTCGTCAATTATCTCTTGAGTGTCATCTAAATCAGGAGGACTAATAATTGGTTGGATATCTTCACTTTGTGTTGGAACGGCCGTGGGTATTAATGTTGGAATTGGTGTTAATGTAGGAGATGACTTGTTGATAATAATTGGCTGAGAAGTAACATTAGGTTTGACAACTTCAGGAGTATTGGTGGGAGTTTTTGTTGGTATTTTAGTAGGAACTTTGGTTGGATTAGGATTTGTATTAGAAATTTGTTTTTTTTCTTCAATTTTTACAGAAATGGATTCTAATGTAGCGATGAGGGCTTCTTTTTGAACAGTTTTTTCTTCAATATTTTGGATTTTTTGAAGACTATTTTTGGAAGCGATGGCTTGATTAGTGAGATTGGTTAAACTCTCATTCAGATTTTCATCTTGTTTATTAGTGTTAGAACTAATAATTTTTTCCACTTCAGAAAAGCGCCTTTCAGTATATCTAATTTCTAAAGTAGTTTTTAAATTATCTGATGGGGTAATCCCAAGAATAGCTTTTTCTAAACCAACTTTTACAGAATAAATCGAATCTCCTGGAACAGCATTCCAAGAAGCCAAAATTAGAGTAACTGGAATGAATAAAATTAAAATAAGTCCTAAAACAAAACCAGTTAAAATAGTTTTGATCATTTCAATTTATAGTTTGAGGTCAGTAAAGATTCTAAAGATTAAAACTGCTGGCCAAAAAAATGATTTACCAATAGCTAATAAAATTGGACTAAAACCACTAACTCCGGACAAAAAATAAAACAGAGAACCGACAACTCCAAGACCATAAATAGCACAACTATTACCACCTTTATGACATCCACATTTACAGTGATTTTTTTCAGTGCAGCAACTTTCTGTTTCACAACAATTTTCTACTGATTGTTTTTCTTCTTTTTTCATTATTTTTAAAATAAATCTCTAATAAGAAAAGTATACCAATAAAAATTGGAGACGATGAAATATAAATAGCTTCAAAATTAAAAAAGAAAAGGGAAAATAAACCGATGATAATAAATAAGAAACTACCAATAACTTGATGTTTCCAAGAAATTATTATTAATAATAAAATTATTACACTAGGAACTAGGTGAATTAAAAATCCCCAAAAATAAGAAATTGAATCAAAAGTAAAAAGACTAATGAAAAGAAAAAATAAAATTGAAATAATGCGAACTAACCAAAAATATATTTTTATATTCATCTACATTTATCAAAAGCAGGAAGATGCTTTTGCAAAGAAGCATTCATAAGATTTTTATATACCGAAGTGATATCTGAATATTTTTTTACTAAAGGGATGAGATTTTCTTGATAAAGAGAAATATTAGAAGTTTCGGCATCAAAGCCAAGTTGACAGGCTTCTTTAATGGTTGAAGGAAGGGATATTTTGTCTGTCCAGGTGTTGTTGGGAATATTAATACCATATTTATCGTAAATCGTTTTTAGAACAGATATGTGTTGTTCTTCGGCACGAATTATCATGTTAAAAGGACGAACATTACCAAACTTTTTAATAATTCCTAAATATGTAGAATAGGCTTTATATTCATCTTCTATGGCCTGATCTAGAGTATTCTTAATTTCTTCTGGAAGAGTATCAATAGGATAATTTAAATTTTCAATATCAAGACACTCATCCCCTAAACATAAATTTTTGTCAGTAGTGGGAATCGTAGAAATTGACGAATTGTCTTTTTTATTAAAAGGAAAAAATAATATTAATAAAACTGATATTACAAAAAATGCTGATAAATAAACAAATCTTTGACCTTTAAATTTTGTTGATTGTTTGTTAATTTTCATCGCAGTTATTTTTGCCAGAGACCATGAATATTGCAAAAACATCGAGCAACAACGGTATCTGCTGTTAAGTCAAAAATAGCAACAGGTTCTTGCCCTGGTTTTAGAAATTTTTTATAAACTTTATCATCAGCAATTATTTCGATCCATTCAATATAATGGGCCTCTTCCATAGGATGAGTGACAGAACCAACTTTAACAGTAATTTTGCCTTCAGAAATTTCGACTACTGGAAGATGTTTTTCTAAGCCAACATCATCAGTTTTGGAAATTAACAATTCCATAGGTTGACCACAACAAACTAACTCTCCACCACCAACATGTAAAACTTCAACGATATTGCCACATATAGGACATTTATATATTTGATGTAAATTTGTCATAAACAATTATGACTCAAAGTGATGATTAAATCCATTGGTTTAGTTATTGCAACTCTTTTATTTTTTCAGTGGCGACAGTCCTTGATCGACTATTGTCTGGAGTATTGTTGTAAGCCTCTTTAACTTCTTCTAAAGTATGAGCTGCTTCAATCTCTTTAAGAGATAAACTTTCCCATTTATCAAAAGCTGTTTTCCTTTCTTCACTGTTGGCTAAAGTATTTGGATAAACTTCTTTAACCTCTTTGGCAGTTTGACAAAAAGATATCCATTTCAAAAGCAAACTACTTTTTAGTTTGTCATCTTCCGGGGGTAAGTTGGTATATAAATTTTTTATATCTTGAAGATTTTTTACTTCTTCAATTTCCTTTTTGGTTAATTCTTTCCATTTTGATAAAGCTGATCTTTGAGGCTCACTTTTGTCGATAGAATTAGAATATACTTCTTTGCCTTCAACGGCGGTTTGACAAAAAGATATCCATTTCAAAATACCTTTATTTTTAAGATCAATATCGTCTGGTAAATTACTAAATAAAATTCTCATATCTTTAATGTTTTGCACTTGTTCAATTTCTTTAGTAGATAATTCATTCCATTTTTCTAGAATTTTAGTCTTAGCTTGACTACCTTTTGGTGAATTATCATAAGCTGCTTTAGTATCTTTGACTGTCTGAAGTTGGTCGACAGTTTTGAGAGACAATTCATTCCATTTATTGTAGATAATGGTTTTTAAATCATTATCTTCTGGAGCATTTTCATAAACAAATTTGGCATCTTGAACACTTTGGGCTTTTTCTATTTCTTTGGTAGATAATTCTTTCCATTTTTCTAAAGCTTTTTGACTCGCTTCGCTATGTTCAGCAAAATAACTACTGGCATCTTTTATTTCAATACTACTATTACAAAGCGATATCCATTTTAAAGCAGCAACCAAACTAGATTCACTACCTTTAGGGGCATTTTGATAAGCCTGAGAAATTTCCTGGAGAGTTTGAGCTTGTTCAATTTCTTTAAGAGAAATTTCGTTTTGTTCTTTGATTTTTTGTTTATCTATATCATTGGTTTTTGAGATATAAAGGGCTTCTTTTTTATCTTGAATTTTTTTATTTCGTTGTTGGGTGTAAACAGACTTTCCGATAATAAGTACCAGAGCTATACCTAATAATAGGTAAATTGTATTAATTTTAATTTTATTTTCTTCAGTTGGAGGAGCGTAGTCGTTGACAGTATTAATGTCAGTACCTTTCTTTAATAGAAGAATTAGACTGTAAATGGGAATAAAGAAAAACCAAGCTTCCCTATTAACGTCATGGAGCCGACGAACAGTCATAGATACGGTAGGAATGATTGCTAATAATAAGAATAGTATGCCAAGTCCATTCCAAACAAAACTTAAAATAACAGAAAATATAATATTTAATAAAATAAAAAACCAATATCTCTCCCTGCTAACTCGACCATCAAAAATTTTATATTCTTTGATGATCTGAAAATATTGACTATTAATAATCTTCGATTTAGAAGTTTCATTAGTGATTGGATTATTTACGTTTTCCATGTTTATTGTTTGCTTAATATTAATTATATATGAATATTGATCGAATATGAATATAATATACTCATGGCTTTAATAGGAACCCATATAAGATTTGCCCTAGATATTAAGGATGATTTCGGTGGTAAAAGTTTAGATAAATATATCTCTGGAGCTGTCTACCCAGATAGTCGATACTTAACTAAAATTGACAGAAAAATAACCCACTGGACAGATACTTATGATTCAAAATTTTGTCAAAATGATGATTTTAAGAAGGGCTGGATGAGTCATTTGATATATGATCGAATTCAAGGTGATGTTTTTAAAGAAATCTTTCCAGAGTTATTTGTAAATTTTAAAGAAGAAACAAAAATATTATCGCCAGAAAATTGGGTGTTAAGAACGAGTTTAAAAATTCTTCAAGATTTAGATGATATTGAAAAATTTAACGTAAAAAATTATTTAAAATGTTTGGAATATTTTGAGACACCAAATAAAGAAAAAAATGAAGTAATGAAAGAATATAATCAGATGTTTGTGGATATTTATCAAAAAGATAAAGTAGAAATTTTGGATTTGGTAAATATGTGGATCAAATTTGAAATTAAAAAAGAATTAACTGATTGGATAGAAAAAAAGACTAAGCAATTTAGTTTGGATGGAGAAATTTTGAAAAAAATTCCTTTGGTATATCCGGCAACGATAAAACAGTATCGTCAAGAAATTGATGAAAAATTACAAGATCCTACTTTCTGAACTTCTTTTATATACATTTCTGGATTAGATGGATTTTTGACAATAAAATGTTTTAATACCCAATCTCTAATATTTGAATATTGTTTTTTTAATTCAAGATAAATACTTTTTGCTTTTTCGATTGCAGCTTTAGGATTAGATGGATTATTAATAATAAAATATTTAAACATCCAATCTTCAACAAAATTATCCTCTTGATATTCTTCCTTTAATTTAAAGTAAACATCTTTGGCTTTTTCGATTGCAGCTTTAGGATTAGATGGATTATTAATAATAAAATGTTCGATCACACTTTGATCAATAAAAGGATCACCTTGATATAGTTGTTGAAGTTCTTGAGAAACATCTTTGGCTTTTTCGATTGCAGCTTTAGGATTAAATGGATTATTGATAATAAAATGTTTGATCATACTTTGACTAATAAAAGGATCGTCTCGATATAGTTGTTGAAGTTCTTGAAAAACATTCGGTTTGAGCAAATACAATTTACTGGCAACATCAAGGATAAATCCAGTGTCTCTTTGAGATTGATCTCTTTTTTTATCAAACGATCTTAAGGTTTGACGAAAAGATAAAGTATATGAACCAATTAAATTCTCTATAAGTTGACGATTGTCTTGGTTGATATCAAAAAAACCTAATCTATACCCCGCCTTAATATTGTATTTGACACCTTTGAAATAAGTGTTTTTTAAACTTTCTAAAGGAATATTTAAATTATCGGCTAACTGATGAATACTCTCAAAATTTTTTTGACCATCTTCTGTTACTAAAAGAGATTGAATTATTTCCTCTGATTGATCAATCATGGTACCAATATTATCTGGAAATCGGCGGGAAACATCAGGCTTATTCTGTCTGATTACGCCTTGTAAGGATAATTGAAATTCAGCCTTTTCATAATTTATTGATGGAATGACAGTTTCTTTTCCCATGGGGGGATTGTAACAAAAAAAATAACAAAATGCTTGGAGATTCAGGAAAAAAATATATTTATAAATAGATTTTTTTAAAATGAGATAGCGCCGATGAGAAGGAATTTTTTTTATTTTCCTTCTCGCCGGCGCTTTAGTGTTGTTCTTAAAATTTAATTAGAAACATTATTCTGGAATCATGGTTTTGTGAAGTTAGGTTGTCGACAACAATATCGAGAATCATGTTCGATTCGGGATATTGATTTCTGAAATTGGAAACACCTATTTTTGTCTCCAAAGCTGTGTTGATTATAT
>Ga0074198_1001505_pt1 | contig 15181 bp, 14 predicted proteins | sample EPASupsiteSAE323_FD_64527 | JGI IMG/M metagenome (GOLD analysis project Ga0074198, IMG submission 64527) | Bioremediated contaminated groundwater from EPA Superfund site, New Mexico - Sample SAE3-23 | ecosystem: Environmental > Aquatic > Deep subsurface > Groundwater > Contaminated ...
AAAAAGGACTGGTGGGTGGAGGGGTAGATAGCCTGTCCCCCGAAATCCCAGAAGAAAAGGTTAACGGTACAGTCGGACATTTCTGACGGAGTAGACGTAGGGGGGAGGTGCGCTAGCTTATCGCCTGGGGTGCAACCCCCACCGAAGGTGCAAGGCAACTCCCAGGGGGGGATATTAATCCCGTGGGTGGTGGGTTCTTCTTTATTGATCTGGAACAAGGGGTCTTTCAGTTTTTTCATGAGGGTTGTTTTTCCCACTTCGCCGGAGCCAACGATGAGGAGTTTGCATTGCAGCAGGCGGACTTTCGATTTCTCTAATTGTTTAAAATAGGAAATAATGGCGCCCGAACCTTTATCTACGATTTCAATCGGAGGGGTTTCGATGGGATTGTTGTCAACCTCTATATATTCTAAATTTTTCGCAAATAGTGGGGCGAGGGGTGAAAGGTCGACGATCTGATTTTTTCTTAATACTAATTGCGTTAATCCAGTTAATGGGGCGAGGGGCGAAAGGTCGGCGATTTGATTACTCTCTAAATATAGAAGTGTTAACCGGGTTAATGTGGCGAGGGGTGAAAGGTCGGCGATTTGATTATAGCTTAAATCAAGGCTTGTTAATCCTGTTAATGCCGCGAGGGGGGAAAGGTCGGATATATGGTTACTACTTAAACTTAGAATTTCTAATCCGGTTAATAGGGCAAGGGGGGAAAGGTCGGCGATCTGATTTTCATCTAACCAAAGAATCGCTAACCCTGTTAATGCCGCGAGGGGCGAAAGGTTGGAGATTTGATTTCCTCTTAATATCAATTCGATTAACTCGGTTAATGTGGCGAGGGGTGAAAGGTCGGCGATCTGATTTCTGTCTAGAAATAAATCTGTTAACCCGGTTAATGAGGCGAGGGGTGAAATATCTGTGATCTGGTTTTCACTTAAAAACAATTTCGTTAACCGTGTTAATGAGGCGAGGGGTGAAAGGTCGGATATCTGGTTATTTTGTAACCAGAGTACCGTTAATCCGGTTAATGAGGCAAGGGGTGAAAGGTCGGATATCTGGTTATCATATAATCTCAAATCGGTTAACCGGGTAAATGCAGCGATGGGCGAAAGGTCGGATATCTGGAAATGATTAATATCCAGGTGCGTTACTGCCCCGGTTTCATCGAGACAAAAAGCTTTTCTTCCGGGTACGTATTTATCGAATTCCTTGGTAGTCCCCTGCGTGAGCGCTATGTTATAAGCACGCTCAATAGTGAGAATTTCGTTGGGCTTTGGTTGTGCCATAATTGCTCCTCCTGGAAGTATAGTAGCACAAAATGATATGAATTGAAAGGGCTAGTTTTTGGTTTTGAATTTTGGGTTTTGGGTTGAAGCGGGCTTCGCTATGAGAAGTGTGAGTGTGGGTGTGAGTGTGAGTGGCTTGCGCGAGGTTCTGGTATTGCGTTTCTGATTTATACCGGATAAAATCTTGAGAATCAAACTCTCGTAGGGGCAGGTCCCCGTGCCTGCCCATTTGCCGCTGCGCGGCGTTTTAAATTTACCACAGATGAACGCAGATAGACGCAGATATGTTTTATTATCTCTTAACTTCTTTTTTTCGACTCTGTGGCCCCTAAGCTCTTTAGGGTTCATGCTGTTTCTTATCGCCAGGGGTGCTAACCCCCTCAGTGTCCTCTGTGCCCTCTGTGGCTAAAAATTTAGTTGGCGAATGAATAATCTTACAAGTTTCCTGAAACTATTCTACCGTATTACCCGGTTCTCCCGCTTAACAACTTTAACCTCCCCATGCTGAAGCGCAAATAATGTAATAATGGAAACAGCAGAGATATCTGCAAATTTCTGGCAAAGATCAAGATCAGCAAGATTATACAAGCGGCTCCGGTTCCGGGTAAACAACCCGAAAAAACCGATACAATTCCCTTCAATCTGCATGGGCAAAAGCAAAATAGAACGAAATAACGGGAACTGCTTGTCCAATAACTGGAGCTGAAACCCGTATTCATTATTCAAGTCAGGTATATGAACAGGTTTGAAATAATCGATAAGCTCCTCTAAACGATGAAGACCTTTGAGATAAAATTCATACGCCATTGGAATGGTGCGTGGAAAATCGGCGACTATAATTCCTTTGGTAACAGGTATTTCGTCGAGCCTGAGAATAATACACATGGCACTGTCTACGTTAAATGTTTCCACGAGCCCCCTGCAAACGGACGAATAAATATCATCGAGGGACCTGGCATTCATGATGGGAGAACACAACGCCGAATAATGAACCTTCCGAATTTGTGCTTGCTCGAGGAAATCATGATACCCGCTTTCTATATCCTCTTTTTCGATGATGTAATAGGGATCAGCAATTTCCAGCAATGAAGATAAATATAAAACATTGGTATGAGTATATTTTTTCTTAATTTTTTTCAATGTGTGAGAAGTTACAGGCAAGCCTTCCACGTTTTCATCGAGGATAATCAAATCATAAGTGCATTCTTCTCCAATAGCCTCTAATAGTTCAATAATCCCTTTGACTACTTGCATTTCCAGGTTATAATGATTTTTCAAGTATTGTCCGAGGACAGATTGGATATCTTCGTTACGAGTCATCAACAGGGCTTTTTGACCGTCAAAATACATAATGGGTTTTCCTTTTTTCCGTAGAAGAGGGAAAAGTCTACTGAGCTATTATAGAATAGATGAAATTGCGTTTTCAATAAAAAAAATATTTTTTTTGATCCGGGACTTTTACGATGGTTGGATTTGAGATATAATACCACGATGAAAAAGAAAAAAGCAGTTGTAGCCCTGAGCGGTGGAAAAGACTCCACCGCGTCGATTTTATTACTGAAAGAAAATAATTATGACGTATCCGCTTTCACAATGATTATGGGAATCGAAGGCGAAGAGATAAGGCTGGAAAAAATCCGGAACCTGACTCAAATACTGGGCGTTCCGCTTACGATCGCAGACATGAGCGAGGCTTTCAAAGAAAAAGTAGTGGATTACTTCACCGGTTCGTATGCGGAAGGATTAACGCCGAATCCGTGCGTCAGGTGCAATATCGAAATCAAATTTGATTTACTGATGAACCGGGCATTACAACAATGCGAAGCGGATATCTATGCGACGGGACATTACGCATCGACAATGCATATCGGGGGAAAACTCTTCCTTGCCGAACCGAAAGACAAAAGCAAATCGCAAATCTATTTCCTTTCCATGGTAGGACCGGAAAAACTGGGGCGGGTTTTATTCCCGATTGCTGGGCTTACTGTGGATGAAGTCCGTGCAAAGGTAAAAGGCTTACCCCTTGCGAATATGAACGAAAGCCAGGATGTTTGCTTTCTCCATGACAAACGGTTGATCGATTACCTGAAAAAGCATTTACCGGAACGGTATTTTAAACCGGGACATTTCCTGGATGTGGAAGGTAATAAGATAGGGGAGCATAAAGGCTCGGTATATTTCACCGTGGGACAAAGACGGGGTACAGGTTTTGCCTCTGACCGGAAATTATATGTGATCGATAAAGACGTGCGAGCCAATACGGTTACCCTGGGTGATGAACCTTTTCTTTATTCTCATAATTTGTCTGTATCGCACCCGGTGTTCTGGGGAGAAATAAAGAAAGGAGAACGTTACTTTGCCAAAATCAGGTATCAGACACCGTCTGCAGAAGTGTTGATTACGGAAGTTTCAAAGGATTTTATCCGCGCTGAATTTTTAAAACCTGAAAAATCGGTAACTCCCGGACAGATCGGGGCGTTTTACAAAGATGAAATCATCGTAGCTGCGGGCTATATAGATGCGTGCTCTCAGAGGTAAAAAATTTAAGATTTTTTTTAGTTTACCTCTTGATTGAAACGTGTTTTTCCTGTAAACTTTACTATTACCAAACCCAAAAATATATTGAGCTTCATGAGAAAAAAATCGATAGAATAAATGACAGGAGGTTATCATGAACGAATTAGTAGAACGTTTGACAAAAGAACAACCGGTGGAAACAGCACGCCCGGAAAAAACGGCAAAAGCATTAAAAGAATGTATTGACCGGGATTATGTTCATGTTATGTTCAAGAATACAGGTACAGAACTTGGTGTTCAATTGGATCGCAGGGATTGTAAGTTTGGCGAAGCCAAATTTGAAACCTCCACGGGGGTAGTACATCTTGTCGGTGGCTTGATCCTGAATTATGATAAAGTACGCTGTATCGCCGATATCGACCTGGCAACCTGTGAAGGCAAAGGCCGCCTGGAACCTGTTGGCGACGAAGAATACGACCGTATTATGGGACGTACCAAAGAATAGTTTCCAAAGACTCAATCATAACGGTTTCGTTTGGGGTACTGCCATACCGCTAATCACATAATGAAATGTGAAGTACCCCCTACGATGCCTTCTTTATCTCCCATTCAAATCAAAACTCTTCCGGGTAGATTTTTCTACTCAAATAAGTAAACCCCTTCATAAACCACTCTATATAAAAAAATACAAAAAAAAATATTTTTTTTCAAATTAACTTTCAAAATGTTTGACATTCATTTTTCATTTGAGTAATCTAAAGATTGGAATATGCACGAGGTTTTAAAAATTATTTAAAGGAAAAGGCTTAATGGAATTAGCGGTGTAGTGGCCCGTAATAAGCCCGGAAGAAACATGATGAATGATAAACTTGCTGAAGAAGTAATTATTTTCATCCTGACACGGGATCTGGAAGAGCTGGCGAAATTGACTTCTGAAATGATCGCGGCAAAATTTGAAGTTGATGAACATGATCTTTTGAAGAAGTTTAAAAAGGATACCCAGGTTACGCTGGAGGATTATATCGAATCGGCCCAGGTTCACCAGGCGGCAGAGCTATTAAAGGAAAAAAAAGATCTGGGAATGATCGATATTATGCGAATGGTGGGTTTGGAAAAAAAGCACCGTTTCACCAGGAAGTTTGAGAAAATACTGGGGATCGATCCATATCGATACCGGGATCTGTTCATTGAAAGCAAGGAACCCGAATAAGACGGCCTGCCTGGATTATCTCCCGAATGCCGTCTTTTCGAGTAAACAGCTTTGAACCGCTGTAGATGGATGAAATTGTCAGATTGCTTTTAAAAGGAAATAATTCTTTTTTCCTTTTTGAGCGAGGATGTATTTGTTATTTAAAAGGTCTGCTGACGAAACAGTTTTATCGACAGAATCGATCTTGTCTTTATTAATGAAAACACCTCCACCGGTAATCATACGGCGTGCTTCTCCTTTGGAAGGAAAAACGGCGGAATGAGAGGCGAGGAGTTCAATAATATTGATCCCTGCGGAAAGAGTTTCTCGTGAAATATCGAATTGAGGAACACCTTCGAAGATTGAAACGAGGTCTGATTCGGAGAGTTTTCTTAAAGTTTCAGAAGTTCCCTGTCCGAAGAGAATCTGTGATGCTTCGACAGATGCTTCGTAATCGGATTGGGAATGAACCATAATTGTAAGTTCCATTCCGAGTCTTTTTTGAAGAATGCGGTTATGTGGGGCCTGCTTATGTTCTTCAACCAATGCTTCGATTTCTTCCCTGGGAATCCGGGTGAAAATTTTAATATAGCGTTCGGCATCTTCATCCGAGGTATTGAGCCAGAACTGGTAAAATTTGTAAGGGGAGGTATACCGGGGATCAAGCCAGATATTGCCTTCTTCGGTTTTCCCGAATTTACCGCCGTCCGCTTTGGTAATTAACGGACAGGTCAGCGCAAATGCTTCACCGCCGGCTTTCCTGCGGATCAGTTCGGTTCCTGCGGTAATATTTCCCCATTGATCGGAACCTCCCATCTGGAGTTTACAATTTTTATTCTTATATAAAAAATAAAAATCATAAGCCTGTAAAAGCTGATATGAGAATTCTGTGAAGGAGAGCCCGGTTTCCAGGCGTTTTTTTACTGAGTCTTTGGCCATCATATAATTGACGGTCAGGTGTTTTCCGACTTCACGTAAAAAACCGAGGAAATTAAAATCCTTGGTCCAGTCATAATTATTAACAAGTTCTGCGCCGTTCTTTTTGGATGAGTCAAAATCCAGGAATTTCTGGAGTTGATTTTTGATGCATTCCTGGTTGCGGCGCAGAGTCGTTTCATCGAGGAGGTTTCGTTCTTCGGATTTACCGGAGGGGTCTCCGATCATGCCGGTGGCCCCTCCGATTAATGCAATGGGCTTGTGCCCGGCCTCCTGCAAATGCTTTAGCATCATGATGGAGACCAGGTGCCCAATATGTAAAGAATCGGCAGTGGGATCGATGCCCACATAAGCGGTGGTCATTTCGTTATCCAACTGCGCATCGGTACCCGGCATGATATCGTGTATCATACCGCGCCAATTTAATTCATCGATAAATTTCATACGAGATTCCGTCCGACTTCGATCGCCTTTAAATTTAATTCAAGAAAGTCTTTAGGTGCCCAATGTTTGATATAATCGACCATATTCTGGTAATCGATCACATTGGTAAGTTTCTGAGTCATTGCCAGGGTAACGACCGATGTTAACACGATATTACCAAGTTGTTTCTTGGTTTCGTTGATAATGGGGACCCTGTAGAGTTTCCAGTTCCTGGTATCGCCAAGGTCTTTGACCAGGTTTGTATCGACTACGACAATCGCATCGTCTTTAATTAATTTTTTATAGAGATCGTAGGGTTTCTGGAAGGTGCAGACGAAGAAATCGATAGCACTTGCTTGAGGAAAGATGATCTGTTCGCTATCGATAATGACATCGACTTTAGTTGGGCCGCCACGAACTGTAGCAGTATAAGTGGGGCTTTCCAGAGCGTATTTTTCTTCTTTCTCAACAGCGATATCGACCAGTAACGCGCCTGCTGTTATGATACCCTGACCGCCAACCGCCGCATATCTGATTTCGTATCTGCTCATTTTTCCTCCGCACCTTTCTTGCCCGCAGCCGCTTTTGCAGCAGGAACAAGATGATTATAATACAATTCGGAATACTCCAGGCGCTCTTTGTCTTCGAATAGGATACCCACCGGGTATTTGTGATTCCGTTCTTCAGGGGTTAACTTATCGAATTCCGTCTGGGTTACTGTCCGGCTTGCGATCCAATCGCACATCGACATAGGATCTTTCATTTTATTTCTACGTCCCAGGTTAATGTGACAGTTGCTGATTACTTCAACCACAGAGAATCCTTTGTGTTCAAATGATTTTTTGATAACCTGTTTCATCTGGATAGGTCGAACCACAGTTTCGCGAGCAACAAAGGAAGCTTTTGCGGCGATCAGGAGTTCGCTGGCCATGAATTTAGGTTCGATGTTGCCATACGGGGTAGTTTCGGTAATAAAATTCTGGGGAGTCAATGGTGAAACCTGTCCGCCGGTCATTCCATATACACCATTATTAATAAGTATCATTTTAATGCCGATGTTTCTCCGAGCGGCGTGGATTAGGTGGTTTCCTCCGATAGCAGTTGCGTCTCCGTCTCCGGAAATTACAACGACCATTTTTTCGGGGCGGGCCAGTTTAATTCCTGTTGCAAAAGTCAACGCCCTGCCGTGAGTGGTATGAAGGGTATTGGTATTGAAATAGGTGGGCATACGGCCTGAACACCCGATACCGGACACTACGACGATGTCATCCGGGAGAATGTTCATTTCGGCAAACACCATAGCAATGGATTTCAAAACAATACCGTCTCCGCATCCCGGGCACCAGGGAGTTGGGAACGTACGATATCTTATATACTTTTCATAGTCTCTCATTTTACAAACTCCTTAACCGACAGCATGACTTCAGCCGGTGTAAACGGGATTCCATTCGCCCGCAAAAGAGCTTTGGTTTGAACATCATCCGAGGCAACGCGTTCGACTTCGATTTTCATTTGTCCCATGTTTAACTCGACAGTCAGTACTTTTTTAATGCGTTTGAATCGATCTTTCAGTTCCCGTTCGGGGAAAGGCCAGATGGTTAAAGCCTGGAAAAGTCCGACTTTGATTCCCTGCTGGCGGAGTGCTTTGACCGCTGCCAGTGAGGAACGTGCAGAAACGCCGAAACTAAAGATCATGATTTCGGCATCATCCATATAGTATTCTTTGAATTTAATAATTTCATCCAGGCGAGTATAGACTTTTTCCATTCTGAGGCGCTGCATTTTATCGACCAGGTCGGGTTCGATAGTAGGCCAGCCGTGGCGGTCGTGTTCGAGGCCGTCGATATGGATCGGGTACCCTTTAAAGAAATCCACTCGAGGAGGGATTTCGCCGATTTGCCTGTCATAGATGTTCAGGTCGTCATCCAGTTTGTGTTCGACGCCATCAATGACACTGATATCCTTGACTTCCGGGATAATGATATCTTCGTGGGCTTTTCCCATGATTTCATCCATGAGGATGATAACGGGAGTCCAGAATTTTTCAGAAAGGTTGAAAGCCCGGATTGTTTCACTGTAAATTTCATCGGAAAAGGCAGGGTAAACAGCAATAATCGGGTGATCGCCGTGAGTTCCCCATCGAGCCTGTAGCATATCTGCTTGAGAGGGTTTTGTCGGTAACCCGGTGGAGGGGCCTCCCCGCATGACATTAATGATTACGAGGGGTATTTCGGCCATTACAGCCATTCCCAGGTGTTCCTGCATGAGAGAAAAGCCTGGGCCGCTTGTAGCGGTTAATGCTTTTTTTCCTGCAAGAGAAGCACCGATACATGCCCCGAGGGAAGCGATTTCGTCTTCCATCTGGATAAAATCATATCCCAGTTTGGGGAGTTCTTTCGACATGTACTGGGCGACTTCGGATGAAGGAGTAATGGGATACCCTGCAAAAAAGTTACATCCCGCAGCGATTGCTGCCTTTGCCGCAATAATGTTTCCTTGTAATACTTCTCTCTTACTCATTGTTTGTCCTTCTCTTCGTAGTTCACGAATATTGCAAAATCGGGGCATCTCTGCTCACACATTTTGCATCCGATACAATATTCCGGCGCATCTACTCGAATAGATACTCCGAATTTGCTCTCAATGTTATCTTCCAACTGCAAAGTCCCTGTAGGGCAAATATCAACACATAACCCACAGCCTTTGCAGTATGATAAAACGGTTGTTATCTCGTTTTTTTTCGGAGAAGGCTTTTTTTTAGCCCTTCGGGCCAGCGCCTCCTCGTTTGTCTGACGCTCAAATTTTTCCATTATTCACCTCAAATGATGGATGTAATTTTGGTTTTGATGCACTTAACTTCCTTTCTACAAACATAAAACGGAAGATTTCTCCTTTTTTGTTCATCATTGTTTGAATTATTCGTAAGTATCGATGATATCATAAAATGAGTTAGTTTCAATCGTTTTTTAAAAAATTTTTTATTTTTTTTAGTATTATTCCCAGGAATGATTATGGAATCAATGTTTTAAAAACTAAAAAAACAAACGTGCTTTTAGTAATTTTGTAAGAATAGTCAAAAAAAAAGTACTTTCAGGGAAATTTCCGGAGAAATTGAATGTCCAGGATCATGACCCCGGATATATACACGCCTGTTAACAGGTGCAAAAAGATGGTCACGGACGCTTTTAGTTTCAAAAAATACTATCCTATTGGCGGTAAAAAAAAACCAAGGAGGTAAACAATGATACAAAGTAATGTGAAGTCGAATGTAATGTCCGGTACAACCCGGAGGGTTTTTGCCCAGATGGTTGAGAAACCACAGGCTACAAAGAAATGGTTGCTTTTCCCGGTTTCACTTCTGTTTCATTTCTGCCTGATCGCATCGGTTGTGGTAATCCCACTGATGAGTTCGGATGAAGAGAAGCCGGAATTGAAAATTATGGATATCTTTTTGACAGCAAATATGGCTCCTCCTCCACCATCAGTCCCGGCTGGCAAAAAAGGAAATACCACGAAATCCAAACATGCGGAAGAAAAAAAACAGCAGGTGGCTGTTGATCCCACCCGCTTGATCGAACCGGTTACCATCAGGGATACGATAGAGGAAGAAGATTTATTGACTGATTTCGGAGTTGGGAATGGAGGCGAAATCATCGGCGCCCCGGTTGGTGTGGAAGGTGGTGTAATCGGTGGATCAATTTTTGGAGATCCGGATGCTGTAAATAATGCAACACCGATTACAGTTGCCAAGCCACCGACACTCTTGAAGAAATTTGCACCCGATTACCCGGCAGTAGCTCTAAGAGCTCGAATTCAAGGTGATGTGCTGGTGGAAGCTGTAACCAATGTCGCAGGCGTTGTCGTGAATGCAAAGGTTATAAATGGTAATCCGCTTTTGAGACAGGCCGCTCTGGATGCAGTTTATAAGTGGTTGTGGGAACCTTATATCGTAAACGGTCTTCCCAAACCGGTAAAATTCGTTGTGACGGTTAAATTTACACTGAACCAGTAAGTGCCGATTACTTCGAATATATCAATGAAATGAACCGTTATCGATTCCTTATCAATAGAGTCTGTCGATTGTTCAGAGTATGCAAATAGAATCGGTTCGAACAGGGGCCGGGCATGCCCGGCCCCTACAACGGTTTCAAATAGATTTGAACTCGTTTTTAGTAGTAAGTAGTTTTACTTAGATAAAAATGAGTATTTCCAGTTATTGATTCTTACCTTGAAATGTAGAATAATATTACCAAAAGACGTTGCCGTCGAAACAACGATATGACGCTTTCTGTTAAACGGGAAGAGGTGGACAGCGAAACGGCGTAATTGAAGAGGGGGCTCGGCCCCCTCGCCCTTCTTATTTTATTTCAATTTTCTCTCAACCCTCATCTTATTTATATAATAATAAAAGAATTTCGCCATTTTTTAACCTTTCATGTTTGAATTCTTTCTTAAAATATGATATAACCATACCTTAACCAATATGAGGTAATGAACCAATGAAAAAAAAGCTGATTTTACTAAGTTTTATACTGGTAATCAATCTGCTTTTAACAGCAGATGTCATCGAAAAAATTGTGGTAGAAGGGAATAAAAAGGTATCGCGAGATACAATTCTGTTCTACATGAAATCCCGGGAGAAGGGGTTGTTTTCCGAAACAATATTGAAAGACGATTTTAATACTCTCTGGAAAACCGGATTTTTTGAGAATATTTCCATTGAGTCCGAGAATGGAAGTGGAGGAAAGATTGTTAAGGTAAAAGTTCAGGAAAATTTATTGATTTCCGCTATCACGTATAAAACCGGAAAAAAAATCAAAGAAAAGGATATCGCCGATAAACTCCAACAAAGCAACATTGTGCTGATGCCTTTTTCTTATTATAATCCTGCTAAAACCAAGAAAATTGAAAAAGTCATAAAAGACATGCTGCTGGATAAAGGCTATACCCAGGGAAAGGTAAACGTCGAAACCAAAATTGAAAAGGACCAGATCGCGATTACTGTCAATGTCAACGAAGGCCCCAAAACCCGGATCGGATGGATCACATTCCCGGGAGTCGATGGAAAAAATGTGACGGAAGGATTTTTGCGCGGAGGAATGAAAACCAATAAAGTTCATGGTATTCTTTCCGGTATCGGCGGGAAAGATGTTTACAATAAAGAGAAGATCGATGAGGACCTCGAAGAAGTCAATTTACGCCTCCAGGCAAGAGGTTTTCTCGAAGCTAAAGTTGGTAAGCCGACTTTTTCTACTCACCGGCGGTTAACGATTTTTGGTGTACCTCAGAAAATGTTAAAGATTTCGATCCCGGTCGAATTGGGACCGCGTTATAAACTGAGAGATGTTAAAATCGAAGGAAACAAGATTGTTAAAACCCAATTCCTCTACAGTCTTATTAAGCTAAAAAAAGGAAGATATTACAACGTTAAAAAAAGAAATAAACTGATCGAAGAAATCCAGAAGATTTATCGATCGTTAGGTTACATTTACATCCAGGTTATCCCGGCAGAAAACCTGGACCCTATAAATAAAATTGCCGACCTTACCCTGAAAATAAGTGAAGGAGAAATGGCTTTTCTTGGGAAGCTGGAATTCCGTGGAAATACGTTCACCAAGGATCACGTTATCCGCCGTGAATGGTTCTTACGGGAAGGTGCACGGTTAAATATGAATGCACTCGAAACCAGTATTACCCGTATGAAACAATTGGGACTGGTTACGATTGAAAAGATGCCCGAAATCAAGCCGAATCCGCAAGATCCGACCAGTATAGATATTATTGCCGATGTCAAAGAAGTAAACCGGCAGATGATTAATTTTAATGTTGGGTACAGCGGCTATGACGGATGGTTTGTTGCTCTCGGTTATTCCACGCAGAACTTCATGGGCATGGGAGAAACTCTCGGAGTTAATTTCCAGACCGGTACACGTTCCAAACAGTACAGCCTCTCTTTTTCCGAACCTTATCTGTTTAATATCGGAACACTGGGGATCAGCGTTCATAAAACCTCTACCCAGTATTACGACTACTATACACGAAATGGAATCGGATTTGATATCTCAACGTCTTATCGCTTCCTGATTTATGCCGGGGCAAGCCTGGATTACAGTTGGGAGGAAGTTGAAATGAAAGACGTCGATGAAGATTTCCTCGAATCCTACCCGTATTACTTTGTTTATTATGGTGTTGGGAAAAACCGAATCTCATCCCTGTCTCCGACGCTTTATTATTCGACTATCGATTCTCCGATTTTCCCCACCCGCGGTGTGAAGTACCTTGTTAATTACAGGTACTCCGGTGGCTTCCTGGGCGGTGATATTAATATGCACAAACTAAAACTCCAGTTTGTCAAATTTATCCCTGTCCTTAAACGGCATACCATTGGATTGCAGGGCGTATACGAAGGAATTAAAACTTTTGGCAAAAATTCCAAAGGTGTTCCTGCTTACGAACTCTTTTACCTTGGTGGTGAACAGTCAGTCCGCGGTTTTGAAATGTACCGCCTCGGACCCAGGAATGAAAAAGGCTATGTCACTGGTGGAAATAAATCCTTTTACCTGAATTTTGAATACCAGATCCCGTTGAATCCCCAGTTCTCTTTCAACTTTTTCTACGATATCGGAAACGCTTACGATTTCGGTAAACCCATCAGTTTTAAGGATGTCTATTCCTCGACAGGCCTTGAATTGAAAATATTTATTCCAATGTTGAATGTCCCCTTCCGTCTGATTTTTGCATATAACCCCAGACGTATATCGCGAGATGATTCGCATTTTACTTTCCGTTTCGCAGTGGGGCCTTCGTTTAACTAAATGAAAACACTTGTATGAAACAAATGAAACATAAATACCTAAAAAATAATACACTGAGCAAAAAAGGAGATGAAAAATGAAAAAGACTTTCATTTTAGCTATTATGCTTTTAATCGCATGCACATTTGCATTTTCAGAAGTCAAAATCGGAGTGGTAAATGCCCAGGATATCCTTCAGAAAAGCAAAAAAGGGCTTGAAATCCAGAAATCGATCCAGGCTCTTCAGGACAAGAAAGAAGGCGAAATTAAGGCAATGAACGACGAAATTACCAAGATTGAAAAAGAAATTCAATCCCCCGCACTGAATGATGATGCCCGTAACAAAAAGTCCATCGACCTGGAAAATAAACGGAAAAATCTTAAAAGATATCTCGAAGATGCACGGAATGAATTCGAACAGGAATCCCAGAAACAATTAGCAGAATTCGAGAAAGAATTAATGCCTATAATTGATAGTATTGGGAAAACAAAAGGATTCTCCATGATTATTGATTTCAGCAGGTCCGGTCTTGTTTATATGGACCCCGCAATCGATATTACAGACGAAGTAGTCAAGGCTATCGATGCCAAGCTCCCCGGAACAGCAGGGAAATAACAATTAGCCTAAACATTGGAAATAAAAAAACGTAACGATTGAAAATGAACGAAAACAGCGTTATTACAATTGAAGAGATAAAGAAAATTATTCCCCATCGTTATCCGTTTCTCCTCGTAGACAGGGTCACTGATGTTGTCGGGTATGAGTCAATCAAAGGTTATAAGAATATTTCAGTTAATGAGCCGGAGTTTTTGGGACATTTTCCTCAAAAGCCAGTGTTTCCCGGTGTATTAATTGTAGAAGCCATGGCGCAAATGGGAGCAATCCTGATATTGCGGCGTTTTCCGGAAGACAAACGAATGGCTTTCTTTACCGGGATTGAGAATGCAAAGTTCCGCAAACCTGTTGTACCGGGTGACCGTCTTGATATGGAAGTCGTCATCACCAGGGACAGGGGTACTTTTGTGATCATGGAGGGCAAAGCTTTCGTGGACGGTGCAATAGTTGCGACAGCCACGATGAGCTCTTCGATTGCTAAATGAGTGAAACGAATACCAATATCGATATCCATCCCACTGCGATCGTGAGCCCAAAGGCTCATCTGGGAAAAGATGTAAAAGTGGGTGCATTTTCCACTATCGGTGACGATGTGGTAATCGGTGATAATACCGTTATTATGCATCATGTGATCATCGATAAACTTACGACTATCGGGAGTAATTGCAAAATTTTCCCCTTCAGTTCTATCGGGACGGATCCTCAGGATATAACGTTCAAAAACGAACCCACGTATGTAGAAATGGGTGATAATAATATTATAAGAGAATTCACGACCATTAACCGGGGTACTATGAAGGGCGGTTCATATACCCGGATTTGTCACCGGAATTATTTTATGGTATATACCCATATCGCTCATGACTGCCAGATCGGCAATAACACACTGTTTACAAATGGTGCTACTCTTGCCGGTCACGTGGAGGTCGAAGATTTTGCTGTTATCGGCGCCTTTTCATCGGTTCACCAATTCGTAAGGATTGGAAGAAATGCGTATATAGGAGGATATACTGTTGTTCTACAGGATGTCCTCCCATTTGCAAAAATTGCCCAAACCCGCGAATCCTACAGCCTCTATGGCCCTAACTCCATCGGGATGATGCGCAATGGTATTTCGAGAGAATTCATCGATACCATCAAGAATATTTTCAGGATCCTCTTTAAGCAGGACCTTAATACATCTCAGGCTCTTGAAGTGATAAGGGAGCAATTCCCGGATCGCGACGAAGGACGCATCATTACCGATTTCATCTCAAGGACCAAACGCGGTATCCTGAAAAATTTCAAACAACGGGACCGCGGTTCAGGCGAGGAAATCTCGTAACTTTTTCGAGATTCGGTTATATAAACAATATGATAAATAAATTGAAAATCGGTATCATCGGTACAGGCTCGATGGGTAAGAATCACCTTCGTGTGGTTCACT
>Ga0074198_1001506_pt1 | contig 15176 bp, 12 predicted proteins | sample EPASupsiteSAE323_FD_64527 | JGI IMG/M metagenome (GOLD analysis project Ga0074198, IMG submission 64527) | Bioremediated contaminated groundwater from EPA Superfund site, New Mexico - Sample SAE3-23 | ecosystem: Environmental > Aquatic > Deep subsurface > Groundwater > Contaminated ...
TATCATGCGAAAGCAGCCGGAATTTCAAAAAAAATTTCGCCTCACGTTATCCGTCATTCATTTGCTACGCATCTTCTCGAAAACGACGCCGATCTGCGAGCTGTTCAGGAAATGCTCGGCCACTCAGATATTTCGACGACGCAGATATATACGCATATTTCGAACAAGGCGCTTCGCGACGTATACAGGCGCGCCCATCCGAGATCGGAAAAAGAAGATTAAAAAATCTGTGAAACTGATTTAATTAACCGCAACAAAGCGTCAGGAATAAATAGTATTGAATAAGACTCATAAAAAAATAAAAATGTTCATATATGAAAAAATCGCTCCGGCGTTTATTGCGGCGCTCATTTTTACGCTTGCCGCTTCGCGCGCGTTCGCTATGTCTGGCATCGGTTTAGATAAAAGAGAAAATTCCACCGGCGAAATCGTAATACGCAGCGCCGCAGCGACTGGCGAAGTTCTGACGTCGGATTCGTGCGAATTTTCCGAAGCTGAACTTGCTATAATAAATAAAATCAAGCAGAAAGAAGAAGAAGAAAAATCGTTCGTTTCCCAGTCGGCCGCGCCGCGCAAAGCGTTGGAAAAGCCTTCCGAAAAAGCCAGAAAGGGTTACCTTAAGCCTTATAAGCCGCTTGAAATAACCGGCGAAAAGGTATTCATATTAGACGACGTTTCGGTGACTGGCGATTTTTCGAAATTCGCATCCGATAATTACGGCTCTTATCCCGGATTTAAATATTCCTCCGAATTGCGCCTTAACATCGACGGTAATATTGCCGAGAATATAAGGGTATCGGCTAATCTCGACGACACCAATATAAGCCAGGAAACTAAAAAAGTTACTCTTTATATAGACGGCAGATACTGGAATTTCGTTCTCGGCGATTTTACAACGTCGTATAACGACACTGAATTTACGCTATATAATAAAAAGTTAAAAGGCGTCGAGGCCAGCGGAAATCTCGCGGATGGAAAATATCAGATTAAGGCCATCGCTTCGAGATCCGAAGGAAAATCGCAGACTGACGTATTTACCGGCGGCGGAATGCAATCGGAATATCAGCTCAGCCAGAGCCCGGTCGTGCAGAATTCAGAAAAAATAGTTCTCGACGGAAAAACTTTAAAAAAAGGCAGCGATTACACAATCGACTACGAAGACGGCTCTATCATAATGAAGCCGCACATACTTCCGATCGAATCGAGCAGCCGCATCAACGTTGAATACGAATACTTCGAAAACGGCAAATTATATAGAAGAACCCTTATGGGAGTGCGCATAGTAAACGAACTTAAAAACATGAATAAAATAGGCCTGACGCTGCTTCGCGAAGAAGACGACAAAGGTTCGGCTAATGCAACCGAAGCGGTCGGGCTTAAGCTAAAGCCGTCGGCGTCAACTGTTTACGGTTTCGATTATAAGTTGAATCCGTTGAAAAATTTGAAATTTGACGGTGAGCTGGCTCTCTCGTCGCTCGATCCCAATCTTTTATCAAAGGAAAAACCCGAAGATCAAAATGTCGACGATATGGCTTTTTATACTAAAGTAGCCTACGAAGAAAAAAAGTATTCGTTTAATTTAAAAAAGCAAAAAATGGGTAAAAACTTCATTTCAATAGGCAAAAACAGGCTCGATATAGATGACGACCGCAACGATGCCAGCGTCAGGCTGACGCCTAACGATAAGATGAATTTTCAGCTTGATTACGAAAACAGCGATAGAAATACGATTAACGATCCCGACCTTCCGACGAGCACGAGCTCCAGAATCGACGTCAATAACAGGGCGCTTCGTACGTTCAGCACTTATTACATGAGAAAGAAAGCCGCGTCGCTCGATTTTTCGACATACGAACGCCTTAAAAGAAACGATTCGAGCCTGCTCGATTATCACGAAAACACATGGCAGGGCGAAGTGAAAAACGAGCACAATAAAATTACGGAACGCGCCCGCTATAATCTCAGGAGCATAACTTCCAAATACGATCTAACCCGGAAGCAAAACGAACGCACTTACAATCTTGGGCTTTCGTCTAACGCATGGGATAAGTTGAATTATTGTCTCGAATATTCAAAAATAAAGACCGATGCCGGCCAGAACGAAGACCTGGTTTCGAATATAAATAATTTTTCAGTGGACGTCACATCCAATATTACGAGTAAATTATCGCTGAATTCGGTTTTTTTGACCAGGCTCGAAGACAACGTGCAGACTAATAGAAAAGACAATCTCATAACGACCGACACGAAGCTCCGCTATAACCCTTCAAAGAAACTTCAGGGCCAGGTCCGGTATAAGGAAATGCATTCGAAAAAATTCCTGCTCGATAAATCGTATAACGAAAAGGTCCTTGAAATGAAGGAAGGGGTCGTAAGCGAGAATAATTATGTGACGGTCGAGGAACCCGTTACCACGCAGACGGGTTCATTTTTGCTCGATATGATACCGACTGTAAAAGTACGCTCGCAGCTTCAATATCAATTTAAAAACCTTATAAATATTAATACCCGCGCAAGGATGTCAGTTTCCGACACGGCGCTTATGGAAGTAAAAGTGGCCCCGAACAATACTCTTTCGACTATATACAGGCTCACGAATTCAAAAAACACTCAAAGCGTTGGCGAATTAATGGCGTGCAAAGATTTGAACCATAATTTGGAAACCAGGAAATCGTTGAATTCTAAAACAGCGCTTATTTCGAATATCGAATTCGACTATAAAACCGATACGTACAGGCCTATTGAAAATACCGATACATACAGCCAGTCTTTCAAGGTCGAAAAAGATTTAAGCTCTGCGTTAAACGTTAGCGCCGGTCTCGCTCACGCGGATATAAAAAGGATAACCCCTTATTATGATTCTAAAAAAATATCGATTTTAAGCGGGTTCAAGCTGATACCTAAGATGTTTCGCATGACGCTGCGCTCTAACTTAGATTATTCGATCGAAGACGACGAAATAAGCCAGAGAAAGAAAACTGTTTTAGAAAGCCTTATCGATTACGATCTTGGCGGCGATACGGAATTGTCGGCTAATTATAAATTCATTAATTCAGGCAAGACAAGTTATGAGCAAGGTTATAAATCACGCATAGGCCGCATGACGCTCACAAAACGTTTTTAAATTTTAAAAATTTCGATTACGCTATAAGATAGGTTTCGCAGGCCATGTTTAATTTTTGAGGCAGGCTTTTAACTTCGCAGCATACGGCCACGCAATATTTATCAAAATCGCCGTATGTTTTAAAGAAATAATTAAGCTTTTCTTCATTTTTAAAAATTTCATATTCTTCGCCGCTGCGAGTTATATTTAAGGTGCGTGGCTCTTCTTGAAGCCCTATTCCGGCGCATTTCAAATAACTTTCTTTTAAAGTCCATATATTATGGCATTCTAATGTTTTATCTTTTTTATCGAGTGAATCTAATTTTTTCAGTTCGTCGGGAGTATAAACTATGCGAAGATCTTCTATATGATTTTTTTCGCTCACGTATTCGCAATCGGCGCCTATTTCAAATTCCGAGCAAGCGCAGATTACCAGATTTTCAGAATGTGAAACGTTGAAATGGAAACCTTCGAAACCGCTCAGGTAAGGCTTGCCGTAATGTGATTTTTCGAATTTTATAGATTCGTTTGGCAGGCCGAGCGCATTTCGGATAACGGCCCGGGCGAGCAGTTCGCCGCCGATCGATAATAAATAGTCCGATTCGTGCAAAAAACTTCGCGCCGAGAGTATCCTGTTTTCGGAAACCATCGACAGCGCCGCGTCTGATTTTATGAATTCACGCGAGTCCTTTACGTTTAACGCAAATAATTCAGCCATAACGATATTTAAAATTAACCTGCCGGGCGGTGTTATTTTTTTATGGTTTGAGCGCGTTTTTGGGTCATTTCTTCAGAAAAGCCGTCATAGCCTATTTCTTGTATGCGTGTTATGCAGGCCTGCCTGTCGGAGCGCAATATAAAACCTATTATTTTAGAAATTAAATTATTGAATTTTTTGCAATCGGATGCCGGCTTGAACGAAGCGCAATCCGCGCAGCTTTTATATTTATTTTCGATGCAGCATGCGCGTATTTTGCACCATGAGGCCTTTTCGTTTTTGGCGCATCCCGGGCAGCTGCCTTTTAAATAACTGCGGCACGCCCCGCAATAAAGGCCGCAATATGCGATCAAATTTTTATCGGCGACTATTTCCTTCATTTATAATCCTTTTCTTTTTAACCGGATTTATATGTTTGAAAGTCCCGGTTAAACTATCGCTTAATTATCGCAGGTTTATATTCCATAAATTTTTTCAGCAGATTTTTAGATTTATTTTTTATTTCAAGAGCTTTAACGATATTGTTTTCTACGTTCTTTACGCTTATATCCGCCTGATCTATCATTAAATCGATGGCGGATAATTGCTGTTTTAAATAATCAGTCAGCGTGGCGAGTTTTTTGCCGTTTATCTTATTTGCCGAAATGTCTTTTTCGATGCCGTTTAAAGTTTTTATGGTTTCATCGAAATTATTGAGTGTTTCAGAATCCAGAATATGCCCGGATTTTAATTTTTTTTCGGTTTCGGCGAAGTTGAACGGCTTATATGAACTTTTATCGACTTTGCCGCTTATTTTCGTGTAAAGCGAAGATGTTTTTTCTTTTGTGAGAGCGAGCATGGCGGAATATTGTTCCAGGCATTTCAGGTGCCGCTTCAATTCATTTATAAAATTGTCTTCTTTTTCTATTTCAAACTCAAGCATATTGATAAATTCCTTTCTATTTTTTTCGTTAAAATTTCCTTTGCCAGCCTGAATTTCAATGTCGTCGAGCATTTTGCCCGCTTCATTTAAAACGTTAGTTTTAGCGCGCGCCGTTTTGAATATTTCGGATTTTGCCGCCGCCGCCGGAGGCAATATTAATGAAACTATTATAAATATCGTTAAAACGGATTTTATTTTCATGACAAACTCCTATTTCGAGTTAGATCCAGGCTGCTTCATTTACAAAAAAATATTATTATCGCAGGCCTTTTATTTATTATTAACGATCGCGCCGCCCTGCTTTAAAAATAGCGGCTTATTTTAAAAGTTCATTCCATTTTTCGAGCGATTTTGAATATGTCAAAATTCCTTCATTTTTAAAAAAAAGCGCTATTTCACGGTTTGCCGATTCAAGGCAGTCCGAGCAATGAACTATATTATATGTGACGTACATCGCGAATTCTTTTCTTATTGTTCCAGGGACCGCTTCCATCGGATTTGTGCTTCCTGCGAGCTTTCTCATCACTTCTATGACGTTAGGGCCTTCTACGGCCATCGCTACGACCGGGCCCATGGTGGTAAAACGCATAAGAGCCGGAAAAAAAGGCTTTTCGACATGTTCCTTATAATGTTCCCTGGCCATTTGTTCGCTGATTTGCATCATTTTCATCGCGACTATTTTAAGGTTCTTGTTTTCAATCCTGCTTATTACCTCCCCTATTAGCCCCTTATCTACCCCGTCCGGTTTTACCATTACGAAAGTTCTTTCCATTGATAAACCTCTCTTTTATATTTATGTTTATAATATCAGCCTTAAAAACAACTATTATTACATCGTTCCGTATATTCTGTCGCCGGCGTCGCCGAGGCCTGGAACTATATATGCATGGTCGTTTAAGCGTTCGTCGAGCGCTGCGGTGAATATTTTCACTTCGGGATGGCGTTCGTGAAGCGCCTTGACGCCTTCAGGAGCAGCTATTATGCAAAGTAATTTAATGTTTTGGGCACCGCGTTTTTTTATCATGTCGATAGCCGCAATCGCGGAGCCGCCGGTGGCGAGCATCGGGTCGCATAAGAGGACCGATCTTTTTGAGATGGAAGTGGGAAGTTTGCAAAAATATTCGACGGGCTCGAAAGTATCGGGATTGCGGTATATTCCGATATGCCCTATTTTAGCCAGCGGCATGAGCCTTAAAAGGCCGTTTATCATTGAAACGCCGGCCCTTAATATAGGCACGATGGCTACTTTTTTGCCTTCTATTTTATGGCCGAAAGTTTTAGCTATAGGAGTTTCCACTTCGACTTCATAGAGCGGAAAATCGGCCGTGGCCTCGAAGCCTATCAACATGGAAATCTCTTCTACCAGGTCGCGAAATACGTTTACGCGCGTGTCTTTGTTGCGAAGCAAAGCTATTTTATGTTTTATAAGCGGGTGTTCGACTATTACGAGTTCGCCTTTTGAAATGTTTTTTCTGACGCAAACTTCATTTGCCGCCAGTTCTGCACGATTGCTACCTTTTTTCGCACTCATTGATTTTATCCACCCTTCTTTGATGTCTTCCGCCCGCAAAGGCGGTAGTTAAAAAAATTTTAGTTATATCGGCGGCCACTTCGTAACCGCTGATACGGCCTCCCAGACACAGCACATTGGCGTTGTTATGCTCTCTGGTAAAACGCGCCGAGGTTGGGCAGGTGGCGCAAACGGCCCTGATGCCCTTGAATTTGTTGGCGCATATCGCCATTCCCTGGCCGGTTCCGCATACCAGGATCCCGAATTCGAACTCGCCGGCGGCGATCTTATCGCAGACGGCCGCTGCCATGTCGGGATAGTCGGTAGAAACGTTTTCTTCTCCTCCGAAATCTTTGATTTCAAATTCCGGATATTCTTTTTTTATAAGATTAAAAATCTGGTTTTTAAGCCATGCGCCGCCATGATCAGAACCTATGGCTATTTTGCGCGCATTATTCATATGCGTTGCTCCTAAAAATAACAATATTTTTAATTACGGGATGATTTTACAAAATTTCGCCTTATTTTTCAAGTTTTTTATATTCGATCTCTTGACAAATTATTTAGCTTAATATATAATTTTTAACTAGCTTATCAGCGGGCGCCTTATTTTTCGCTTTATGTTATTTTAGTTATACCATATTTAATCGTTCGCGGTTTTTTTAAAAATAACCATAATAGGAGTGAATTTTTTTATGAAAAAATTAGTTTCTATTGTTATTGTTGCGCTTGTTTTTATTTTAACGCCGATGGCCTTAAATTCTTTTGGCATGTTAAAAGCTTTTGCCGCTTCGTCCGTGGCGATTCCCGCTTCGACCGACGGGGTCGAGATAGTGGCCGATATCGCTGAAAAAGTTTCACCGGCCGTAGTTTTTATTAATACGGTAAAAGAGGTCCGCGTCAGAAAGCCGTTTGTATGGGGATTCGAAGAAGGCTACCTGGAGCAGCTTTTTCCTCAAAAAGGAAGCGGGTCCGGCGCTATAATAGATAAACAGGGATACATAGTAACCAATGAGCATGTAATACATGGCGCCGATAAAATAACCGTCACGCTGCTCGATAAACGTAAATTCGATGCGGTTTTAGTCGGTTCAGACATAAAAACCGATCTTGCCGTAATAAAGATAACGGCTGAAAACCTTCCGGTGCTGGAACTCGGTGATTCGGACAAACTGAGGGTGGGACAATGGGTTGTCGCCATAGGGAACCCTTTCGGACTTGAACATACCGTTACGTGCGGCGTTATTTCGGCTTTAAACAGGACTCTGGCCATACCCGGAGAGCGTAATTACGATAATTTGATACAAACGGATGCATCCATTAATCCTGGCAATTCCGGAGGCCCTTTAGTGTCGCTCAAAGGCAAAATTATAGGAATAAATACGGCAATAATTCCGTACGGCCAGGGAATCGGTTTCGCCATACCTTCTATTCTATGTAAAAATATAGTGGATCAGCTCATAAAAAACAAACAGGTTTCAAGAGTGTGGCTGGGCATTTACATTCAGGAGTTAAGCCCCGAGCTTATGCAAAATTTTAACGTTAAAAAAGGCGTTCTCATAGGTTCTGTCATAGCCGGATCTCCCGCCGAAAAGGCTGGAATTCAGCGTGGCGATATTATAGTGTCTTATGGCGGAATCGATATTAACGATAGAAATGTTCTGATAGATTTAATAGCTAAATCGAAGGCTTCGGAGCAAAAGCCGGTTAAAGTTATTCGCGGCGGAAAAGAATTGAGCTTAAATGTATCCCCCGCTAATATGCCGGACCAGAATACTATCGCTTCGGCTGCGCCTGTGGAACCTGGCGCCGGGGAAAAATCGCCTTCTTCATTGCCGCTCGAATACGAAATGTTTGGAATAACCTGTCAGCAAATGACAGACGATATGAAAAACGATATGAAGCTTGGAAAAGATGAATCAGGCGTGATCGTCGATTCAATCGAAGAAGGCGCCGAAGCATTGGAAAAACTTGCCCCAGGCGATGTCATTGTTCAGCTTGGAAATCAAAAAATTAAAGGTCTGGCCGATTTCAGGGAATATCTTACGAAAAACAAAAATGAAAAATCGTTTGTCGCCGTAATCGCAAATAATGGCGTTTCACGTTATATAAGCCTTAATGTCGAAGCTGAAGATAAGTTTAAAAATGGCTCAAAACTTAAAAAGCAAAACCAGTCTGGAAAGAATCAAGGCCAAAATCCCGGCGGCGGTTCGCGCGGTTTAAAGTATTACGTCATTCCTCCAAATTCAATTCCTCAGGGTTTTGATTTCGATGAGCTGTCAAATCAGAAAATATTTGAAGATATGCTTAACGAATAAATTATATAAATGCAAGTCATGTTTATGCAAAAGACGGCCTTGGGCAGTCTTTTGCATAAAAGCGGACTGATAAAATTCATGGAATTTTTTTATATGACGTTTGTTATCTTTTGATTTTATTAATTTCTATGATATAATGGGCTTCAAATGCTTAAACATATGATCAGATATTCATTTCTTATAATGCTTTTCATAGCCATATTTTCAGCGGCGAGTTTCGACGACATATGCCGCGATCATGGCGTCGATCTGCACGACGTATTTTCAATGAAAATGCTTTCTATTAGCGGTTTTATTATTATAATAAATATTTACGGCCATTTTAATTTGAAGCAGCCCGCAATTCAACCTTCAAGCCATTATTTTTCTATTTTTCATCCTCCAAAAATTTCTTAAATTATTATTATGTGGCTTTAAAATCAAACGCATTTAAGCGGCAATGGTTTGCATTAAATTAAACAAACCATCGTTTGTGTCTGTCATGAATCTATATTTTTATGAATTATACGAGGTGTAACGATGTTATCGGAATCGGAGTTAAAGAATCTGAAAGGCCTTTCAGATAAAGAAGTTTTTGAAAAGTTTGAAAAATATGGTTATAACGAACTTCCTTCGGCGAAAAAAAAAGGAATTTTGAATATAGTTTTCGAAGTGCTAAAAGAGCCTATGTTTATGCTGCTCGTAGCTTGCGGGGCTATATATCTTTTACTTGGCGATGTCGAAGAGGCGATGTTGCTTCTTGGGTTCGTTTTTGTGATAATGGGGATAACTATTTATCAGGAAAATAAAACCGAAAATGCGCTCGAGGCGCTTCGCGATCTTTCAAGCCCGCGCGCGCTGGTTATAAGAAACGGCGGACAAAAAAGGATCGCCGGCCGGGAAGTCGTGCCCGATGATATTTTTATCGTTCGCGAAGGCGATAAAATTCCTGCCGATGGGACTCTTTTGTGGTCGATGAACCTTGCGGCCGACGAATCGCTTTTAACGGGCGAATCGGTTCCGGTCAGAAAAAGTCCCGCCGATAAGATTGATTTGGCTATTTCAAGGCCTGGCGGCGACGATCTTCCGTTTCTATATTCCGGAAGCATGGTTACCGGCGGCCAGGGCGTCGCGAAAGTTACATCGACTGGCGCCGCTACCGAAATAGGCAAGATAGGCAAGGCTCTTCAATCAATCGAAGAAGAAGATACGACGTTAAAAAAGGAAACAGGAAGACTCGTTAAAAAAATATTTATTATCGCAATATCGCTTTGCCTTATAGTAGTTGGAATATATGGTTTTGCAAAAAACGAATGGCTCAAGGGGATATTATCGGGCATAACGCTTGCCATGGCTCTTCTTCCGGAAGAATTTCCCGTCGTTCTGACCGTTTTTCTCGCACTCGGAGCGTGGCGTATGTCGAAGAAAAATGTTCTTACAAGGCGCGTTGCGGCCGTTGAGACTCTTGGCGCTGCGACGGTTTTATGCAGCGATAAAACCGGGACGCTTACTCAGAATAAAATGACTATCAAAAAACTTTTCAACTGTTCTAATTTTTATGAATGGTCGCCTAAAGCGGCTGCGCTTCCTGAAGAATTCCATCATCTTGTCGAGTACGGAATACTTGCCAGCAAAAAAGACCCCTTCGATCCTATGGAAAAAGCGCTGGCTGAGCTTGGTTATAAAACGCTTATTAACACGGAACATATTCATGAAGATTGGCCGCTGATAGAAGAATACGCCCTTTCGAAAGAACTTCTCGCGCTATCGCACGTCTGGAAAAAACCGGGAAGCAAAGATTATGTGGTGTCGGCAAAAGGCGCGCCCGAAGCTATATTCGATTTATGCCATTTAAATGGCGATGAAATAAAAAAATATGCCGAGAAAATAAACGTCATGGCGTCGGAAGGCCTTCGCATTCTGGGCGTCGCAACCGCTAATTTCGACGGAGAAAAACTACCTTCATCGCAGCACGATTTTGAGTTTAAATTCATAGGGCTTATAGGTTGGGCCGATCCGGTCCGTGAAACGGTGCCGGCCGCTATCGGCGAATGTAAAAGCGCCGGAATACGCGTCGCAATGATTACCGGAGATTATCCTGCTACGGCGCAAAATATTGCGCGCCAGATAGGCCTTGAAAATCCCGACGAAGTTATAACGGGGCCTGAGTTAGAGAAACTCGAACCAAAAATGCTCGCCGAAAGGGTAAAACGGACGAATATTTTCGCCCGCGTGGTCCCTGAACAGAAACTTTTAATAGTAAATGCCATGAAAGCCAACGGCGAAATAGTCGCAATGACCGGAGACGGAGTGAACGACGCGCCGGCGTTAAAAGCCGCCCATATAGGCGTCGCAATGGGGGAACGCGGAACGGATGTCGCCCGCGAATCGGCGTCGCTCGTGCTTTTAGATGACGATTTTACGTCGATCGTCGAGGCCGTTAAAATGGGAAGGCGTATATTCGACAACCTGAAAAAAGCCATGGCTTATATAATCAGCGTCCACGTCCCTATCGCCGGAATTTCATTGCTGCCTATTCTTATAGGTTGGCCGGTCGTTCTTTATCCGGTTCATGTCGTATTTCTCGAATTGATAATAGATCCTGCGTGTTCGGTTATTTTCGAAGCCGAAGAAGCCGAGGAAAATATAATGAAACGAAAACCGCGTGATTCCGCGGAACCGCTTTTTGGCAAAAGAATGTTCATGCTGAGTTTTATGCAGGGAATTTTTTCACTTTTGGCTGTGGCCGGAGTTTTCTGGTATTCGCTGAAAAGCGGCGCCGCCGATTCTGAAGCCCGAACGCTTGCGTTTATAACTCTTGTAATATCCAATATTGGAATAATACTGGTTAACCGTTCGTGGACCAAAAACATATTCGCTTCGCTGAAAGTAAAAAATCCAGCGCTTTTATGGGTAGCGGCCGGAACCATAATTTTTCTCGGAATGGTTATATACGTTCCGGTGCTTCAAAAGACGTTTCACTTTGGTTATATGCATTTTAACGACATATTGCTGTCGCTTTCTATAGGATGCGTCAGCGTCGCATGGTTCGAAGTCATAAAATTCATTTCGAATAGGCGGCATGTGGAGCTTTTAAAAGACTGATCTGCGTTATATCGCGACGATAAAAAATTGTTTACGGGAGAGACTTTAGTTTATGAAAAAATTCGATAAAATTTTCGCGATTATAATAAACGGTTTCATTATGTTCATCTGGTCATTTTTGACCGGCGGGTGGTTATTTTATTACATGTCTGAAAAGCATATTTATATTGGCGTATTTGGCGGGATTTTTCTGGGAATTATCGCCGAAGCGTTATTTTTAAAAAAATTGACGCATGGTTTTTATAATTCGGGCGGTTTTTACCTTCTAGGCATATATGCGGCGTATATGGTCGGCATATTCGGTTTTTTTATGGGAGTGCCTGTCTTTAATATTATTCCGGGAATCGCCGCCGGGATATACGCCGGTATAAAGTGCCGGTTAAATGAATCAGGCGCTGACGAGTTAAACATAAAACTGAAAAATTTCAACAAGGTAACTTCGGCGGGGCTGCTTCTTTTTTGCACGGCTTCGGCGGCCATCGCTTTGAACGACCCTTACACGGCGAATAATTTAAAAGGGATGCTTAATTTGAAATTTAATGTAGGACAGGATTTCATCTGGTTTTTAATTATATTCGGCGGGGCGCTTATATTAATCTTACAGAATATTCTTTCGGTTTACTTTGGAAAAATAGCTTATAAAAATTAATCATCCCGTTATTATTTTTTTCTGGCGTTCTTTTTTAACGGGATTTTTTTCAACGAATATCTTTTCCTTCGTAAATGGGTCCATTTCGGTGTAATACATGAGCGTAGAGTATGTCGATGGCGTCGGCGTAAATATCTGGACCTGTTCGGGGCTTATTTTCAATTCTTCGGATACGAATTTTTTCATTTTAATCATTTCGCTTTCGGCGCATCCCGGATGGGCCGCTATAAGATAATAAGTTAAAAATTGCCGCAGGCCGGCCTCCCGGCTGAATTTTTCAAACGCCGTTTTGAATTTTAAAATAAGCGAAGCCGAAGGTTTCCCCATGGCCCTTAAAACTTTTTCCTCGCTGTGTTCGGGGGCTATTTTCAACTGTCCCGAAACGTGGTCGCGTGAGAGGAGCTTAAGATATTCCATGCCGTTTTTTTTATCGCACAAAATCATGTCGTGGCGGATTCCGGATGCTATGAAAATTTTCTTTATGCCGTTAATTTTCTTTAATTTTTTAAGCATGTCTATTTGTTTCGCATGATCTATTTCAAGCGATTCGCATTTTTGCGGATAAAGGCATTTTTTATTCCGGCATGCTCCATGGCGGATCATTTTATCGCATTGTACGCAATACATATTTGCAGTCGGCCCGCCTACGTCGGAAATGTAGCCTTTAAATCCGTCGAGCTGCGTGAGTTTTTCCGCTTCGGCGATAATCGATTTCGCGCTTCTTGAAATGATTGCGCGTCCCTGATGCACCGCTATCGAACAGAAATTGCATTCGCCGAAACAGCCGCGGTGTGAGGTTATTGAAAATTTTATGGTATCTTGCGCCGTAATTTTGCCCTGCGTTTCATAATAAGGATGCACCGAGCGGGTGAAAGGCAGACCGTTTATCGAATCGAGCTCGTCGCTTGTTAAGCGCCGCGCGGGAGGGTTGTGAACGAGGTATCGCTCGCCAGCTTTTTGATATAAGCCTCTGGCGCTTTGCGGATCGTTATTTTGATAAAAGGCGTTGAACATGTCAATGAATTTTAACTTATCGAGCCGGCTGTCTTCAAACGATGGCAATTGGATATAATTTTCAGGCGCTTCTTTCGATATGTAACAGCAGCCTCTTATGTTTTTACAATCTGTTCCGCGCTTTAAATTTTCGCATATTTCGAGTGAGGCGAGTTCGCCCATTCCGTATATTAAAAGGTCCGCCTTTGCGTCGAATAATATGGGGCGCCTTAACGAATCGTCCCAGAAATCGTAGTGAGTTATGCGCCGCAGGCTTGCTTCCAGACCGCCGAGAACTATAGGCGCAGTGTTTTTAAAAAACCTTCTTATAAGGTTTGAATATGCTAAAACCGCCCGGTCCGGCCTTTTATTGTTTATGCCTCCGGGAGTGTAATCGTCGTTTTTCCGGAATTTTTTTAACGGGGTGTAATTAGCCACCATCGAATCGACGGAGCCGCCGCTTACTCCCCAGAAAAGATTGGGTTCGCCAAGCCTGGCGATGTCGGCGTCGCAGCTTATATCGGGTTGCGCGATTATTCCAACGCTGTAGCCGTTTTTTTGCAGCCATCTTCCTATTACGGCCGTCCCTATGAAGGGACTGTCTATGTAAGAATCGCCCGTAACGAGTATGACGTCCAGTTTTTTTATTTTAAGCTTTTTAAGTTCTTCGGGTGTCGTGGGTAAAAATTGCATTATCTGGTCCGATCTTTAAATTAAAAGCCGCCGTTATTTAACGAAAAACCCTGCTATAGCCATTATGGCTCCTACCGCGAAGCATATCTTTGAAACTATATCGAGAGTTTGAGCGCTGCTTTTAGCTTCTTTTGCAAGCTGCTCTTCGGATTTATTCGAAATTACGAATACCGATTCGTTATCCGCCGCCGGTTTCGAAATTGTGAGTTCGCCCATCGAATCTGACACTTCGCCTATAACGAAAACATCGCGGTTAAGAGGGAATATTTGTTCGCTGAATTTATAGCCGAGGACTTTTCTGCCTTCGCGCATGTAATTCGAGTTTACCGAAAAAGAAAATCCGCCGAAGCTGACGGCGCCGGATGAATAATTGACGTTACCCGCCGGTTCGAACCGTTCTATGGAGGTTATAAGATCTATGTCGGCGCCTTCCGGATTTATTTTTATTTTTCCGGTTTCGTCTTTAACGTAAAAATTAGTCGCGCGTTCCACTCTGGTAATATTTTCACTGGCCCGTCTCGTTTTTAAGACCTGCCTTTTCGATTGATGGTCTTCTTCGTAATAGGTTTCTTCATATTCGATATCGACGTCGCTAATATAATATGCGCATTTTTCTTTCGAGATTTCGGCGCTCAGAGGCGACGGGCATTCGATTTTCCCTCTCACTTCGGCGAGTTGACGAAAAGAGCCGCTGCTGCCCATTTCACTCGATATGGTTTTTTGCAGTTCGATTAATTTTGCCGCCGTGTATGTATCGGTGAGGCTTAACGCCATAATGCGTTTTTGCGATGATTTTTTCATGAAAATACAAGCCACGCCGATAATGATCAATATTATCCCTATTATCGTTACCGCCATAAAAATCCTCCATTAAAAATTTAATATTTTTTGAAGATAATTTATATCCTGATTTTTTTGTTCATTATAATAAACAAACTTCCTTTTTTCAAATAATATTTTAAAAACCGTCAAATTTAAAAACTTGACACCAAAGTTAAAATAAATTATAATCAGCGCGGTGATATGATATGTCTAACAATAACGAAATAAACGAAAAAATTAAAAAATTAAAAAGCGAACGCAATGCTATTATACTCGCCCATAATTATCAGCTGCCCGAAGTTCAGGACGTGGCCGATTTTGTCGGCGATTCCCTCGGGCTTTCGCTGGAAGCCGCAAAAGCCAG
>Ga0074198_1001507_pt1 | contig 15162 bp, 13 predicted proteins | sample EPASupsiteSAE323_FD_64527 | JGI IMG/M metagenome (GOLD analysis project Ga0074198, IMG submission 64527) | Bioremediated contaminated groundwater from EPA Superfund site, New Mexico - Sample SAE3-23 | ecosystem: Environmental > Aquatic > Deep subsurface > Groundwater > Contaminated ...
ACGGCGAGTTCGCAAAAGTCGAGGCTGCGATGAACCGAATTGACGCCGACGCGCTTTGCGTTCACCTCAATGCGTTGCAGGAGGCCATACAGCCCGAAGGCGACCGCGACTGGTCCGGTGTGCCGAAGGCAATCGAGGCTGCTTGCTCGAAACTTTCCATCCCCATCATCGCAAAGGAAACCGGCGCTGGCCTGGACGGCCAGACTGCAAAGGCGCTTGAGAAGATGGGAGTCAAGGCAATCGACGTCTCCGGAGCAGGCGGCACTTCGTGGAGCGCAGTTGAGCTTGAACGCCACCTTGAGCAGGACCGCATCGAGGAATTCCGCGACTGGGGATTACCCACTTCGATTTCAATAGTCGAGTGCGCGGCGCAGGTCAGGATACCGATTATCGCGTCCGGCGGAATCCGAAGCGGCCTGGACTGCGCAAAGGCAATACGCCTTGGCGCGACCCTTGCGGGCGCGGCGTACCCGTTTGTCAAGGCGCAAAACAACGCCGGAAAGAACGGGATTGTTGCCGAGATTTCGCGCTGGGAACGCAGCCTCAAGACGGCGATGTTTCTTACAAACAGCCAGAACCTCGAGCAGCTTTCAAAGGCAAGGCTTCTTGTGTACTGAAAGGCATCTTGCACCATTTGCCCAAAGGCAGCCCCTTGATACAATAGGAACAAAAGCGTTCTTTTGCAGTTACTAATTGGAAAAAAAGCACCAGAATCGAAGACAAAAAACAGTGACACTACAATGGATGAAAATACTTCAAGCCAAGTAAAGGACCTTGCAAGGAAATTCGCGCTAAAAAACGCCTTCGACTACGGCAAGGCGGATGCCAAGGCAATACTTGGAAAGATCCTGGGTGGCTGCGCTGATGCAAAAAAGGATATGAAAACGACGATGGAAATCGCCACTGCCGCTGCGGCAGAAGCAAACGCAATGGACAAGCCTGCGCTTGAGAAGGCCCTCTCTGCTTTCGAGTTTGAAAAGCCCAAAAAGGAGGAGCAAAAGAAAGTCGAGCTTCCCAATGCGCAGCAGGGAAATGTGGTCACTCGTTTCCCGCCTGAGCCGAACGGCTTCATGCACATCGGACACGCAAAAGCCGTGCTTTTGGGATATGACGCTGCCAAAAACTACGGCGGCAAGTTCCTTGTCCGGTGGGACGACTCCAACCCGGAGAAGGAGAAAATAGAGTACGTTGACGCAATCCGCAAGAGCCTGCAGTGGTTAGGCATCACACCCGACGCGGAGAGCTACGTGTCAGACGACATGGAGAAGCTTTACGGCTACGGACTGCAGATGATAAAAAAAGGCAAGGCCTACGTGTGCTTCTGCGCCCAGCCGGTGATGAAGGAGCTTCGCGCAGCGGGCAAGGACTGCGACTGCAAGAAAAAGTCCGTTGACGAGAACGTTGACGAGTGGCAGGGAATGCTCAACGGAAGGTATAGGCACAACCAGGCGGTTGTGCGCTTTGCAGGGGACATGGCAAGCCTCAACACCGTGATGCGCGACCCCGTTCTGTTCCGCATACTTGACGCCACACACTACAGGCAGAAGGACAAGTACAAAGTCTGGCCTACTTACGATTTCGAAGGCCCCATCGAGGACGCAATTACCGGAGTCACGCACGCGATGCGCTCCAAGGAGTACGAGCTGCGCGACGAGCTTTACTACGCGATATTGGATTGCCTTGAGTTGCGAAAACCCGTTCTTGTGGAGTTCTCGCGGCTTTCAATCAAGGGAATGCCAATCAGCAAGCGCCTTTTGAAGGCGTTGATTGAGGATGGCAGCGTGATGGGCTGGGACGACCCGAGGCTGCCCACGCTCGAGGGGCTTGCGCGCAGGGGAATAACCTCGGAGGCAGTTCAGAACTTCGTGCGCGCCTTTGGGCTGAGCAAGGTAGAAAGCGAGCCGCCCATTGACAGGCTACTTGTTGAGAACAAGAGGATTGTTGACCCGGTTGCAAACCATTACTTCTTCGTCCCGTCGCCCGTGCGGCTGCACGTGCGCAACTCAACCGAGCGGCAAGTCAAGCTCAAGCGCCACCCGTCAGCTGAAGCGGGAATGCGCACGCTTGTTGCAAAGAACGACTTTTACATTCCAAAGCGTGATGCTGACGGCCTCTCGAAAGGCGAGACGTTCCGGCTCAAGGACCTGTACAACTGCAAGGTCATAGATTGCGGCACAAACTTCGTCGAGGCGGAATACGTCGCAGACGAGGGCGCTGTTGAGAAGAAGATACAATGGGTCCCGCAGGGCGAGCAGGCGGTTGCGGCAAAGCTGATGGTGCTTGGAGAGCTCCTTGACGCGGACGAGAAGTACCGCAAGGAAAGCCTTGAGGTTCTTGACGGCTACTGCGAAGCCGACTGCAGGAAGCTGAAGAAGGGCGACATCGTACAGTTCGAGCGACAGGGGTTTGCGATACTTGACGACGAGAAGAAGATGGCGTTCATACTGACGTCGAAATAAAAAATAAGAGCTGAAAGAAAAAAATATTCAAAAAAAAAACGAATGCTTGCAACGGGCTACTTTTTCTTTATTGAAAGCGTCCTTGCAGTCTTTGTCTTTTTCGTCCTCTTTGAAAGGTAGGCCTTGTACTCGCTGATTTTGCGCTGCGCCTTGTCCGAGACCACCTTGTGCGCCCACGAAAGGTGCGCCTCCTTGTCTGCCGCCCACTTCGCGCGCTCGGAGAGCGCCTTGACGTTGGTCTGGTACTCGCTGTCGGTGTTGTCAAGCTTGCGCAGCGCAGCGGAAAGCTCGTTTTCCAGCCGGTTCATCTGAAGCTTCAGCTCGGATATGTCCAAGTCGGACGCCGAAAGCACCCTGACTTCGGCGTGAAGCTCGTCAACCTGACGCTCCAGGTCCTTCTGCTTTGCAAGGAGGCGGTAGCACAGCTGCGCGAGGTCCTCAAACGAGCGTATCGCTGCAACGGTCTCCTCGCTTGCGCCGGACTTTGCGGCTTTGGGTTGTTCTGATGCCGCGCTCTCAAAAGCCATGGAATAGCCATCGTCGGCTGCGGCAACTGGTTGCGGCTGCGCCTTCGAGTCAGCTGGCCAGAAACCTTTCTTGTCCGGAATGACGCGGCCTTCCAGGTAAAGACCGCGAAGAACGGAACGGCACAGGTAGCGGTTCAGGCCGGTTTCGTGTGAAATTTCCGAGAGGGAAGTTCCGGGAGACTGCACAACGGCATTGTATATCGTGCTCTCTATTGACGCGCCGAAATAATGCGCCGCAAACTCCTCGGGCCTGCTGGTTGCATCGTTGCTTGCCGCCAACGCCGCTGCTTTCAAGCCGCACAACAGACGCTCTACTGAAAGCGGGGAGTACAGGCCCTTGAACGAGACCGCGGTTGCAAACCCCTTGTCGTCGTTGCCGTGGATTACGAGCGCGCCGTCGTGGCGCGAAATGAGCGCGTCCGACACCGCGACAAACCCCGCAACTTTTCCCTGCTCAAAGGACAACGCGCGCTGTGTTGTAAGCGCACTGGTGCGTCCCTGGTGCTGGGCCACAAAAACTATTTTCTCTCCAGGATAAAGCGCGGAGGCTACGAACGAGGGAACTTGCGGGTTTTCCTGCAGGAACACGAGTGGGACTGCTGTTGCCTGCAAGCCGTCGCTTTCGATTACTTCAACAAAAGCGGCTGTGCCCGAAACCAGGCCCGGAACAGTGACTTTGAACTTCTCGGTCTGCGCAACGCCGGCGGGCTTGTTGTCAACGGCCGCGGTCCTCTGCACCCGCACGTCAAAGCGCGAGCCTGCGGAGAGCTCGAAAACCTCGCAGAAGTCGCGGTGCGAACAATACTGCGCCCACTCTACTATGGACGCGACCTCGAAATCAGCAAGGGCCATCGTGAAACCACCACCAAAAATATTCTTTACAACGCTTAATCAAGCCCTACGGTCGGCCCGTTTCAGCCGTGCACGGGGCAACCCTGCCTCCGCTCAACGCTGAAGGCGGTCTGCGTGTTGCGGACCCCGTCGTAGAAGAGGTATTTGCCTGCAAGAGTGTTGCCAAAGAGCCACTTGGCCTGCTCCAGGTTGCTCTCCGGCTGCCGGCCCCCGCCCACGACTTTGGGCTGGTGCGGGTGGCTGGGCCCGCTTTCCATGCTCGCCGCGCAGTGTACCAGCTTTATCATCTCGTTGACTTGGAGCGCGGCCACTATGCTGTTGGTCGTTGAAAGCGCCGGGGTCTTGGGGTCTATGAAGTCCAGCGGGTCGCCAACGCAGGAATATTTTCTCCACAGGAACTGGTAGTCCTGCTGGCTCATTGCGCACTCAAGGCACGCCGAAGGCGAGATTACCACCTGCACCTTGCCGAAGAACCCGGTTGTGCCGCCGTCAATCAGCGGGACTTTGCCGTAGCAGTGCGAGTTGAGGTGAAGCCTGGCGCCAAGGTTGTCAAGGCAGGAGAACACGTAGTCGAACTGCGAGTAGAACTCCTCGGGCAGCTCCTCGACTTTCTTTAGGACCGGGGTTACGACCAGCTTCTTGTTTATCGAGCGTGCGCGCGTTGCGACCACGCGCGCCTTGTAAAGGCTGTTCGCCGCATCCATGGGGCAGAAGAAGACGCAGCGGTTGAGGTTTGCCTTGACTATCCTGTCAAAGTCAACGAGCGTGATTTTGCACACGCCGATTTGCGCAAGGCCCTTTACGACCTCGTTGCCAAGCGCGCCCGCGCCCACCACGAGGACGTTGAGCTTTGAAATCGAGTCCTGGTCCCAGCCGGATATGCGCTTCTGGCGGTCGAACTGGTCGGCGTCGATTGCGTGGACAGGAGTCATATAGGCTAATAGTGGTTGGGAAAAGGTTTAATTTGCGACTGAGCGAAACCCTATTTGTTGGTGAACAACAGCTATGGCATTGGAAGGACCTTTATTTCATCGAGTGACGATACGCCCGGAGTCACACGCGCAGTTTGAAAGAAAAAAAATGGAAATACTCGGCCATATCGGCAAGGCACTTGAAAAGACGCAACCGGTGCAATACATGTGGACCGACAGAAAGGAGGGGCGGGGAAAGAACCCGACGACCGTGACGTTTACTGTCGGACCAGCGAAAAAGGCGCTTGCGTTCCATGAAATCCCGGAAGTCGACGCCGCGTTGGCGGCGGCTTTGGAAAGGCACAAAATCAAATACGATGACAACGGTTGGCGCCACGAAAAAAACATATAGCTCGAAAACAAACCGGACCGTTGCTTAACGCCAGACTCAAAAAGTTGTTCTAAACAGGAATAGAGCCAACCGGATTAATCGAACATCTTCTTTATAGCGCGCACCGCGTTCTCGGACGCCTTGTCCATCCTGATCTGTAGTTTTTTCCCGCAGCGCACGCAGAAGCTGCGCGAGTTCACCAGGTGCTCGTAGCAGTCCTTGTGGTAGGACGCGCCGCAGAAGCAGTAGCCGTACTTGGGGTTGTTCTCGGACGGGTTTACCGAGAGGTGGAACGGCGCCTGGCAGAGCTCGCACGCGCCGGCCTGGGTGGTTTTTTCGATTATTTCCTTCACCGCCTCGCGTCCGCCCAGAGTCTCGACCTGCTTTTCAAAAGGTATCGGCTGGCCCGCGGGCGAGGTTTCTATCGCAGTCTGGATTTTTGCCGCGGTTCCGTTTCCATTCCCGTTGCCGTTCTTTGGCGAGCCCTTGCGTATGAGCTCGAACAGGTCTATGTCGGTCTGCTTCGTCGGCTTGTGCTCGGGGCCGGGGCGGTAAACTAGCGGGCTGTCCTTTTCCGTAAGCTTGTGCTGCTGCGGCAACGCTTCCTCCGGCGTGGCGTTGGTTCCAGATGCTGGCACAACGGTCGGGCTTGGCGAGGCCGCGGGTGTTTCTGGCGCGGGGGGTTGTTTTCGTGTTTTCTTTTCTTCCGCTGCCCTTCTTTTTGCAAGCTCGTCGTAACCCGCTATCCCCAGGCGGAATACCGCGGGGTTTGCGCTGTCCCGGCACAACAGGCCCTTTGAGCAAAGAAAGTCCGCCCTCTGCGCAAACTGCAGGGGGTCAACCCCGGTGAGTAGCAAAAGCTTGTCCTGGGTGTTGTTTCCGGACTTGACAGCATCCAGCAGGTCGACGTCGAAAAACAGGAGTTTCTTTGGGAGTTTTGCTGCCTTGGGTTTTGCCGGCTTTTGCGGCCGCGCTTTCGCTGGCTCTTCCGGCTTCTTTTGCTGTTCTTTCGTGGGTAGTTCCATTGCGCATCCAGCACTGGGCGCGGTTGTGCTTAACCGTCAACTAAGACGAAGGCAACCAAGATAAGCGTATTGTGGTGGTGGCCGCAAGCTTGGGGCTTAAGGCACTATTGCGTACGAAAGTTCGTGGTAGCGCACTGATTGGGGAGAGTCGAGACGGTAGACGCGCTTCTTCTCCCCGGCCGCAGACAGCGGGTCAACAACAGCGGCTATTGCCTGCGGGTGGTCGAAGTACCGCTGTTGTGTGGAAACGTCGGTGCCTGAAAGGAAGCACCCCAAGCCGGGGTGGGAGTGGAGCCAGCCGACTACTACTTGGTTGGAGCCGACTGCGGAGAAAAGCTGGGACGAAAGCTCGCCGAACGAGGACTCGGAAAATCGCACGGACACTGCTGAAGCGACGTTTGGCGCGGTGACGTATCCTTCGACTTGCACCCAGTTGCGGCCCGTGCTCTGGCAGAACCTTCCCACAAGCAGGCCCATGGTCTCCTGCTGGCTGGATGCACCGGCTCTTGCGTGCGCAAGCGCCGAGTCAAGCGCGGACTTTTTGAAGTAGACGTCGTACATTGCAAACAGATTATGGAAAACCAAAGAAGAAAAAGAGTTTGTAGGCCCAAAGGAACCTGCGGCGAAGCAGTGGACGCTGGCGGTGTTGGGAAAGCTATTGTTGCGTTTCCTTTTCGTCCGGTTGTTTTGCTTCCTTCTTTGCGGGCGCCTGGGCCTCGTCGCCAAGCAGCTTGTCGCGAAGTTCCGCCATGAGGTCCATCGCCTGCTTGTCCGCCTCCGTCTGCGCTGCGTCGGTACCTGCGCTGATGTTTGGCGCGCTGCCGAATTGGGGAGCGTTCTGCCGCGGAGCGGTGCGCTGTATGGGCCGGATGGAAGATGATATCGTGCGCGGGGGCTCGCGGCGGACCTGCTGGCCGGGCTGCGGGGCATAATACTCCTGGCGCTGCTGGGCCCCCGATTGCGGCGCGCCTTGCGGCTGTGAAGCATATTGCGAAGCGGGCTGCATGGTGCGGGGCTGTGGGGGCACGTAGGCTGTCGCAGTCTGCTGCACGCGGGCCTGCTGCTGCGGCTGGCGTACGAACTGCTGCCTTGGAGGCTGCGGCGCCGCGGGCATCTTTGAGTCTATTTCCGCAATCGCCTTCTCCAGGTCTGCAAGGTTTGCTGCAAGGGCCTCCTGCCGGGACTTCGCATCAGTGGTGTCCGGAGCGGACTGCGGCGCAAGAAGCTGCTTCTGTGCGTCCTGCACCTGCGCAACTGCCTGTGCGTTGAATGCCGCGCGAAGTTCTTTTACGGTGTTGCGCACTTCGGTGCGCTGGGCGTCAAGCTCGCGCGAAAGCGCGGCGACTGTCTCAAGCGCGGCAAGCACGCCGACCATCTTCTGGTCCAACGCCGCGTTTGCCGCCTTGACCGCCGCAAGCTCCTGCTCCTGGCCGAGTTCGCGCGCCTCGATTGAAGAGCGCATGGACGCCACGGCCTTGCTGGTCTCGGATATTGAAGCAGTAAGCTGTTCTGTTGATGACGCAGAGCGGGCCGCAAGCTGCTCTATTGACGCAGTTGAACGGCGGGATAGTTCCTGGATTGACGCGGCTGAACGCGCAAAGCCGTCTGACACGGTTTTTGAAAGCCTTGCGTCGGTTTCCTGCACTGCCTTTGCCGTTTCCGCCTGGGCGTTGCGCATGCGTTCGAACTCGCTGGAAACGTCCGTCTTCGTAGTGGAAAGTAAATCTGAAATCGAGCGCGAGAAAGCATCAATCGTGTCCATGCGTTCGGCAAGCGTTGCCGCGGTCTTTTCCGACGCGGTTTTTTGCGCCTCGACGCCGACGCGAAGCGCGTCGATTGCGCTTGTTGTCTGGGACTCGCGCACTTCAAGCGCTGCAGCAAGGTCCGCCTGGCGCTTGTCAAGAGCGGCAATGGCTTCGGCCTGCTTTGAATCAAGGGCGGAGAACGCCTCGGTCTGCTTTGCCTCGAAAGTAGCAAGCATCTGCGACTGCGTTGCCTCGAACTGGGTTACTGAAGAGGATAGCTTTGACTCGAACTCCGAAACCATCTTGGTCTGCTGCGCCTCGAACTGCGAAGTCGACGCCGCCTGCGCGTCCTTGAAATCAGAAAGGGACTTCTCCTGCTTCTTCTCGAACTCGTAAACCTTGGTGTCCTGTTCCGCAAGCTTTTGCGCCTGCCGGTCCTCGAACTGCTTGAGCAGCTGCGCCTGCGAAGACTGGAAGTTGTTGAGCACGCTGGACTGCGCGTCCTCAAACTGGGTGATGGTGCCGCGCAGGGTCGCCGCGGTGCTTTCTATTGACTGCTGCGCGTCCGCAAACTTGTCCTCTATCGTCCCGGACAGGTCCTGCACGAACTGCGCCTGCGACGACGAGAACCCGGAAATCTTTGCCGCCAAGTCCTCGGAGCGGCTGCGCATCTCGGACAGCGCGGTGCGCGAGTCCTGCACGTTCCTTTCGGTTTCAGCTACAGTTTTTCCCACGAAGTCGCGCAGCTTGTCCGACTCCGCGGAGAGCTTTGCGACCTTTGCGTCCACTGCGCCTATTGCGTCTGCCTGGCGCGACTCTGCGGCTGCCACCGCAAGCCGGATCTTTTCCGGCATCGCGTCGCGGAACACTGCAAACTCAAGGGCCTGCTGGCTGGTTGCCTGGGACGCCTTTGCGAAGCGGTCTTCTATGGATTGTGAAAGCTTTGCGTCAACTACCGCAAGCGCCCTTGCCTGGCGCTCCTCTGCAGCGGCAATCATGTCGACTTTTTCAGGAAGCGCCGCACGCAGCGCGCCAAGGTCGGCGTCCAGCCGGTCCGACTGGGACTGGAGCTGGGAGAAGCGCTGGCCGACGATTGTGGAGACGTTCGTCTCCGTTGCCGCGAGCTTGGAGGACAGCATCTCGGTCTGCACCTTGAGCTCGTTTAGAAGCTCCTTTGCCTCTTCCGCCTGCTTTTTGGTGTACTGGTCGTCAGCAAACGCGTTGGACTGCTTTTCGGAAATCACCGAGGCGACTTCCTGCACGAGCTGTGCGTGCGAAGAGAAGAGCGAATCGACTTTTGCAGTCATTCCGTCGGACTGTTCCTTCCACGAGTCCAGCTCGCCTTTGAAGGATTCCAGGTATGCAAGCCGCGTCTCGAAAAGCCGCAGGTTGTCGCCGATGCTTTCGGGAGTGACGTTGAACTGGATGGGCGTGTTCGCGTTGAACACGGGTGCCGTTGGAACGGGCGTCTGGCTGGGAACCTTGAGTGAGGACAGGCTCTTTTCAAGGGCATCGATGCGTAAAAGCAGCGTGTTGTCTGCGGGCGCCGCCTGTGCAATCGCCACTTGCGCCGGTGCAAACGTGACTTTGCCGTCCGCTGTTGCGGTGACTTCGTGCGAAAGCGGCGTTGCGGACTGAAGCGAGTCGACCTGGGCCTTGAGCCTTGAGACGCTCTTTGAGAGGTTTGCAAACAGGGTCGCGTTGTCGTGCTCTATTGCGTTGACCTTCTCTCCAAGGTCAACGAAGCCCTTTTCGATTACCGCAACGCGCGACGGGTCCTGCGCCGGGCCGGAACTGCCGGGGGCGTTTTCCAGCCTCTTTTTGAGTTCGGAAAACCCGGTTGTGATGTTTGCAAACATCGCGGCGTTGTTGGCGTCGGAGTCCTTGACTTTCTGCTCGACTTTGAGCACGGATTCCTCCATGCTGGCTATCTTTGCCGCCTGTTTTTGGAACTCCTCGGCCTTCTTTGCAAGTTCGGCAACCGTTGCCGCAAGCGCGTTGGTCTCGTCAAGCAGGCGCTTCTGCTCCGCGTGGGCGTAGCCCGCGTCCGGGGCTGTGAGTTCGCTGTGCATCGGTTTGATGCCGCTGGCGCCTGCTTTTGTTGCCTCGTACTGGAGGCCGTTGATCATGAGGTGCATTTCCGATACTGCGCGCGCGTTCTGCTCGACTTTTTGCGAGAGCTCGGCCGCAATCCTGCGGTAGTCCTCTATGCCGTGCTCGTGCTCGGCTTTGAGCGCGCTGATGTCGTGAAGCACCGCCTCGTGCGTGGAACTGATGGTGTCCGACGTGAGCTTGTTTTCGGAGAGGTTCTTCTGGATTTCGGAAAACACCGCCTGCATCTTGTTGGACTGCGCGGTGAGTAGCTTCTCAACTGCCTTGACCTGCTCGTAGTTTGCTGACACTTCCGCGCGGGTCTTTTCAAGCTCCTGGGAATACTTCTCCAGGCCGCCTGCGCTTGCGCCTGCTCCTGCTGTTGCGCGAAGCTCGGCAATGGCCTTGTCGTGCTCAAGCACCTTGAACTCAAGCCCTGAAGGCGCGGCCTGCGCGCCGGGGTAGAACGAATGCCCGCCTGCGGCCATGCTGTTGAGCCGGTCAACTGAGGCGGAAACCTGCGAAACGGTATCGCGAAGGGAATCAACGGAGAGCCGCAGCTGCTGGCGGTCCATGTCGGCCATCTTGGAGTACTTCTCAAACTGCGCGCGCGACATTATCTGCTCGGAAGGGTAGTCGGACTTGAGCGCGATTTTTCTCTCAAGCTCGGAAAGCTTGTTGTGTGCTTCGTCGGTCTTGATGAAGTAGTCCTTGTCGCGGTCGGCCCACGCCTTGAGCTGCTCTAGGGCCACTTCCATCGGCCTGAGCTTGGAAGACATCTCTATGTATTCGGTCTCAAGCCTGCGGACTGCGCCGGACACGTCCGTCCCGGACACGCGCACGCCGCTGCCGGCGTCCTGCATTGCGGGGGTTGCCGCCGGACCGGCGGACTTGATGCTTGAAAGCTGCGAGCGTATTTCGGATATCTCCGAGCTTATCTTGTCGGGTTGGACCCGGTCGATTATTGCGATGAGCTGCTCGGTCTTTGCCTGGGACGACTCCGTGTTGCGCTCAAGTGCTGAGACGCGGCCCGAAAGCTTTAGGAAGTCCTGGCCTATTGATGAGAGTGCGTTCTCGGTCTTTTGCCGGAAGTCAAGAAGGTCTCCTGCAACCGCGTTTGTTGCCGCTTGCTGGCCTGCGCCCGTGAACGCCGCAAACGGGCTTTGCTCAGCTGGTTTCGCCGCGGGGCTTGCGCTTGCTTGCGGAGCCTGCGGCTCTGTTGCCTTTTGCGACGCGTTCTTTTTGAGGAAATCGTCCAGGTCCAAAACGGGCATCTTATTACCTTGAAAGCAGGAAGACGGTTTGCACCGCCAGCCCATAATTTCTTTCAAGTCGGTTACGAAAAGTCGGTTATTAAGCCTGCGCAAATAGTGGAACAGTTCGTCAAATGACTAAAGGACAAACCGGCGCGAAAAGAAACGGAGGACTATTTGCCGGATATTTTGCGCGAAATGCTGTCTGCAAAGCCTTTGATTGCGTAAAGGACGCCGTTGACGCTCTTTGGCTCGGTTTTTGGGGTGGCCTGGCCATCCTGCGGTTTTTCGGCTTGATGCACAGTTGATGATGCCGAAACTGACGGGAAGGGTCGTGCGATGTCGTTCGCCATCCTTTGCTCTTCCGCATCCCGTTCGGCCTGGGACAAAGTCTGGCCGGCCCACTCGGCATCGGACCGGGGGTCCGAACCGCTGATTTGGCTTGGCTGAATTGCGGAAGTTGCAAGCTGGTTTTGCACCGTTGCGGCAATTGTCGGCTGGGGCGTTGACTGGATTTGGGTTATGATGCGCGGCTTCGTAAGCTTGGGCTGGACGGCTTGCGGCTGCGAAACCGAAATGACTTTCGGCTTCTTTTGTTCTTCCGCAGTAGTCGACGGGGGCTGCGCTGCGGCCTGCGCGGGTTGATCGGTGGTCTGTTCCATGGGGGCATCTCAATTGAACTGGTATTTGACAAAAGAAGTGGGCGTAAAAATAAATACCGCAGGATTGCCCCTGCATCGCGCTTTTTAACTTTCGGCTCGAATCTTATCTTATGGCAGAATACAACATCACAGTTGTCCACACGACAAGCGGAAAGGAAACCCTGCTTGCAGTTGAGGAGACTTTTTCAGTAGCGTCGGTGCTTGAGGTCCTGGCCGAGAGCCTCCACTTAAAGGACCGCTTCGTCCTTGCCACCAAGGAAAACAAGATCCTTGACCCGCAACTTACCCTAAAGGACGCGGGTGTGGCGGAGGGCGCGGTACTGCTTCTGATGCCCGACCCAACTGGCGGCTGAAAAGAAAAAAAACTAATTCTGGTTCAGCTGAGCTGCGGTGAAATCGACCTGGTCTCCGGGGTAGGGCACGGTTGTGTCGCCTACAAAATAAGTGTCAACCTGGGGCGTTGAGAAGTTCAGCGTCGGCGTCTTTACGCACGCGCCGTTTGCGCACATCTCCACCTCGAAATAATACGTCTTGTTCGGGGCTATGTAGAGAAGCTCCTGGTATTGCGAGAACGCCGAGAATTGCGCGGCAAGAATCCACCTGCGGACCCCCGGTTCGGTTCCGTAGTGCACGGTGCCGGTTGCGTTGGCGCTTGTGAACCAGTAAAGCTCGGCGGTGTTGGTACGGATGCTTTTCACGGTCAGGTTGACAAAACCGGGCTTTGACGCGTTTGCTGTTGGAGTTGCCGAGGGGGAAACTGACGGGGCGGGAGTGACGGTGGCGTTAACTGTTGGAGTGGCCGTTGCGTTGGTGGCGTTCGACGTGTTGGAAGTGTTCTGCCAACCCATGTTCGTCTCGTTGGGCCCGAACGTCTTGACGCACTCGCTGTAGTTGTACCTGCTCTTGGACACCCACGCGCCGTTGACGCACTCGTAATACGTCTGGGTGCCGCTTATCGTTCCCACGCACGCAAACTCTTTCTGCACGCCGTTTGTGCAGGCTGCGACTGTTGGCTGCACCGACGGGATTGCCGTCGGCGTCGCCACGGTGTTGTCTGCGCCTGACGGCGCCTTGCCGGTAAGCATGAAAACCGCCACGAGCACGATGATTACCGCTGCCGCGGCGTAATAGATCTTGTTGTTTTCTTCTAACAGGTTTTTTGCCATAGTATGGTCTCACTTCTTTGCAGTTGAGTAAAAATCATTTCCTTTTCTTCTTGCTTAAGCCGCCTTTTCTGGCTTTTGTTTTTGCGCGGCTTGCGGCGCGCTTTGCGGTTTTCTTCGCCGTTTTCCTTGCGGCCTTGGCGGCTTTCTTTGCCTTTGGCTTCTGGGCGTTCTTTGACGGCTTTGCCGAAACGCGGCCTAGGTACTCGAGGACGTGCTGCTGCACCTTTCCGCCGACCCGCCTGGATTCCACGCGGTAGCGGTAGAGGATGCCCTTGACGCGCTTGGTGCGGATGAAGGCCATTGCAAAACTAGGTAGGACGGGCGAAGTATTAATACGATTCGAAAGTTACTTTATGGGAGACGACCGCAAAATGGACGAGTACCTGAAAGCAGCCTGCGCGGCGGCAAGAAAGGCCGCGGAATACCTCTACCGCAAGCAGGGCGCGGGAAAGACGCGGTACAAGAAGGGCCGCGAACTCGTAACCGAGTCGGACATCGAGTCGCAGGAAATCATATTCGACGAGCTTGAGCGCTTCGGCCTGCCGTTCCAGTCCGAGGAGAAGAACTCAAAGCTTTCCAAGGGGACCCGCTGGGTCATTGACCCGATTGACGGCACCGAGCACTTCGTGCGCAACGCGCCGTTCTACTCCGTGTCGATTGCGCTTGTAAAGGACGACGTGCCCGTCGTGGGCGCAGTTAACGTCCCCGGCCTGGATTTGGAATATTGTGCGGAAAGGGGCGCTGGCGCGTTCCGCAACGGAAAGCCCATCCGCGTCTCGCGGGTAGTCTCTCTTGACTACGCGTCCGTGTTCATCCACCCCTACCGCCGCTTCAAGATGGCCGGGTACGAGGGCGCGTTCCTGCAGCTTTCAAAGAAGATCCGCCACCCGCGCTACTTCGCGTCAAGCGAGTTCGAGCTTGCGTTCATGGCCGAGGGAGCGGCTGACGCGGTTGCAAAGCCAGCGTTCAGGCTCTGGGACGTGGCTGCCGGTGCGGTCATAGTCACCGAAGCAGGCGGCAAGATCACCGACTTTGACGGCAAGGCCTGGAATGCCAAATCCAACGCACTCCTTGCCACCAACGGCCGCGTGCACAGGGCGCTGCTTGAGCTTATCAAAAAGGAGCGCGGGAAGAAAATCTGCAAGTAAGGCAAAAGTTAGGCACTACGGGCGTGATTTTGTGGCCGCAAAAAGCAAGACACCATTACCAAAGCACGGGCTTGTCCTTGTCGGCGGCACCTTTGGCCCGCTGCACGGGGGGCACGCACTTCTTTTGAAAGAGGCCCTCAAGCGGGGCCGAGGGGTTTGTGTAGGCGTTATGAACGACGAAATGACGCAAGGCAAGCTCCACGCAGACAGGATGCCTACGTTCGAACGCAGGGTTGATGGCGTTCGCGATTTTTTTAGGAAGATGAACGCAACAGACCGCGTGAAAATCAGCGGGCTTGACGGCATCTGCGGCCCGGAGGCGCTTGAACGGGAAGCCGAAGCGATAGTTGTTACGCAAGAAACCGAAGGAAACGCCGAGAAAATCAACGAGATGCGCAGGCGCCTGGGGCTGTCTCCGCTTGAAATCTACGGGGTTGAACGCCTAAAAAACGAGGATGGCGGCGTCCTTTCGTCAACTGACATCCGGAAGGGAAAATACGATTTGGGCGGAAAAAGGACGAAGTTAGGCGCTACGAAATAACCGAACGGCCCTGGTGCCGAAATAAAAAAGAGCTTATGCGGTCCGCCTGCCCAGCGGAAAAACCGACCCGCACTTCTTGCAGGTCTTTTCCTTTCGCTTCCAGTTGAAGTCGAACTCCGCAGTGCCGCAGTCGGGACAGGCGCGCATCTCTGAGCTGTGGAACGATGCCCAGCCGGCCTTGGTCTCGGAATAGACGTGGCGGTTGGTCGAATATGCGACTTTTGGTTCGCCGGCTGCCGCCGGCTTCTCTTCGGTTGCCGCGCTGCCTGAAAACTCCTTTTTCTTGTCAAAGGCATGCTCGAGGTTCTTGCTTGAGCAGCGCGGGCAGATTACGGCGTCATCGGCGTCAAAACGAAGGTTACAGTTCTTACAAGCGTATTTCACAGGGACC
>Ga0074198_1001508_pt1 | contig 15160 bp, 15 predicted proteins | sample EPASupsiteSAE323_FD_64527 | JGI IMG/M metagenome (GOLD analysis project Ga0074198, IMG submission 64527) | Bioremediated contaminated groundwater from EPA Superfund site, New Mexico - Sample SAE3-23 | ecosystem: Environmental > Aquatic > Deep subsurface > Groundwater > Contaminated ...
TTAAATTATATTAGTGAAGTTATTGATGTTACGAATGATCAGGTAAAAAGAATTCAGAATAAAGAAGTAATAGTATTAAGAGGTAGAACACTGCCACTAGTTAGATTGAACAAGCTCCTCGATGTTCCTTATTACAATGAAGACAGTGACAAGCCATTAACAGTTGTGGTAATTAAGTCACAGGGTAAATGTTCGGGTATAATTGTTTCAGAACTTTTAGGACAGCAGGAAGTTGTAATTAAGCCGATAAGTAAAAACTTATGCTATGAAGAGGATTATATATCTGGAGCTATTACTCTTGGAAATGGTCAGGTTGCGTTAGTGCTTAATGTAAATGCTCTTATAGTTAACATGTGAGGAGTACTAAAATGATAAATGAGTTATTGGATTCAGGACAGAAAGAAATACATTTAATTGTATTCAGATTAGGATCAGAGGAATATGCTCTTCCGATTACTAGTGTGCAGGAAATAATTATGCTCCAAGTTCCCACCAGAATTCCTAAATCACCGGTATTTGTTGAAGGAGTAATTAATCTCAGAGGTCATATAATTCCTATTATTGACGGAAGAAAAAAATTTCAGCTTGAAGTAACAGATAGTACAAACGAATCAAGAATTATGATTATTGAACTTGAAAGTGAAACAATTGGATTAATAGTTGATGCTGTTTCTGAAGTTATACATCTTTGCACAGATGATATAGAACCTCCGCCAATTGATATGAATGATGATTCAGATTTCTTATGGGGTGTTGGTAAATTTGAAGAACGCTTACTTATCCTTGTGGATCCTCAAAAATTCCTTAATTTTTCAGAAACTAAAGATTTAAAAGGTCTCTCTAAAGTTTCAGAAATGATTAAACAGGCTAAGATAATAAATGAAAAAACCGCAAAATCTGACATAAGAACTGTAAAAGCAGATGAGCAAACTGAAAAATTAGATGAACAAGCTGTGAAGAACTAGATTGAGAGTAAATTTTAATGACAGAGGATATTAAAGTTGTTCTAGAGAAGATTAATAAACTTCCCGAATTATTTCATGTTGCTGTTCGGGTTGCAAAGATGTTGGATGATCTAAATGTTGATGTTAATCAATTATCAAGGATCATTTCACTTGATCAGGCTTTAACAACTCAGTTATTAAAATTATGTAATTCAGCACAGTATGGGTTTTCTCGTAAAATTGTGACTGTGAATGATGCTGTTTCTAAGCTTGGTTTTAAAACAATAAAAAGTCTGGTTTTTGTTGCGATTTCTCATGGGATATTAAATCGGCAAGTTAAAGGTTATGATCTTGATAAAGGTGAGATGTGGAGAAATTCAATTAGTTGTGCTGTATATTCACGCTATCTTGCTAAAATGACCAATTATAAAGATCCTGAAATAGCTTTTACTGCAGGCTTGCTTAGAGATATTGGAAAATTAATGATTCATGAGTATGTAGGTATTAATTATAACAATATAGTCAATACAATTAATTCTCAAGGAATCGCTTTTTCAAAAGCTGAGGAGCAGGTATTAGGATTTAATCATTGTCAAATAGGCTCTGCTGTTGCTAATAAATGGAATTTACCTCCTGTACTTGTAGATTCCATTAGATATCACCATAGTTTTGAAGAAGCTCTAAATAATGGTTGTGAAGATATTAAACTTTTATCAATTGTTCATATAGCTGATTCCGTAACAATGATGCTTGGAAGCGGCATTGGTAATGATGGTATGATGTATAATATCGATCTTAAATCATTAAAATATCTGGATATATCTCAACAATCAGCAAGTATTGAAAATCTGATTTCTGAGATGGTAGAATTAAAAACTGAAATAGATGAGATGATAGGAATTGCAAATGGTGAATAGAAAAATTACAAAATTTGATCTTGATATACTAGGTGAAGTAGGAAATATCGGAGCAGGAAATGCTGCTACGGCATTATCTCAGATATTAAACAAAAAAGTTTTATTGAATATTCCAATGGTAAAGCTTTGCAAACTTAACGAGATACCTGATATATTAGGTGGACCGGAAGAATTGCGTACGGGAGTTTTCTTTGGAATAAATCAGGCACTTAACGGATATATTCTGTTTATGATTTCAGATGATGGTGCCGCAAAAATAAAAAAAGCAGTAGCTGGTGATTATGAAATAGATTCAAATTCAGTAGTATCAGAAATTGCCAATATCATATCTGGTGCTTATGTTGGATCATTAGCTATGATGATTAATAATACAATTGATATAACTCCGCCGGAAGTATGTCAGGATATGGTCGGAGCTTTAATTGATTCGCTCATAGCTAATATTTGCAGTGTTGCAGATAAAACTGTAATTATAGGTACAAATCTTGTTATTGATGAAGAGGAGATTTCAGGTTTTTATGTTCTATTGCTTGAAAAAGAGTCCTTAGACAGTATGTTAGATTATTTTAATTCGATTAATAAAATGTAGTGGTTTATGAATAATATAAATGTTGGAATGGGTGAAATGCAAGTATCAAAGTCATCGAGTGCAATATTGATTGCTCCGGGGTTAGGTTCATGTATAGGTGTAGTAATGTATGATTTTGTAAATAAAGTTGGCGGAATGGTACATGTTGTTTTACCTGATAGTACATGCATTAATAAATCAGGTAATTTAATGCCAGGTAAGTATGCAGATACTGCAATTCCTGTATTACTGAACAATATGGTCAAATTTGGTGCTGAAAGACATAATATTGTTATAAAAATTGCTGGCGGTGCTCAGATGTTTAATATTGAAAAAGGTGGTAATGTATTAAATATAGGTATAAGAAATACAATCGCCGTAAAGGCTGCTATTTCAAAGGAAAATTTAATGATAAAATCTAGTGATACAGGAGGAAACAAAGGAAGAACATGTAGAGTTGATATATCAACAGGAAAAGTTTATGTAAGATCAATAGGTCAGCAGGAAGTTGAGCTTTAGGAGGATATATGTCAAAAGTTCTAATCGTAGATGATGCTGCTTTTATGCGAATGATGTTAAAAGACATCTTAACAAAAAACGGGTTTGAAGTAGTTGGTGAAGCTGCTAACGGTAATGAAGCCGTTGAAAAATATAGCCAACTTTCACCTGATCTCGTGACAATGGATATTACCATGCCTCAATGTGATGGTATTGCTGCGTTAAAACAAATAGTCGGAAAAGACCCGTCAGCAAAAATCATTATGTGTTCTGCTATGGGACAACAGGCAATGGTAATTGAATCTATTCAGGCTGGTGCAAAAGATTTTATAGTTAAGCCATTCCAGCCTCCGAGGGTTCTTGAATCCATTAAAAAAGTTCTGGGATAATAGTAAGAGATTTTGTTATCTTTTATTTATTAGCTCTCCCCGGAGGAGATAATTGTTTATAAAAAAAAATAAATATTTATTTTTTTTAATTGTATTTCTTTTTGCATTGCAGATAATACCTTTCTGTAATGCTGTGTATTGCTATGAGAAACAGGTACAAGTTTCATCTCAAAATCAAACATCAAATGCAGCAGATGTTAAACAAAAAGAAAAAAAAGCTTACAAAAAAAGATTATACAGACATTATTATAGAAAGAAACCTGTAAAATCCTTTTCTGTTGTAAAACCTGCTACACAACCAAGTTCAGTTCAAAATAATAACTATGCAGGTAAAGAACAGGATTTGAAGCAAAATGTTACAGCTGGACAAAAACAATTAAATTTACAGGATTTTCCAGGTAAAAAATACTCATTGGAAAATATACAAAGCAATAAGCCTGATAAGGGGTATAATTTTTTATCGGTTTTATCATCTTTATTTTTTGTAATACTGTTGGTTATTATATTTGGATGGTTTTATGCAAAGCTGAAAAATGTTGATCCTGCTTCATTATTGGCCGGAAAGTTTTCTGATAAATATCCAAATAAATTTAATATTTTATCTACTGCTACACTTGGTCAGGGGAAAAATATTCATTTAATTGAAATTAATGGTAAATATCTGGTTATTGGCAGTACAATCAATAATATCAGTCTTTTAACCGAGCTTTCTTCTGACAAAATTTGCATAAATAATGAAATGAAAGATCTGGAAAGGTTAGAAGAAGCTAATGATATTAGTACAGAGCATGAATTATCAAATAATGATGAAATTTACAAGAAATATTTAAGAGACAAAGATTCAAAATCAAAGAAAATTGATAATGATTTATAATATAGATTACAATTTATGTAATTAATCAATAATTTTGAGTGGAGAAGGAATAATAAAATAATAAAACTGTTTATTGAAGATTACAAAGAAAACTATTCTTAAATATTGTGATAATTGTTATATTGACACTTTTAAATCATATAAGTACAGCATAAATTTTAAGTGATAATCTATAATACTATTAAATATGGGGTGAGTTAGTAATTGGAAAGATATTTATGAGAAAGAAAATTAAGGTTGGAAGCAAATTTATTGGTGATGGTGAAGCTTGTTTTATAATTGGAGAAATTGGAATCAATCATAATGGAAGTCTGGATATTGCAAAAAAATTAATTGATATTGCAGTTGCAAGCGGTTGTGATGCTGTTAAATTTCAGAAACGAACTGTTGAAATTGTATATACTCAGGCAGAATTGGAAGCATTCAGAATTAATCCTTTTGGTGAAACAAACGGAGATTTAAAAAGAGCTTTAGAGCTGAGTTATGAAGATTATGTTGATATTGACAGATATTGCAAACGACAAGGTATTATGTGGTTTGCTTCTTGCTGGGATGAGGAAGCAGTTGATTTTATTGATCGTTTTAATCCGCCATGCTACAAAATTGCATCTGCATGTTTAACTGATGACAATCTTCTTCTTTATACAAAAGCTAAAGGTAAGCCCATACTGCTTTCTACTGGCATGAGCTGTCAGGAAGAAATCGACCATGCACTTGAAATTCTTGGAGATAATATTGTTCTGTATCATTGCACTTCGACCTATCCTACAGAGCCGCATGAATTAAATTTATCTGTAATACCAAGATATAGAGAAAAATATAATTTCCCGATTGGATATAGCGGACATGAAAGAGGTTTAACTCCGACAACGTTAGCAGTAGCACTTGGAGCAGCTTCTGTAGAGAGACACATTACTATGGATAGAACCATGTGGGGTAGCGACCAGGCTGCAAGTTTAGAACCGGAAGGTTTGTTTAAGCTTTTAAGAGATATCCGTCTTGTTTCTAAATGGATGGGAAATGGACAGAAGGTTGTTTATGACAGTGAAATACCAATAATTAAGAAGTTAAGAAGAGTTAAAAGTTCAGCTAATGTTGGATAATCTGGATAAAATCAAGTTAATAGCTACAGACTTTGATGGAATCATAACTGATGGATTTGTTTATTTCCCGTCTGATTATTCGGGAGAACTTAAACGGGTTAGTTTTAAGGACATAATGGGTATGTCATTGGCTGTAAAAAACGGCTTTAAAATTGCAATAATATCAGGTGAAAAGAATAGTATTATAGATAAAGTAGCAGATAAATTTAAACTTGAAGATGTTCATCAAGGCATAAGAGATAAATTTAAAGTACTTTTATCAATTTCAGAAAAGTATTCGTTTTCGCTTGATCAAATTTGTTATCTTGGAGATGATATAAATGATATTTCGGTTCTGGAAAAAGTTGGATTTGCTGTAACTGTTCCAGATTGTAATTATAAAGTTAAAACTGTTCCTAATATATATATTACTAAAGCAAATGCCGGGAATGGGGCTTTTAGAGAAATAATAGATTTATTATTAGATTAATTTAACTAGAAGGGTTACTGCAATGTTTCAGAAAAATATATCAGCTATAAAATCAAAAAATCCTGATTTAGCAGCTAAATTGGAAAATATTACTATTGATAAAATTAAAGATATTGAAGTTTTTGAATCAGAAAGCAAGGATTTATTAATTAGTTATAAGAATACAATGTTACATAGTGCAATAGATCCTGTTAGAGAAGCTAAAGCTGTATGGAACAGAACAATAACAAGAGAACCTGTAAAAAATGATATTATGGTTGTTTTTGGGCTTGGTATGGGATATTTATTCAAGAGATCATTTATCAATTCTAATTCCAAAGTTTTTCTCTTTGAACCTTTTCTTGATGTTTTGAGATTCATTCTTGAATATGTTGATTTATCGGCTGAACTTAGTCAGGACAGAGTTTATGTTACTGACAATATTCAGGATATTATTTCAAAAATTGAATCAGTATATTTATCAGGCGATAGGGTTGAATTTTTATTTTTAAATTCCTATGCTGCTCTTGCTAAAGATGTATTGTCAGAATTGGTTGAAAAGACTTTAAACGTTTGCAGTTCAAAAATATCTGACCAGAATACAATTTTAAATCTGTGCGGATTCTGGACAAAGAATTCAATTTTAAATATGTCAAATTGTAAGGAAGCAAGACCTGCAGGTTTCTATGAAAATTCATTCAGTAAAAAACCATGTCTTCTAATTTCTGCCGGTCCGTCTTTGAAAGATAATCTTGAAATGATCAGGGAATTTAAGGATAAATTTATTACCATAGCCGTTGCTCCAGCATATAAGGTTCTTGTTGGAGCTGGAATAGTTCCTGATTTTTTAGCTTATGCCGAGCCTGTAAATTTTTCCAATTATGTTGAAGGAACCGAAAAAACACTTGAAAATGTTAATATTGTTATGGGTTCAAGGGCTGATAATAATATATTCAGCTATAAAACTGCATCAAAGGTTCTTTATTTTACGAATATAGATCCTTTTGCCAGACAATTTCAGAGTTGTATCAGCGATAACGTTGGTTTGTATAAGTCTGGCGGTACTGTTTCTATTTTAAGTTATTATTTTGCAAAGGCTCTAGGTTGTGATCCCATTATATGTGCCGGTTTAGACTTGGCTTTTATTGACAACAAGACTTATGCAGATGGAAGAGAACTTGAAATATTGGATGGCGGTAAAATAAATGCAATGTGTCCGGGCACGCAAAACGATTCGTTCAATAAAAATTTGACTTATGTAAAAGATTGTAAAGGACAGATGATACCTTCCAGAGATGATTATGCACTCTTTATAAGGCAATTTGAAGATATTTTAGCAAATGAAGATAATCCCAGAGTTATAAACACTTCTTCTTCGGGAGCATATATTAATGGAATGGAATATATGGAGTTTGAACAGGTAGTTAAATCACTTAATTTAGCTGATATAGACACAAAACAGGTTTTATCCAATATTTATGAAAAAAATACTGATAACTGGTCAAAATCTTCTGAGATTGCTTTAAATGAATTAAATATTTTGAAAAAGAAAGTACAGGGGATTAATAACAAGTCTAAAACTGTAATTACCGAATTGCAGGATATTTTAAGTTCTATGGAAAATAAAGAAAGGACTCAGGAATCGCTTAACAGGCTTGATATAGTTAAAAGTGAACTTATTTCTTTAAGAAATGATGTTATCAATGATTCGTATATTTCCAATCATATGCAGCGTCATATATGGGCTTATAGCCAATCGTACAAAGTATCTCCAATCCCTGATATGGAAGAAATAAAGTTTAACATGAATCTTGAACTAGAGTTCTTTAGTAAAATAATTCTGGGAACAGAAGAAATTTTGCAGTGGGTAGATCAAGCTTTAAAAACGAATAAATCTGAATTATCAGCTATAAATTTTTAAGGATATCCAGATAATTTTTGGCAAGTTTATGTTCTGGCAAGATATCAAGACATTTCTGATAATGCTCTTTTGCTTTTTCAATATTATCAGTTTTTCTGTAAATTTCTCCAAGAAAGAATAAAGACGTTGCTTCTCTGTATTTATAATTAGTTTTTCTTGCTAATTCGAGATTGTTAATAATAAATTCTTCTGCTAAATCAAATTTTTCTGCATTTAAAACATCTAAAGAAACTTTATGAGCTATTTCTAATATCCAAATATCATTTGAATAATAGTTTCTATCAATTATTTTAAATTCCTGATAAATTTTATCCACATTAGAAAGAGCGATTAATTTCATTTTAAGAAGTAATAATCGATATTCATCCTGAATATTCATTTTTAAATAGTTTTCTATAGCTTCTTGAGTTAGTTTAAATGAAAGTTTGCAGTCTTTATCTGTATAAGATTTTGCTGCTTTACAGTAAGATTCAATAAAAGTTGTATATTTATCCAATAAATGAGCTTTTTTAAAAGTTATATGCTCTTTTTTAGAGCATATTGCATGGTAAAGCCCATCTCCATAGGATTTTTCCTGAAAAAGTTCAATTGATTGGGCTTTTATGTTAAAAAATAGCTTTAGATCATTATGAATAAAATCATTATCAAATACAAAAGGTTCTGTTTCTGTAAAAGGCATAGAATTAAAGTATACTAAAAATAACAATAAGCCATCTTTCTTTAGTACTCTAGAAATTTCATAAAAAACTTTAAAAATGTTGGATACGTGATCTAACGAATTATTAGCAATAATATAATCTACGGATTCATCTTTAAAAGGTAGATTTTCTGCTGAAGCAGCAATATAATTTGTAGTAAATTGTTTTAAATTAAAGTATTTTGAATATTCAACTGCCAGATTGTCAATAGAATATTTCCTTTTGCTTTTATATCCGGTAATTGATCCTCCATAAGGTCCTGCACCTAAATCTAAAAGCATTTTATCCTTATTATTAAAGTCAATAATAAGGTCATTTTCCTTGTTATAATCTTCAATCAAAGAGCAATGATAAAATGCTTCAAGATTAACCTGCTCACCTGGAATTGTTTTAGGTGCCCAAAACTCAAGCTCAGCTTGCTCTTTTCCGGATAATTCGCCATTGGCTAACTTTAAATCAGGTATACCATTTATAAAATTAAAATTGTGTCCGCAATTAGTACAAACTAATTTGTCTTGAATGTTAAAATCAAAACATAAATGGCATATAGGACATACAACATCATCTTTCAGCACAATAATTAACCTTTTATACAATATAGGTTAATTATAGCACTAATCGGGTTATGGATGAACAGAGATTTATTCCTCTTTTATTACTGTATTCTGACATTTCATGCAGAGGGGCATCTGATAATGTTTCTTTGAAAAAATAGCAACTCTGTTTGTAATTTTTTCTCCACAGGAAGCACATTCAGGTATAGTAACTTCCTCAGTATCATCTCTGTTTTCTATTTTTGAAAGAAAATCTTTATCTAATTTCTCTTTTATATCAGGTTTTTCGATAAATTCTCTTTTGTTTTCATCAAATTTACACCAGATTTTTGGGCTTCTGTACAGGTATCTTCCTATTCCAAATTTTACGGCTGCTCTTTTGAGTGCATCTGATACGGCAGATTTTAAAGGTTCCTTGTCTTCATTTGATGATTCTCCTGCATCAGATTTTGTTGTTCCATGGATGGTTAATTTGCAAATAACCTGATTAGAAGAAACTACTTCGTATTCATCATGCCAGTTTTCGCAGCCAATTGTTTCATCTAGCCTGTCAAGTATAGTTCTTGCATCTACATATGGCAGTGCAAGGGCTTTACCGTCTTTAATTGCTGCAGGTTTGAATTTTACTTCGGTTGTATCAAACGGAGAAGTCAATTTTTCTTTAAGTTCTTTGGTGATAGTCATTTAATTACCCCATGGTTTTAAATTGTTTTTTAAATATAATAACAATATTATTATCAACTATTTTTTGCAGGATTTCAAATTTAATTGGTATAAAATCTGTCTTAATTTTAATTAATATTTGCCAAATAAATATCAACTTTTTTACTTTATCCGTTTTTAATCTTTTATAAAAATAATCCTATAAATAGGATAACGAAGATTGAGCGATAATTTAACAAATACAAGTCTCTTGTGCGTTAAACAGCCTGATCGAAGGCAACAGAAACTGCCTGTTGCCAATGAAAGACGTTCAGGTATTGACAGGAGAATTACTCCCAGATATATCGAACAAATTAATCAGGATATCTATGCACCATTTATCCGACATGATGCTGTTGAAGCCACTCCTTTAAGTATTTTGCCGCCAATTGATAAAGTTGAAGAAATTAGTGATTGCGTAAAAGAAAAGAATTATCCTAAAGCTGTCGGAATAGTACTTTTGCTGGCAAACAGTTTTAAGAAGGATATTGATGAACTCATAGGTGCTGAAAAGGATATTTCAACTATATTCAGAACTAAAAAACCTTTATATGAAGATCATCAAATTCCTCATTCTTTTACAAAAGGTACTTTTATTGAAAAATTAGATAAAAGATTCTTTTTCAGTAAATTTGATAAAACACTATATGATACTCATATCGGACAATTTATTTTAAATAAAATTGGAATGATTGATTATGATAAAGTTTTATCAGGCTTAAATAATAAATCTAAAGCACACATTTATAAAATAAAAGTTTTAGGAACTAAATCAGCAGAAATAATTGGCAGAACCTTTTTAAGAATTCCAATACTCGGGGGTGTTACAATGTTTCTGCTTGATATTCCTCAGATTAATAAAGAGAATAATCATAAAAAGCAAATTCTAAAATCAACAATAAGTATAAGTATGATTACTTTTGGCGGTGCTTTTTTAGGTGCAGTAGGAGCATACTATCCTCCGCTTGGATTAATTGGAGCAGGAATCGGAGCATTATTAGGTAATATAATTGCAAAAAAAATCAATAATGAACTATAAATTTAATAGTCTTGATTTACTTTGTCAATTAATATCTGAAAATCTTTTTTCTTTCCATTCATTTTAGCTTTACTTTGTTCCTTTTCAAGAATTTGGATTATAGTATCCTTGGGTATTATTCCTTTAAAATCTTCTCTATGAATAGCTTCTTCAAGAGATCTTGAATGAATATGCGCTTCTTTTGCAATTTCTTTTAGTATTACAAGGGGATCTCTTTTGACGAATAAATCTATAAAACCTTTAAATGAAGGTTTCTCATTATTTTTATTCTGGAGAGATGTTTTAGATCCTGAAAAAACATCTGTTGCAGGAGATTTAAAATCTGAATAGATCTTAGGATTTTTATTCTTTATTTCATAAGAATATGGATTTTGTGTGCCATTATTAACTCTTAACATAATTAGCTCTCTCTTGATTGTACCCTCATTATATATAAAAACTATAAAAATTAAAATTGCCTGATTTTTACCACATATTTTAAAATTTACTGATAAATGTATGCAAAATTCTGAATTCAGCGAAATTTTAAAAAGTTTTTATTAGGTAATAAGAGAGGTTTTGGTATAATAAAACTACCCCATTATTGTCATATGAACGGAAAGTTAGTATGAACAGGTTTATAACCAGTATTTTAAACTTTTTAAAGAAATTTTTTGACAGAATTAAAATATTTAATAATTCTGTTGCTCATTATAAATCTGTTGGAAAAGATCTATGTATACCCTCAAGAGCATTTGTTAACTGGGGAATCTTTCTTGCAAACTCGGGATGTATTGATAAAGCATTAGAAAAGTTTGAATCTTCAAGTTATATGTTGCCTAGAAATCCCGATAGTTTTACTAATTGGGGTATAGCACTTGCAAAGATGGGTAAATTTGAGGAAGCCATCGAAAAATTTGTAGAAGCATTGAAAATTGATTCCGGCTTTTCAAAAGCATATTCTTTATGGGGTGCTGCCCTTGTTGAACTTGGCAGAATTGAAGAAGCTGAAAAAAAATACGAAATTGCATTAAAACTAAACCCAAGAGATTGTGATACTTATATAAACTGGGGAATTGCTCTTGCAAGGCATGAGAATAAATTTCTTGCAGAAGAAAAATTTAAAAAAGCACTTCTTTTAAATCCAAAGTCTGTTCAGGCAATGTTTTTATGGGGTGTAGTTCTGGCGGAACTAGAAAAATATAGTGAAGCTATTGAAAAATTTGAACTTGTAACAAGGAATAATCCGGGACATGCAGATTCCTGGCATTATTGGTCTGTCGCATTAGTTCGAATGAAAAAGTATGATGAAGCATATAATAAAGCGAAAACGTCGCTTAGTTTAAATCCTCTTAATGTTGAAGCCCATATTAATCTTGGTGAAATTTTAACTAATCTGAATAAATTTGAAGATGCAGTTGAATGCTATGAAATAGCTCAGAAAATTAATACAAATGTTCCTGAAATTTATTTATCATGGGGCATAACTTTGCAAAAATCAGGTGAGCATACTCAAGCTATTGAAAAATTCAAAAAATCTCTTTCACTTAATGAAAAAAATCCTGAAACTATATACTTTTATGCTTTATCATTAGCTGAAGTTGGTAATTGTGAAGAAGCAATAAATCTTTTAAAACAAGTTTTAACCCTAGACACACGATACATAGAAGCATATGTTAAGCTGGGCTCTATATATAATATTTTAAATGATCATAAAAACGCTCTTGAAAATTATAAAATAGCTCTTCAAAATTCGAGAAAAAATCCTCATATTAATAATTTAATTGCTTCAACATATATGAATACAGGAAATTATCAGAGTGCAATTAAATATTTTAGCAATACTATTGAATTGCAACCGGATAATTTGGAGGCATATATTAATCTTTCGGTATGTTTGAGTGAAACTGGTGATGTTAAAGAGGCTGTCAGGAAAATGCGTAACGCATATAAGCTGGATTCAAACTCTGCAAGAGTTAATTTTATATATGGGATTATACTTTCAAAAGAAGATAATTTGTTAAAAGATGCCCTTGAAAAATTTAATCTGGCAATTCAGATTGATTCAGGTTATGTTTCTGCATATATTGGTAAGGGTGAAGTTCTAATCAGGCTAAATAGATTTCAAGAGGCTATCAATACTTTTAATGCTGTTTTATTACTACAACCCGGCATGACAGCGGCTTTGTTTTTACTGGGAGTTACTTATGTAGAAATGGCTGATTTCGAAAAAGATTCAGCTAAATATAATAGCGCGCTGGAATGTTTCAGCAATGTTCTTGGTTGTGAGCCAAATCATATTGGAAGTCTTGCAAATTGTGCGTATGTTAGTGCAAGACTTGGCAATTTTGAAAAATTTGAAAATGATTTTAAAAATCTGGTTAATAATTATCCCGATAATAGAGGAATTATTTTTGAATATCTTAATAAAAGTTTAGAAAAGCTTAACTATTCAAAAAGCTTGAGCGATATTATATAAAAGGTAGTTTAATTTTTAGAAGAAGAGATTGTATGAGTATAATTGTTCAAAAATTTGGCGGCACTTCAGTTGCGGATTCTGTAAAAATTAAAAATGTCGCAAATGCGGTTATTAGAGAATGTAAAAATGGTCATCAGGTTGTAGTAGTAGTTTCTGCTATGGGACATACCACTGATTACCTTGTAAAACTTGCGCAGGAAATTTCTCTTAAACCAAACAACCGTGAAATGGATATGCTTTTATCTACAGGTGAACAGGTTACTATTGCGCTTCTTGCTATGGCCATTCAGGAAACAGGATATTCGGCAATAAGTATGAATGCAGCGCAGGTAGGTATATTAACTGAAAGTGTTCATTCTAAAGCAAGAATTGTTGATATAAAAACAGATAAATTGATTAAAAATCTGAATGAAGGTAAGATAGTTGTTGTAGCAGGATTTCAGGGAGTTACAAGAGATGGAGAGATAACAACTCTCGGAAGAGGCGGTTCTGATACATCAGCTGTTGCTCTGGCAGCTGCATTAAAGGCAGAAAGATGCGATATTTATACAGATGTAGATGGAGTATATACAACTGATCCAAGAATTGTTCCAAAGGCAAGAAAATTAAATGAAATTTCATATATGGAAATGCTGGAGCTCGCAAGAGTAGGTGCAAATGTCCTTCATCCAAGGTCGGTTGAAACCGCAAAGCAATTTAATGTGCCTATGAGAGTAAGAAGCAGCTTTAAATTTGATGATTTAGGAACTTTAATAATAGGAGTAGATTCTATGGAAATATATAGACCGGTAAGCGGAGTTGCAGCAGATTTAACGCAGGTAAGAATTGCGATTCTTAAAGTACCTGATGCACCGGGAACAGCTGCGAAAGTTTTTACAACAATGGCAAATCACAGCATCAGTGTTGATATGATCATTCAATCCTATGCGAAAGAAGATAATACAAATGATATTGCATTTACTGTATCTGAATCGGATTTTGATCAGTCTATTAAAATTCTGGATCAGGTTAAAAAGGAAATTAATGCTAGTGAAATTCAGATTGATAAAGATATAGCAAAAATCAGTATTGTTGGAGCAGGAATGATTGACCGACCTGGTATTGCAGCTGATATGTTCTCATCTTTAGCTGATAGCGGTATTAATATCAAGATGATTTCTACCAGTGAAATTAAAATCAGTTGTCTTGTTAAAAAAGAAGATGCTCACAATGCAGTAAGAGCTATTCATACCAAATTCAATCTTGATGAAAAAACAGAAACTCAAGTCGCTGTTTAGAATTTTAAAATATATAAAAAGTAGAGGCTTTAAGCCTCTACTTTTTTACGTAATTAAATATTATACAGTTAAATCAAGAGCTTTATTATCTGAATTTAACATACCAATTTTTCTTTCGCCCATTTCCTGTAAAGCAGCCCTTGCAGGTTTATTATAATCTCTTGGATCTATTGCTGTTGGTTTTTCAGCAAGAACTTTCTTGATGGTCGCAGTATTCATCATTCTGAAGTCAGTATCAACGTTAACTTTAGTGATTCCAAGCTTAGCAGCTTTGGTGTACATACTTTCTGGCACACCTTTACCTGTAACTTTTTTGCCATATTTATCTAAGTCGGCAATGATTTGTTCGTCATTTGATTGTTTACCGTTAAGTGCGTCTTTTATATCGTCTCCCAATGTTCTTGGGATTACATAGAACTTGTTAACTTCGTCAACCAAATCTTGTGGTGCGCTTGATGCTCCATGAAGTACTAGCGGGAATTGCTTCCATTCAGGATCTGTTGGTTTTTTACCTTCGTTTTCAGGCAAGATTTCTTCAATAGCATTTTTAATAGCAACTATTCTGTCAAAATCCAGGAATGGTTCTTCACCTTCTTTAAATTTAACAGGACCATGTTTTGTTCCAACTGAAATAGCCAGGGAATCGCAGCCCGTTGCCTTAACAAAGTCTGCTGCTTCCTGTGGATCAGTGTATAGAGCATCCTTGTCTAAAACTTTAACATCGTCTTCAGTTCCTGCTATTTTGCCGAGTTCTGCTTCAACAAAAACAC
>Ga0074198_1000251_pt2 | contig 15148 bp, 17 predicted proteins | sample EPASupsiteSAE323_FD_64527 | JGI IMG/M metagenome (GOLD analysis project Ga0074198, IMG submission 64527) | Bioremediated contaminated groundwater from EPA Superfund site, New Mexico - Sample SAE3-23 | ecosystem: Environmental > Aquatic > Deep subsurface > Groundwater > Contaminated ...
TGGCCGGGTATTATTTCGGTTCGTTTACGGTGGTAAAAGAAAATATGAGCCTCTTAATCATTGCCGTCATTGCGCTGAGCGTGATAACCATCCTGTTTATTCTCTACGGGATTGTTTCGGGGTATCTTGAAAACAGGAAAAATTCTGAAGCCCGGAAAGAATAATTATGTTTTTTACCGGCATCAAAATGAGCGGGCACCAGGAATCTGTTCATTGATGGGGGCTTATGCCTCCATACCCCCACTAAGGATGTTCCGCTGCCCCCGATGGGGCACCCACGCGGCGGTTCAATAGGAAAAGTATGTAAGCCGGATTCTTATCTTTTAAGATCCGCTTTATCGAATTATGATCTGGATAAACATCCCTGCCCAGCGGACGAGCGACGCCGAAGGGGGTGGGAAGCATCACAATGGTATGAGAGAAAAATTTTTGTTGGTATTATCTCACTTTGAACAGAGAAAAAATTATTTTTTATGCCGGATTGTCATGCCCTTGTTATCGACTTTCGTGCTGATGGTGACGGCAAGGCCAAGGGGTTTGAGCAGGGTGTCTATGGATTTCCGGTCAAGTGCCGTGACAACGGCAATGGAAGGCCCTACCGAACTCATGCCGACAAATTCGAGTTTCCTCTCCCGCAGCTGGCTCATGTAATGATAGATACCGTAACTGTGGTGCTCCACTTCGGCCCGCTTCGATCCCCGGAACTCGATCTCCCAGACCACATCGCCGGCTTTTTTCAGGTCATCTTTCTCCAGTGCAGGAACAAGATCCATCAGGAAGAGATATGCCTTGAGTTCGCGGTCCCGGTAATCCAGCGTCCGTGCCTTGTTCATCAGGAGGTCGAACTCCTGCGTGCCGGCCGAGGAAATTTCGGTCGGCGGGATGATGATATGGACATTCTTTCCTTCAGCAAACGCATGGTGGTACACCAGCGAGAGCTCGTCGCCCATGATCGCCATGCCGCCATGCGTACTTACTGCCGGGCCGACACCGGTCTCAAACCCGAAAGCAATATTTCCTTCCGTGGTCTCCTCGACATAGTTATGGCCGATCAAATGGCGGAGCTGGGTGTTGGTGAGCGGAGAGCCAACCGCGATATTCATCGCGGTTGCAACTGCGATCATGACCGTGCTCGTGGATCCCAGGCCCACGTGTTTCTGCTCGTGATCGGCAGCCCTGATGGAAAATCCGCCAGTATAGCCGACCGCCTTTTTGAAGACTGCGACGAAGTTCTCGATGATGGGGGCGCGCCCGTAATCGATCGAGACTGATTTTTTTGTGCATTCCACTGTTGCGGTGCAATAGCACTGGATTGCAAACCCGATACCCCCGCCACCCGGGTGATCCGGGGCAAAACGGTTCATGTCCAGTACGGTCAGGTGGATACGTGCCGGGGCTTTTACGGTTACTTTGCCTTTTTTTGGGGCCAGTTTGTATTTTTCATTCTCAAGTCCGAGTGTCTTTAAGATCGTTTTTGGCGCAAATGACTTGAAATCGTACTCCACGAGATCCAGGTCTCCGCCGCGGATTTTCATGATCGGCATGCTAACAGTTCCCATTAGGAGCGATCGAAGAAAATGTTTTTCCCTGTTGCCGAGAGCGGGATCGCATAGGCAACGGTACAATCTTTCCCCATAAGCCCGAGATCAATGGCGGCAACACCCCCGGAATACATAATCCGGTTATCTGCATTATGGAGCTGGGCAGTTTTTACCGCAGAGCCAAGGGCAATGCCAAGATCCGCCATGCGTATGGCGCAGTTGGGCCCGGAGAACGGCGTGGTCTTCTTGTTCTTCTTCTTTTTGCATTCCTTTGTCATATCCGCACAGGTTGCAAACCCGCATGCCCCGCAGTTGATCCCGGCAACGGTGTCTCCCCGTGCACCGACCAGCACGCATGCATCGCTGGCCGCAATGTTCTTTGCATCCCGCAAAAAGAAACCGATGCCCTCTCTTTCCCCCAGTTCGGCGAGCCGGGTCGCAAGCGCAGGTACTTCTTTTCCGGAAAGCACCCTGATGATGAGCGTGTCCACCCCTTTTCCTTTCGGTGCTGTGCGTGCAGCAAGTGCCATGAGGCCGGCAACGGTCGCCACTACAGTCTTTTCTGGAGTCATACCAATCTGTTGTGACCGTGCAGGTGAATAAATATCTATTCCGGGGGAGGATTTACCTGGAGTGCAACACCGTCAAATTCCGCAATGGTGAGCTCACCTTCATACACCATCACCCGGAAGGTGGAGTACCTGCCATTGTCGCCAACCCGGTCTGCGATGGCAACAAGACTGCCGGTTGCCGGTGCTATATACTGGATGTGCACCGAAACGGCGACCCGGTCAACACCGCCGCAGTTTGCAGCAATGCCGAAGGCCTGGTCCGCAAGACCGAAGATTGCACCGCCATGCGCCACATCATGCGGGTTTAAGGTATGGGCGCAGTCCATGATCACCCGGGCATACCCGTCATGCGCCTCGGTGATCGTCATCTTCAGCAGCTGCGCAAACGGGCTCTGGTTGAATGCGGCGATCCGCTGCTCCACCCGTGCTTTGTTTGTATCGGGATGATCTGCTGCCGGCATACCTGACCTTTGCATTATGTAAAAGAAAATCGCAGAACGAATTATTTGTACTTTTTCTGGGAATACGAGTATTTTTCAGAATTCCCACCCTTGGATACGATATATATCCATTCATAGAGTGACTGGAGGGTGCCGAATTTCTGGTACCGCCGCATGGAAAAGCCCACCTTGAGCCGGTTGTCAAAGTATATCTTTCCCACGTCTTTCATCCGCATGGCGATCTCAAGATCATCGCCAGCATCGATGCAGCGGTACATGCCCGCACGGGTAAACGCATCTTTCCGGAATGCCGTATTGCACCCGAGCGTGTAGTAGAATGTTTTGCTATAGTAGCCGATGCGGGCAAAGGTATTGGCGAGCAGGAGCGAGAACCGGTTGCCAATGCCCTCTTCAATAGGATAGACCGGGCCATAGACCTGCACTACCTGAAAATCCCTGAAATCCTCTGCAAGATTTTTGATCCAGTCCGGGGGGAGGATGCAGTCAGCGTCCGTTGTTGCGACGATATCGCCTTTTGCTTCCTTAACGCCGTCATTGCGGGCCCCGCCCACTTTTTTACTGGTCTGGGTAAAGACCTTGTCGGCATACTTTTTTGCAATCTCGCAGGTGGTATCCTTTGAACCGCCATCAACTACGATGATCTCGTACTCTGTCCGCGGGATATTCTGGTGCGAGAGCGAGACGAGGCACTGGGCGATATTCTCCTCTTCGTTAAACGTGGGAATGATGACGGATATCATTAAAGGAAATACTCCTGTATCATTTTCACGTTTACGGATAATAAGCGTGTGCAAAAAAAACGGGTGGTTTTTTAAGTATCCGGGTAGCGTGCAGCAAAATCCATAACGCTGCGGAGACAGCCGTCCATGTTGAGATACTCGAATTGTGAAAACCTGCCGACAAGCGGGATACCCGCCGAAGCGCAATAGTCCCTGACAACCGCGATATTTTTCTCATAATCGAGATCGTAGACCACATAGGCATAGGGCTGGCGTTCCACCGAGGAATAAATAACCTGGTCTTTTGCCACGATCTGCATTGCCTCCAGCGTCTTTATCACTTGGGCAACCAGCGCCTTGTCGTCCATGCGGGAGACATCGTCACCCGGCTGGTGCGTGATCTCGGCAAGTACCGATCCGCAGCCTTCGGGAGCTGCCCGGGCACTGTAATTGGAGGGAAACGAGATGCGGTTGGTCATACCCAGTGCGATCTCGGGGATATAAAGCCATGAGATATCCGGAACGGTTCCCTGTATCCCGATATTCACGCAGACGATGGCATTGTACCTGAGGGCTGCACAAGCCTCCTTCACGTGAGCAGGAACCCCTTCAAGCGCAGCAATCAGATGCTGCACCGGCATGGTAGAGATGCATTGGTCTGCGACAATGACCTCGCTGCCATTACTGATCTCAAAGCCATTGCCCGTTTTCCGTACGGATGTCACGCGGAACCCGGTCCTTATCTTTTCCTGGATGGGTAGGGCTATAGCCCTGCCAAGCGCTTCAATTCCGCCATCAGCCGGGTAGGAAAAGACTGACTGGTGGGTATAGCCCTCTGTGGGAATGCCGATGGCGGATTTGATCACATCTTCGACCGGGGGGCGGGGTATGCGCCCGTCCACCCAGTGCAGGGACATTTTTTCTGTCGGAAATTTCCAGATCTTTTCATTATACGGGATCATGTAGCATTCGGCAACGCCTTTTCCGAAGGTAAAGTAAATCCATTCCCGGAAATTCTCCGGTGCCGGCAATGTGCCTTTTTCCATCGCAACATGATTTTTGATAAATTCATTGATGCAGAAGAACCGGTCCTCAACGGGAAGATCAAAAAGCCCGTTTTCGAACGGGTATTTCACGCACCGGCCTTTATAAAAAATTTTTGTATTCCGGTCATTACGCTGCTCGTTTCCTGCAATCATCTTTCGCATGAATGCAAGCACTTCGGTATCCCGCGAGAAGATAATATGCGAACCGCCAGTATCGAACGTGAATCCCTGTTCGGTTTTTGAGCGACAGAGCCCGCCGTATTCTGGTTCCGCTTCAAGGACAATGACCTCATTGCCCTTTTCATGCAGCAGGCGGGCCAGTGCGAGTCCTGAAAGCCCCCCGCCAAGAATTGCTGTTGTCACTGCTCATACGTTGGCATCCGGAATTTATATTGATGAGTGTAAAAAAGCCGGTCTGATTCTTCTTTGTTAGGCACAGACCGGATCACTGGGGGGGTGAATCACACCGGCCCATTGAGCAGATCATACCATACGGGCAGGAATTCTGGCAGGAGCCGCAATGCCGGGGATCGGTCAGCAGGTTGAAACAACCGTTACCGCAGCTGGCCTGTCCGGCAGAACAGGTGATAGCGCAATTACCATTCAGGCAGGAGGTTCCGGCAGGGCAGGAATTATTGCAATACCCGCAATTATTGTTGTCAGTCCGCAGATCGACACAGGTACTATTGCAGGCAAGCCGGTCAGCAGGGCAGACAACGTATTCTGTAACCTGCGCCGTGGTCGGGGGGGTTGTGATCAGCGTCGTGGGCACTAAAGGGGTGGCCGCGATAAGAGGCTGTGTTGTGGGGAATGGTGTTGGCTCTATGGTTTCAACAATCACATACGATCCCCCCTGATAATCACCGGGCCCGCCAGCGGGAGACTGCGCAGCAGCAGGGGAAGCGGGTGTTCCTGAAATGGTTGTTCCCGGTATTATGAGCAGGGGATAGCCAATGAAGATGATAATGAGGATGAAGATAATGAGTCCTGTAACGGCGAGGAGGCTGTTTCTGGAAGTTATGCCGGAAAGTGAGAGCCGGAAAAACCGGATGGGCTGACCCGGTTGCGGGGATGCTGCTGCTTTGCCGCCGGGAAGATCCGTACGGAGGGATGTGCCACAGTTCCTGCAAAATTTGTTTTCGGGGTTAACAGCATTGCCGCACTGGGGACAGAATCGCAGAACAATCACCCTAAGTTAGTATCAGGTATCATCGTTGAACGTCAATGGAGAAAAAATGTTTTGCCGGCAGGAAAAAATCCTCTGGCCAATATTACCGTCCCCCGTAATCACTTAAATAAATGGGAAATATGCTTTTTTAACACCTGAATCAAAGATGGATTTATGGAATGGAAATGGCAAAAATTGCATGTCCGTAATGTAATTTAAAAAAACCGGCTCTGTTGAAACCCTCAGCTAAAACTCCGATACGTTGTTCATTAACCCAAATAGGACAATGTAAAAGATTATCGGAAGGTTTCAACAGAGCCAAAAATTCCTTTTTTTTATTTCCGGCCCTTATGCAGGTAAAAGGCAAGACTTTTACCCGACCCGGTCTCTGTTTTTATATCGGGTTATGATTCAGAAAACGCGGATTGCAATCACGACGGCAATTGGTATCCTGACGGGCATCTACTGTGCCGGAAGCCTGCTCGTCGCTGCTCCTCCCGGGGTCACTCCGGAACCCTGGTTTATGGGGATGATCCTTTACGGTCGCATTATCCAGGGATTTGTGATTGGTTTTGCTGATGGGATCCCCCTTCGCCCGGTGCTGCGGGGGGCAGGACTTGGGGCAATCTTCAGTCTCCTGCTCTGTATCGTTCCCCTGTCTGCCCACAATTATTTTGGTGCGGTGATGCTCTTCATCTTCGGTATATTCTATGGAGCGCTTGCCGATGTAATTGCGAGCCGGGTAATGCAGCGGAAACCGGAAAAATCAGCTTGAACTCCGGGTAAATCCCGGTAAACAACAATTCCTCCCCAGGATGAACGCGGGAGATTTTCGCGGTTTATGAAAAAGCCGGACAGATATAAAAACAATCAGCAGTAGTTATTGCATCAGACCAGTCCCGTTGCATTGCGTTGCTTCCGGTACCGGCCGGTTGTCGTGTGCCGGTAATTGCAGAATTTCCGGAGGATTGTGGAGAGTAAGAGACACAGATCAAAGCATTAATCCATCAAAAAAAACACAAGCGAGTATGAAACTCATTGCTCTTTTCGTTGCGCTCTGCCTCCTCTCCGGTACCGCTGCTGCACTCTCCCTGCCCCAGGTATCATACTTCTCCCAGCCTGCGGTTACGGGCCTTGTGCCGGTTGCCTCGTTCGAAGGCGGGCAACGATTCCAGGCAGGTGAATACCCGGTCATCGTTCTCTCCGGCACCTACCGGCAGATGGGCCGGCAGTACGGCGGCCTGATGAAGACCGAGCTGAACGAGGAGTACACGTTCCTCATCGACACCCTTGCCCAACGGGGATATACGCAGGAGCAGGCGCGGGAAGTGGGACGGGACATACCCGCATTGTATCCTCAGCGCGTAAAGCAGATCTTCCAAGGCATGTCGGAGACGTCGGGCCTGACACCCGATGATATCGCCATCCTCTATTATGGGGCGATCTTCCAGCTCATGACTGCACCCCCCGTACCGGTATCCTGCTCGTACCTTGCCACCTGGGGGAACTTCACAACAGACGGATCCGTTATGGCCTCCCGCAACTGGGACTTAGACGATGCCGTAATGCCGTACACCAAATGGTACGTGCTCACGGTGTACCGGCCTACTGATGGCAGCAACAGTATTGCAACCTGGAGCCCCGCGGGGATGCGGCCCGAGACCTTCATGAACAGTAAAGGGCTTTTCATTGCTGACGACAACGCGGGCATCAACGATGCTGCGCCGGAAACCCGCCCGGAATTCATCACGGAATTCTTCCGGTTCATGTTTGATTATTCGGATTTAAAAGGCCTTGACGCCGGTATCCGCGGAACCAGCCCGGATGTTGCATGGATCGTGGATGTCGCCGGACCGGACGGGGCATATGTGTACGAGAAAATGACCAATAAAACAATACAGAGAACCGGTGACGGGGTCATTGCGGCGGCCAATCATTTCACCGATCCGGCCTGGAACCTCGCTGCACCTCCCGGGCACTCGCTCTCCCGCTACAACAACCTCCTCCGGCAGGCCACAGAAGTTAAGGGATGGATCGATGCACAGAAGATGATGCAGATCCGGGACGTCTGCCTGGAGAACGGCGGCTCTAAGTTCTGTCACTCGGAACTCTTTGGCAACAAGTACTCCAGCAACCACCAGGTCGTTTTCATGCCGTCATCAAAGACGCTCTGGATGAAAGTGATGGACAAGAACTGGCAGAAAGTCGAGCTGGGCCCCCTGTTTGGCAACTGATGGCGGGGAATAAGGGGAAAAGAAACGCAGACCTGCCCGGGGGCTGGCCGGAGCCGGAGCGGGAAGGGGTTGTCGGGTACCGGTATGGCGGGGGCAACCCTCAGGATTTGGGTATCCTGCGTTCACCTATCTGCTGGCGCCACATTGCATAATACAAACCCTTCTGGTCTAAAAGACACTGGTGGGAACCGGTCTCAACAATCTTTCCTGCTTCCATCACATAGATCACATCCGCGTGCAGTATGGTTGACAGGCGATGAGCAATCATAATGGAGATCTGGTCCCTGCTCGTGGAAATATCCCGGATGGTATTTGTTATATCCTCTTCGGTAAGCGAATCGAGTGCCGAAGTTGCTTCATCAAAGATTAACAGGCGGGGATGACGCAGCAAAGCCCTTGCAATGGAGATGCGCTGCTTCTCTCCGCCTGACAACATCATACCGTCCTCCCCGATAAGCGTGTCCATGCCCAGGGCAGAACGGCCCAGTATCCCGTCACACGAAGCCTTATGCAATGCATCCATCATCTGCTCGTCAGTCGCATCCCACTTCACGAGCAGGAGGTTTTCCTTTATCGTACCCGAGAACAACTGGGAATCCTGCGTCACAAGGCCAATCTGCCTGCGTAACGGGTTAAACCTGATAAGTGTCGAGGGCTGTCCGTTGAAATATATCTCCCCGCTGATAGGACGGTATAACCCCGCCAGGAGCTTCATGAGCGTCGACTTGCCAGCACCCGAAGGACCAACAAACGCGATCGTCTCACCGGTCTTCACGTGAAAAGAGATCCCGTCAATGGCGTTATACCCGGCAGTCTTGTGACGGAAGACAACGTCTTCAAAACGGATATCGTTCAACTCGTCGATTGCAATCGGGTTTTCCGGTCTTTCTTCAATCGGCTTTTGCATCAGCAAATCGAAATTCCCTAAAGAGATTTCAGCCTCGCGATAACTCACGATTACGGAGCCAAAGTCCTGAAGAGGTCCGAAGATGATAGCGGTGATGAACTGCATCGAAACCAGTTCTCCGGTAGTAAGGACTTTGTGGAAGATTAACCAGAGGAGAATGAACAGTATCGACTGCTTGAGGATGGAAAGCGTAGTCCCCTGGAAAAATGTCAGCATACGGACCCGTTTGATTTTCGTCATCTCCAGGTTGAAGATCTTTAAATTCCGTGCCCGTAATCTCCATATCTCGGGGAAGGTGAGGCCCAGGCTTTTCACGAGCTCGATGTTTCGCAAGGATTCGGTGATAACCCCGGATATCTCATTTGTTTCGCGGTTGATCTCTCTCTGCGTTGTCTTGATCTTTGCAGAGAGTAACCAGGTCAGCGATCCTAAGACGAGAATACCGATTACAAAAACGGGTACCAGCAGCCAGTTCTTGGTGATGGAATACGCGATGAGAAAACCAATGCCGACAAAAGCGGAGAAAAGTACATTGATGAATGCATTGATAAAAGTCTGGGTATCCGACCGTACTTTTTGCAATATCGATAACGTCTCGCCGCTCCGCTGGACTTCGAACTCGTCATACGAAAGGCGGAGCGTCTGCTCCAGTCCATCGTTGTATATCTGCATGCCGAACAATTCAACGGCCAGTCGTGCGAAATAATCCTGGAACGTTTTTGCAATACGGGCGAGAAACGCAATTGAAACGGCTACTACCAGCCAGAAAAGAACTCCCGCAACCAGTGCATTTTCCGGGATGTATTGTGGATTTAAGGCATAATCATCGATGATCATGCCAAAAATAATCGGATCGATAAGGTTCAGCAGCTGGCTGATGCCCGCTAAAACGAGAGCGACAACGATAAGCCATTTCTGTAGCTTCAGATATTTCCAAAAGATAATCATTGTTCTGGCAAATCGGCATTATTTCTTTTTCCCCTATATATTCAATGGCATATACACCATACGGGTATGGAAAACTGATAAAAAACCCCGGCCGGAGATCACCTGCCGGAATCACTGTCAGGATGCGATCCGGCCGGGTATTTCCCGATGTGATCCCTGCCGGGAACGATTACTATTAAAAAAGGTGATTGTGTAACATCCACCAAAAGTTCGATAAACCCGAAACAAAATTTACATTGCCGCTCTTGGGGGCTCCGGCAAGCCACGGTCCCCGCCGCCCGGGCATCCCCCGGTTGCGGTAGTGCCATATTTCCTGTACCGGTGAGTGTGCCTGATGCAGGTAATGCCGAGGCATCTTAATGCGCCCCGTCCCCCTTGGGGGACTGGGGGCGTAAGAGGGGGCTATATTTTTTGTATTTTCCGGACCGCAGATCTTTAAAAAAACCTGAATTGGCTCAATACTAACCATGAGTTAGTGTAGACTTTACCTAATCTCCTTAAAAAATATGGGGAATATAAAAAAAACAGATCCCGTGATTATTTCTGCACCGGCTTTGTCCGGGATACCAGGTACATTTCTTCACTCTCTTGTGCCCGTGTTTTCCACGCACTGACCGTTTCATTATAGAAAACAAATTTCGGATTGTAAACAATGCCGGTCACACCTTCATTGAGCCCGGTAACCGGGTTTCCCCCGGTAAAAGTCCCGTTGAGATGGTCGGCGATTCCGGTAAAAACAACCCGGTCCACCCGCTTTACCGCCGATGCGAGCACGAATTGCGGGCCAAGCGGGGACTGGTCGGCATCTGTGCCGATAACATAGCGCCCGGGAGAAGTACGTGCTGCATCAAACACACCCATATTGGAATACCCTGCACACGCAAAGATCACATCTGTCCCATTGCGGTACATCCCTTCCGCGATACGCCCGGCCCCGGCAGGATCGGAAAATCCGTTGGTTGTATATTGGTGCACATAGGCACGATCAAGGGAGATCGATGAGTTGACCGCATATATTCCCGCCGTATACCCATCGAGGAATGCATCGAGCACGTCCGATTGCATCCCCATGATGATTCCCACCCGCCCGGTTTTCGATGCCGATGCAGCAAGGACACCGGCAAGATAACTGTCCCCATAGGATGTGATCTCGGACGACCGGGTATTACCAGACCCGGTTCCCGACTGGTCTATGGCCAGGAACTGAATATCCGTGTGCTGCTGCGCAAGCTGGCGGGTGAAGCCGGCGTACTGGAAACCGACCGTGATGATAAGACCCGGTCTTTCCGATCCCTTCGTATTATTGAGGATTGCCGGAAGGGATTCGTAATCGGAAGGCGTGAACTCCCGGGTGGCGATGGAAAACTTTTCCTGCGCTGCTGCCAGGCCCTGGTATGCGCTGTCGGTATACGAGAGGTCGCCTTTCTCAGATCCGTACACGATGTACACGGCCCTGGCCGTGGGTTCGTGCGGCAGCATATTTACCGCAACAGCTACGGCAAGAACGATGACAGCTGCAACAATAACACCCAGGATGAGATACTTTCTGTCCATGATTTTTTCCTCATATATGAGAGAGGATCATTATCCCGCAGGTTGTCCGGGCCGGGCTCCAGCGTGCGCCTGTCGCCGGGCGTCCGGGTCCTGCCAACATCCATGATATTACGGATCTGAAGCGGGGAGATGTTGGTCAATGCTCCGTAGAGTACTCAACCATTCCATTCCCCTTACAGGCATCCGGATATGGCGGGGTTCGGCCAGAGACTCTAAAAAAGCCGTTTAAGAACGGCACGGTTATTGTGCGCCGGGAAACGACTGCCCCTCTGCCTGCCCGCTGTATGGCAGCGAGAAGTGGAGCTGCTCAATGAGCCAGCGGCTCCCGGTGTTCCGCAGCACCATCGTCGACCGGCCATAGAGCGTCTGCTTTGTTGTCCCGTCAATCGTGAATGTGATAGCACTCTTTGACGTTGCCCATGCAATCCTGCCATCCCCAAAAATCTTACGGTCAGTGAATTCTACCGAGAGAACGGTGGCCTGGCTCATATCACGCTTTATGTGCTGGATAAAACCCGTATGATTCGAAATGATTTCATCCGGCCCGCTCCCAAACCCGGTGATATCGGGAGAGAATAACGCCGAAAATGCCTGTATGTCCTTCTTCCGGTATGCCGTGGCATACTGCTGCATGGCTTCGATTACTTCTGCTTCCTGAACGGGCGTGAGTTTCATAGCAATTGATTATCGAAATCATTCTATTATTATTTTGTTACCTGCGGCCGGAAAACGAGGCATGGTTTTGCCATTCTCATCTCCCATACCTCATTGCCGATCGGCATAGATCCCGGACCCCACAAGCCAGGTATCATCTACCGGTGTAACATAGCAGAGTTTCAGCCCCGGTAACCCGGTATCCGGATTGAGATAATCCACGTACACAAACCCTCCGCCCCGCTTTGCTGCCGAGATCTCCCACTGGATAATTTTTACGCCATGGGTATCAGAAAAATTCAACCGGTTCGAGCCGATCAGTTCAGGCTGGAACGGAAGCGCAAGCGTGGTCCCGTTACTGGCGTAGGCAAAGATATACCGGCTCCCGTCGGCAAACGTGCCGTTCCGGTCATTGAAATCGGCAATTGCCCTGCCGGCACCCTGCTCATGGGCATACCCACGGGCCAGCTTCACCCGCTGGACAAGTTCGTCGCGCTCGGTAATATTAAACCCGGCTGGCAGTTCGGGCAGGTACATCCCGGCACCGACAAACCATTCATGGTCAACCGGCAGGACGTACGAAAGTTTGAACTCCTCCCGGAAGTTGTCCTCGGGATTCGGGTAGATATAGTAAAGCGAGCCCCCGCCATCACGGGCAACTTCGATCATCCGGTCGATAAATGCAACCCCGTTGGAATCGGCAACCCCGGTCCGGTCTGTTCCGAGCAGGCCCTGCTGGTAAGGCAGCGCAATTACGGTCCCGTTCATTGTGTACGCAAACACGTACAGATCCCCGTCGATAAACGTGCCGTTTACGTTATTGAACTCCCGGAGAGCTGCCTCCTTCCCGTGTTCCTGTGCATAGGCATGTGCCGACTTTACAAAACGGGTGAGATTAGCATAACGGGCATCGGCCGCCACTGCTGCAGTCGCCGGTACCTTTGTAGTTTTCACATGGCAAGGTGAAATACCTTCATAGCACTGGTGTTGACTTTACATCACAAAAAATATTGTCAAACGTTGTCATGCAACCGGGGGGTTGCCACCCGGCAGATAAGAACCGGGATATAATGTTGGACGAAAGGTAAGAACGCACGTGACAAAGGCTCAGCATTTCCGGATTGCCAAAAGGGGAAGGCGACCATGGCGCTGTATTTTTCGTGCCGTGTCCGGCTGGGAAATTATCCGTGCTATCCCACCCGGACCGGAGCGATGGGAGCGGGCTTTTGTTCAACGGGGCGCCAGACCTACCGGTTCCAACGCATAACGGAGTAAAAACAGAGAATTAAAAAAAAAGATCTATAAACCATCATCGCTCACTATTTTTACCATGTTTGAATCAGGCAACAAACCTGTCGTTGAGGATACTGAAGAGAACCGGGCAATCTGCAGGAAATACTGCAAGAACTGCCAGAACTACCGGAAACATTCCCTGGAAAAACACCAGCCAACCGAACTTTTCTGCTCATGCGGCCAGTCGTCTGCCACGGGCATGAAACTGATCGGCTGTTACTGCTCGGGCTGCGAGATCTATATACAAAACCACCTCCGCGGCGGCTTCTTCTGCGTCCGTAGGTAATTTTTTTAAATTTTTTTTCAAGGCAGGATCTGCTTAAAAATTTTTAAAAATAAAAGGGTAATGTACTATTTCAGCCCCTAAATCCAAGAAGGATTTACGGAGTGAAAACTGGAAAAAATTTCATGCCCAAAATGTATTGCAAAAATTACATCCGTTTTGGACCGGAAGACACAGACCCTCCAGGGGCTTCGCCCCGGTAGCGATAGTGCTGTATTACCTTAACGGGATCTTAAGTAATACAGAGGAATCACATGCGCCCCCGCCCCCGAATGGGGGCAGGGCTGGCGCAAGGGGGGCGGATGATTGTTGGAGAGATGGGTTAGGGGCTGGATTGGCACTTTACCCAAATAAAATTAAAAAAAGTCAGAACTGTCTATCCACAAGCAGATGATTAGTTTTTAAAAAGGATACTGTAATCCTTAATACCCTTTGCCGGGTAATTCTTATCCGGAGAAGACAGCAATGGTCGAACTGACAACGGAGATCAGTGAGTCGCTGACCGGGACAAAGACCGTGTTCCTGGCGACATCATCAAAGAACAGCATGCCAAACGTAGTCCCGATCGGGGCATTCAAGCTTCTCGACAAAGAAACCCTGCTCATATCGGACCAGTACTTCAAAAAGACCCTGCAGAACATGGCGGAGAACCCGGTCGTGGCGCTTTCCTGGTGGGGAGAGAAAGGCGGCTTCCAGATCAAGGGGCCGGTAACCATCCACACGAACGACGAGATCTTCTTACAGGATGTTGCATGGATGAAAGAAATAAGGCCCAACCTCACACCGAAGTCCGCAGTCGTCATGAAGATTGCCGAAGTCTACCACGTCAAGCCCGGCGCCGATGCCGGAAAGAAGATATTCTGAACCAATTTCATTTTTTTCAAAAATTCAAATTTTAGGATTTTAGACCATGACAGTCAAATTTCCTTTTTTTATTGATCCACAGTCAGTAGAGTGTTATTAAAAACGGTTGGATATTTTTTGTACCAGGGCCGGCCGGAAAATTTGAACCATACGTTGCGGGATCTTCTGTTGGAGCACCTTCATTTTTTTTAAATCGCTTTGATTCTCTGTGCCTGAAAAAAAAAGAAAATTACTGTTTTTTGGGAGATTTGGGAGGAATTGCCAGCAGGTCATCTTCCTCCACCACTGCTTCGCGTTTTTCCATTGACCATCCTATGACAGAGATCGCAATGGCGGTGATCAATACAGCCGCAAGCATGATGTCAGTAGTCGTATTTTTTGGCATAATAAAAGTCAGTATAAAAAAAACCGGGATGAGCCCGAGTGCAATCATTTTCAATTGTACCTGCGTTACGTGCATTGCTGATCCTCACGCCTTCCTCTCAAAGAAGAACAATAGCTGGTTTGCCGCAGAGCCAGATATGAGTTTCGGGAGTACTGGAAAAAAAGTGATTAACCGGTCTTCATGATACGGTGAGTAAGGTTATGGACAGATTCGGGGTACCGGCCTTCAAGGAATTCGATAATACGCTCGGTTACGTTTGTCCGCTGGGTCTGGCGGATTAGATTGAGTTCATTGCCCGGCGTTGTATCTACCGTCACGTTCACGTAGGCTAAGCCGACAACGTGCTGCAGGTCTTTTGCATCGTAAATCCGCGGGCCGTACTGGTATTTGTTCTCCTGAAGCCACGCGTCAGGGTAGCCGGGCAGGGCAGTTGTCCCGTTGGCAAAGTCGCTCACCATCATGTTGCTGTATTTTACTACCAGCTGGTCGGAAAGTTTCCACCAGTCATGCATGTTCTCC
>Ga0074198_1001516_pt1 | contig 15070 bp, 16 predicted proteins | sample EPASupsiteSAE323_FD_64527 | JGI IMG/M metagenome (GOLD analysis project Ga0074198, IMG submission 64527) | Bioremediated contaminated groundwater from EPA Superfund site, New Mexico - Sample SAE3-23 | ecosystem: Environmental > Aquatic > Deep subsurface > Groundwater > Contaminated ...
CTTTGGCTCGAGTGGCATCAAAATTATACTCTTTTATATTAGGATTATATGCCCAACTTTCGGGTGAAATTGGTCCAAGACACCTTTCGTTTTGATCTTTAGTTTTAGGGGTAGCATAGGCAAGAGCTTGGCGGAGCTGTTTGTTGTTAATTTTTTGGGTGTTAAAAAAAATAGCAGAATATTTTTCGTTGGTTTCAATTTTTTGAGTTATTTTACTATTACTCCATTTTGCTAATTCTTCTGGAAGTGAAGTGATTTTAATTTGGTCAACATTACCTAGTTTATAGGCATTAATTAAATCGGTTTCATTTTGATAAAAATGATAATTTTTTTTAGAAAGATTATCTTTGGTTGGAGTAAGATAAAGAGTTTTTAGATAGCCTTCTTGAAGGGAATATTTTTTGATTTTGTATTGACCTAAACCGATGGTGTTTTTTTTAAACAATGGTTTACTTAAAACTGAAAGAATGGGAGAAAATTCTTTTTCAAGGCTAACCTTGACTTTGTTTTCACTTAAAGTACTGATTTTAATTCCAGAAATGGACGAGTAATCAATATCACTGGCGATTAATTTTTTTCCGTTGTGCCAAAAAATACTCTCTTTGAGAGTAAAAATATAGTCCTTGTTTTCGTTTTCGACACTTAGCGATTCAACGACAGGAGAAATGGTGGCTTTGTCATTTTTTGAATTGACAGTTAAGCCGTAGCTAATTTGATTAGCGATATCATCGGGAAGATTTTTTAAAGTATAGAGGCCTTCAATGCCAATAGATTCTTGTCTGAAGATTGGAAGATTAATAAAATTAACAATTTCTCGCCTAAAAAAGAGGGCGGAAAAACCGATAATAATTGTTATTAAAATGAACCAAATCTTTCTCTTAATAAAGGAGGTAAGATAGGCAATTTTAAAATGAAGTTTATTTAGCAATTTGGTTTATAAAAGAGTTTGAATAATTGATGAAATAAGGAAAAGAGCAATAATGAAGATGGTGAAATTAAACATAATTTTTTCCCATCCCCTCTTTTCAACAGTGGTGGTGGAAAGAATGTTTGATCGTGATTCGGTGTCACCGTTAGATTGAAGAAAAATGAGAGCGCTTAAAAGAATGGATAATATTATTTGAATAATAACTAGAGTAGTTTTCATTTTTTAGGTTTGCTTTTGCGCAAAATTGAGTTGTAAATATATAAAATTGTACCAACAGTAAAGGAGCTTAGTAAATAAGCCCAAAAATTATTGACATGATAATTATACTGAGAGATGTATATATTTCCTACCTGAAAATCGGCAATAAAAAAAATAGCTAAGTAAAGCCCTAGGGTGTCGATTACAAGTCTGAATAGTCCTAAAGTTAGAATATTAATAGGAATTAAAAGGATTTTAATAATTGGTTTTAGAAGAAGCTCGAAAATGGTCAAAATAACAGCAACTTTAACAATGGTCCATGGGATTTGTTGAAAATAAAAATTTTGCCAAATAAGATTGGCAGTGACGATGGAAAAGCTAAAAAGAATAACGTATCTGAGTATTTTTTTCATTTTTTATTACTGTTTAATATTATACCGCTAAGACCTAATAAAGTGATAATTAAGCCGGCAAAAATGATTAAATTTAAATAATATTTGGGATTAGAAATAGAAATTTGATTAGAAGCGGTATTGAGTGATTCGATTTTAATTTTTATTTTTCTATTTGTAGGATTTAGAGATTTTAAAAAAGAATGATTTGGTAGAGTTATTTCAATTGATGAAAATGGTGGTATTGTTGCGATTTCTTGTTGCCAATTTAGGCTAGAAACACTTATTTTTAAATCGGAAATGGAATTATTGTTTTGGTTAGAAATTTTAATTTTAGTGGGTTCATAAATTTTTTTATTCAAAGAAACTATTTTAAGATTTTTGTAGTTGGCCTGTAATTCCTGAGTAGCAAATTCAACTTCAATGGTTTTAATATTATGATTATTTTTGTATCCGCCAGGAGGAAGTGGTTTTTCACTATCTAGACCATGGAAAACGAAGGCAAAGTGATTAGGATCAAGATCTTTGAAATAATCAACACCATTGGTAGTTTTTTCCCAAGTTGGATCAACTGAAATCCATGCTTGTTTATCTTGATCATAATATTGAGGCCAAGCATGGAGAATATCGGCGTTGGCATTGATGGGTTTTATTTTGGAATTGTTAGTATAAGCAAAACCTTCGACTTCGCGGGCAGGAATGCCTTTGGCTCTGGCCAGGGTTACAAAAAGATCTGTAAAATCGGTACAAATTGATGTGTTGGGTGAAAGTAATGTGTTTAATGCACCTTTGCGTTCGGAAGCATTGATCGAATAGTAATTATAATTAAGAGTGTTGACAGTGTAGTTGTAAATATCTTTAATAGTTTTAAGAGGATTGACGATTTGTTTAATGGAAGGGTCATTGATAGGCCAAAAGTTTTGTTCTTTTAAATAATCGTTTTCATTAATTGAAGAACTAATATTATTTGGAATAATTTTGGCTTGACCGGAAACATTGATTTCTAATTCTTGATTGCTAGTTAATTTATATTGAGCTAACCAATTACCATCACCATCGACCCTAATGTTTAAAGGTTGAGGTGAAATTTCTTTGTAGACTATTTTTTGATTGTCGGTTTCTGGAGGAATAGTTATTTCTAAAATTTGGGATTGATTGGTGGTATTTTGTAAAAAATATTTAAAACCAAAGTCAAAAAGTTGATAATTGCCAAAAATTAAAAATATTTTTTGATTGGAATTGTTAAAAAATATTTGAGTCTGATTATTTAAAGGAATTGAATTTTTTGGATTTGATGAGGAAAAGGAAAGATTGCCGAAAGAATTAGGAACTAATACAGTTATTTCGTTGGTATCGTTAGTTTTTATATTTTTGTTTTCTGGGATGGAAAGTTCCCAGATATTCCCCTTTTGGGTGGCTAATTTGGGGATAGTGTAATTTAAGTTAAATTTAGTAACCTTATCTTTACCGAGATTATTATTGTTGAATTTAATGTCAATAGTATTAAGATCGTCTTGATGATTGGTTTGTTGAATAATATTCCCTTGACTGTCGGTGCCAGTAATATTTTCTAGGGCTGGACCAGATAAAATTAATTGGTAGACAGTGGGATAAATTTCGGAAAAATTATTAATTAATTGAACTTCTTGATTAACAATGGCATTTCCCTGATTATCAATTTGATAATTTATTTTTTGTTGAGTTTTGAATTCATCAGCAGCATAAGCAGGATTTATTGAAAAAAGTAGGAAGGAAATTAAAAAAAATAGAAACATAGAGGTATCTATAATATATCAAATAAAAAGCCGGCAGATTATGTTGTTACATAAACCTGCCGGTGTTAAATAGGACGACCAATAAAACTCAAAAATGTTTAAATTTACAGATTGCTGGCCATGTTGTAGGTATGTGGACATTCATTTACTGTTATTTTTGATTCTTTACGAAAAATAGGGGGTTCTACTTTATCGATGCCGATTCCGAGTTGGAGTAGTTTTTCTAAGGTGTAATGAGGTTTGGTTAAACAATTATCTTCAATTGGAATTTTAAAACCTTTTGGTAATTCGTTTAACATTTTTTCAATTTCTGGTTGGTGTTGTTGCAAACGTTGCCGGTTAAAAACTGCAATGTTGGTGATGCCTTCGGCTTTAATGCAATTATTAAAGTCGTCATTTTCTTGGAGTAGACAGTAATCAAAGATTTCTTCAACAGTCGCCATTTTTATTCCTCACTTTCTTCTTTTTTGAGTTTTATTGATTTAAAGAGCAGATTTTTATTAAATTCATTTTTTTTTTGACTTTAATAAAAAAGTGAGTGATTTTATCGATAAAACAGTTATTTGTCAAAAAAAATGATAAATTTTAATTTAAGTTATTGACTTCGGGTATTGTTCGCGTATCATTTGTTTATGGCGACAGTCCTTTATAAAAGACAAAAACAAATTCTAGATTATATTGAAGAAAATATTTCGAGGTATGGTTATGCCCCAACTTTAACGGAAATTGCCCAACACTTAGGCCTTTCTTCTTTGGCAACGGTTCATGAACATTTGGCGGTTTTAGAGAAAAAGGGATTGATTAGAAGATACCGCGGAGCGGTTAGAGGAATAGAAGTGTTGGATTCTGCAAATTCAGTCGAACAAAATATTTCTACTGGTTTTATAGAGTTACCAGTTTTAGGATTTATTGCATGTGGTGAGCCGATTGAACCGTATACTGATCCAAATGCGACAATTGGAGTAAATTCAAATTTAGTAAAGCCAGGGGATCAATCTTTTGTTTTACAAGCCAAAGGAGATTCGATGATTGATGATGGAATATTAAGTGGTGATTATGTGGTGGTTAGAGAACAAAAAAACGCTAATAATGGTGATATTGTGGTGGCGGTGTTGAAAAATGGATTTGCTACTTTAAAAAGATATTATCGAGAAGCGAGCAGAATTCGATTACAGCCAGCAAATACAACTATGTCCCCTATTTATGTGACGGATGTGGAAATTAGAGGAAAAGTGGTGGCAGTAATAAGACAATTTAATTAAGCGATATAATAAGTAATGCTTTATATAATTGCAACGCCGATTGGAAATTTGGGAGATATTAGTTTGAGAGCAATTGAAACTTTGGAAAAAGTAGAATATTTGTTGTGTGAGGATACTCGAAATACTGGGTTGTTGTTAGTAAATTTGAAAATTAAAAATAAACCGAAATTAATTTCTTTTTATGATGAAGTGGAGGAACAAAAAATTCCAGAGGTGATTAAATTATTACAAGATGGAAATGAAGTTGCTTTAGTAACTGATGCGGGAACACCAATTATTTCAGATCCAGGTTGGAAATTAATTAAAAAATGCCGTAATTTAGCGATTACTTATACTTCTTTGCCGGGGGCATGTGCAGCGGTTAATGCTTTGGTTTTATCTGGAATTCCATCTGGTAGGTTTATGTTTTTAGGATTTTTACCTAAAAAGGATGGAGAAAGATTGAAAATATTAGAAAAATATAGGGAATTTGACGGGGCAAAAATTGTTTACGAGTCTCCTTTTAGAATTAAAAAATTGGAGGAACAAATTAAAAAGGTGTGTGGAAATGATGTTCAAATTGCGATTATTAGAGAGATGACAAAAAAATTTGAAGAAATTTTACCAACTGTCAAAAAAGATTTAAAAGGTGAAATAACGGTTATTTTTTATTAATATTTCTTTTTTCGGCCCAGGCAACAACATCACGAGTGGCGTCGATGGCATCGGGACTGACAGAGATACTTGTGGCTCCCCATCTAACTAATTTTTCCACTAATTCAGGATAATTACTTGGGGCTTGGCCACAAATTGAACAGGTAATGCCTCGTTTTTTGGATTTAGTTACTAATCTTTTTAAGGACCAAAGAACGGCTGGATCCATTTCGTTAAAAGATTTAGCAACTTCACTATTATCACGATCGAGTCCAAGAGTAAGCATGGTTAAATCATTACTGCCGATGGAAATTCCATCGATACCGACGTCAATAAATTTGTCTAAAAGAATAACATTACTAGGAATTTCGGCCATCATTAAAAATTTAAAAGAAGGTGAGCGTAAAAGTCCAGCACTGGTGACAATTCTTTTGACATCAGCCAATTCTTGAGGGGTGCGAACGAAAGGAATCATTAGCCAGAGATTTTTATAGCCGTATTTGGTTCTGACTTGTTTAATGGCTTCGAGTTCCATATAAAAAACATCAGGAGAACTGATATATCGAGAAGCGCCACGGAAACCCATTAGTGGGTTTGGTTCTTCTGGTTCGTATAACTTACCCCATTTTAGGGAACGATATTCATTGGTTTTAAAATCGGTGGCACGATAAATAACTGGTCTGGGATTAAAACTTTTACAAAACTTAACCATTTCTTTGGCGAGTTTGTTGATATATTCTTTTTCCTTACCTTCGGCTATAACTCTTTTTGGATGAATGCCGATGTTGGCCAGCATGAATTCGGCTCGTAAAAGACCGATACCGTCTACATTTTTTTTAGAAATCATTTCGGCCAAGTCTGGTTCACCTAAATTTACGTAAATTTTAGTGGCAGTTTTAGCAGTGGATGCTTGCTTTTTAATAATTGGAGCGTTTTTATCAATCAGATTTCCTTTCCAAATCTCACCAGTGGTTCCATTTAAAGTGATAATGTCTCCTTCATTAAAAAACTTAGTAGCAATTTTAGTACCAACTACACAAGGGACTCCTAATTCTCGACTAACGATGGCAGCATGAGAAGTTTGTCCGCCTTTGTCGGTGATAATACCGCTGACTATTTTCATAGCTGGGACAAAATCAGGAGTAGTCATAGAAGTGACTAAAATTTGACCCTTTTTGACTCGATTAATTTCTTTTGGACTTTTTATTATGATAATAGTGCCAGAGGCGGTGCCAGGACTGGCTTGTTCGCCAGTAAGGTCAGGTTTTTGACTTATTTTAGTGGTTTGAACATCTAGAGTTTTTTGATTGGAAACAACAGTGGTAATTGGACGGGTTTGAACGATAAAAAGTTTACCTTTGTTATCAATAGCGAATTCAACATCTTGAGGTTTACCATAATGCTGGTGAAGTTTTTGGCCAATTTTGGCAATTTTAATAGCAGTGGTGGGAGTGATTTTAATTTTGTTTTGCTTAGATTTGGGAACATTAATTTCCTTGGTTTCGTGTTCAGCTCGAATTAATTCGGTTTTTTGTTCGACATGGTTTTCGGAAACAACAGTCCAATTGTTTTTATCAATAATATATTGATCTGGAGAAACGGTTCCCTGGACAATGTATTCACCTAAGCCCCAAATGGCTTCAACAATAATTTGATTTTTTTCATTAGTAACAGGATTAACAGTAAACATGACTCCGGAAATATCAGATTGAACTAATCTTTGGACAGGAACAGCGACACCAATCTTAAAATGGTTATAATGTTTTTTGACTTGATAAAAAATTGATCTGGGGGTGAAAAGACTAGACCAACAATCACGGACACGATGAAGAACATTGGTTTCACCAGTAACATTTAGAAAAGTATCACCTTGTCCGGCAAATGAAGCGTCGGCTGTGTCTTCGGCTGTGGCTGAAGTACGAACAGCAACAGGAACATCTTTTAAACCACCAAAATCAGAAAGTTTTTTATAAGCAGCCATGATTTTAACAGCGGTTTGATGGTTGATGGGACTTTTTTTAATAATGGATCTTATTTGCTTGGAAGCGTTTAGAAGTTGATCTGGTTGATCAACATCAGTAGTTTTTAAAATATCAGCTATTTTTGGCTGAAGATTATTTTCTTTGATGAATTGAAAATAGACATTAACTGGGACAACAAAACCATTAGGAACTGGAATGCCTAAATTGTACATTTCACCTAAATTGGCACCTTTTCCACCAACTATATTTACATCATCAAAACCAATTTCTTTAAACCATAAAATATCTTGATCCCTCATATATAAAATAATACAGATTTATTAAATAAAAAGAAAGAGATCTTTAAGTGGTTAGCAGACTATATGTTTGATTGCTAACTAAAGCTGTTTTCAAAAAACTACCTAACTTTTCGATAAAAATCGACTATATCAAAATAAATCAAACTATTCTTTCCAACCTCGATTGTCTTGCTGTCTAATTTCTTCAGTTTCATCGGGGCGACTGTAGTCATCTTGATGACGGACGGTGGTGCCAGTTTCTGGAGTGGACCCTTCTAGGATGATGGCGTTTTTAACCCCGGCCATTCGATGGATAGTATTGACTGGAATGTTGTAGCCCTTTCTAATTTCCATATGAATAGTTTCTAAATGATCCAAGTCTGGTCCGATAATTAAATCAGCCTCTCCTTCGATTAATACAAATGTTTCGACTTTTTCAGTATGGGACTGAAGTGATAAACGATGACCATCTTTTATTTTAATTTGCTTAAAAGTGTAATTTAAATTTTCTGGAGTATAAATTATTTCTTCTCCCCAGGGCTTGATAATATTTTTAGTGTAAGATAATTCTTTTAAATCCATATTTGGATTTTAACATTTTAATTATTTGGTTAAATTAACCAAGATGCGTTCTAAAGCTAGTTCTTTGGGAATGGTTAATTCCCCTGTTTTGTTTTTAAAATCCAATTCAATTAATTGAAGATAAATTCGTTTTGTTATTTGTAAATCAAATTTTGGATAAGAGGTTAATTGTTTTCTAAAATTATTTTTCAAAAAATAAAGAAAAAGGTCATAAAGACCAAGATCAATTACTTGATGATAAAGCGGGATTACTTTGGTAATATTTTTTGGTTTAATGGAATTAAGACAAGAGAATAATTTATTATCGAGAGGAAAGTTTTTAACTTGAGCAGTTTTAAAAGTTTTAAGTTGAGTTGGAGTTATAGTTTTGTCTTGCCAAATAACAACATCAATATTTTCAATTTGGTTAATTAATTTATTGATTTGATCAATTATTGATTTGTTAGTGGAAAATAAATTGTTGATACTTAGGATTTTTTTATTATTAAAGAGGGATGATTCTTGGAGAAAAAGATTTACCTGATCAATAGTAATGTTTTTGGAATCTAAACGAAGAATGTCAGCATTTTTGTTTTGGTCTAAAAAATCACTAAATGCTTTGCGGCTTTCAAGTTGGTTATCGCCATGGAAAATATAAATCATGACTTAGTTTATCAAGTTTTAAAATCAATCTGTTTGGTGAAAAAATTGATACATTTTGATAAAATAGCATTTGCTACTTGGCTCCATCGTCTAGTGGCCTAGGACACCTGGCTTTCATCCAGGTAATCGTGGGTTCGACTCCCACTGGAGTCACATTATTGTATAATCGGTTATGAAAGAAGGTAGTAATTTTGTAGAAGTTCCAATTTTTACTCTTACCCCAGATAATAAGTCTTCTGTGTTGCAACAAATTGGTCAAGAAAGGGAAAAGAAAGGTAATGCAGAATTTTTAATTCCTCAAATTGAAGATGTCCAGAGACAGGCAGAAAATTTAGGTGATTCTACGACTGTGATGGTTTTATATCAAGAAAAACTTTTATGTGCTCAACATGTAGTAATGGAAAACAAAAAGAATCCGCTCAAAATAGCAAAGGGACTTGCGATTATGAAATCTACAACTGGTCAAATGACTGATTATCAACAAAGTAATCAAGATAAAATTGATCCAGTGGTTAGTGCTCGAAGTTCACGTTTTTTGGGACGTCAGGCTGATTTACTTCATCAATATTCTCAATCTGAAAAATATTATCGTCAGGGTCTTAGTTTTTTTGAACAGTTGGAAAGAATTGACCAAAGATATCAGAGTTTAGAATTGTCTGGTTTTTTGGCTTTTTCGATGTTAAAACAAAGAAAGAATGGTTGGTTTGAAATTACACAACAAACTCTTTCAAATTTTGACAATTCTAATGAAGGCATTTGGTTAAAAGATAATGATTATTATGCTTGGGCGGTATGGAAGTCTGGTATTGAAATCAGGAATTCTGATACTTTGTTGGATTCTAAAAAACTTACCGATCAATATCGAACAAATATTGAAAATTGGTTGGGTGATGCTGATTCAATATTACAAATGCCAGATGGAAATCGTGAAGTATTTGGAATTCGTAGGCAAGAGTTGGATACAGTAATACAAAGATTAGACTGAAATATTAAAGTTTTCGAAAACTGATTTCAATTTGATTAAATATTCCAAAATGTGTTTGAAATTTGGGAGACTCAGCTTATAAAAGCTTGTGTTAAAATTTAACACTATATTGATTTTCTAGTACCGCACTAGATCTAATTGATACAGATCTTTGATAATCTGATTTTTTAAAATTGAAAGGGAGGGAAAGAAGTGAGTAATCTTGCGAACAGAATGACAGTTTCTCGTTTTACTATTTGGATGCCGATTTTTGTAATTTCATCTTTATTAGCTATGGGATTACAGATTAAATGGTTGTGGGTGGTATCAATAATTTCTTTTTCCGTGGCGGCTATATTGGATTTTTTGGATGGGCGTGTGGCTCGTTCCTCTAATGGAAGAATTACTGTTTTTGGACAACAAATGGACCCAGTGGCGGATAAGATTGTTATTACGATGGGTTTATTGGTGGCTAATATGGCTGGGGTTCTTCCTTTTTGGATAACGATGATTAGTGTTTACAGAGACCATGTTATGAATGGTATTCGGGCAGTGGTTTTAAGTCAAAAGGGAGAAGTAATTTCGGCCAGTAGATGGGGTAAATATAAGACATTTCTCCAGTTTGTTGGTTTGATAATTCTTTTTGTTGTTGCAGCTAAAACCAATTTTTTACCAAATTATATTCTTTGGTTGATTGGACAGGGAATAATGTATATTACTGTCGGACTTACTATTTGGAGTTTAAAGAATTATTATAAGAATAATAAAGAAACTATAACAGACTCTTTTGAAGGGAAACCGGTTTCTAAAAAATTAGATTGATAGCTTTAAGACTGTGGGTTTTAACACATGAAAGTGTTATAAATTTACAGTCTTTTTTTTGCTATTTTTTGGCCAATTGTTTAATTAAACGTTCTTTGTGTCGATAGATAATTAAGATGGTGGCAAATAGAACTGGATAAAAAAGTTGTCGATCAATGAAATAAACCATTAAAATGGCAAAAATTTCGCCAATAAGTCGACCAACTATTTGGTCGGAAATGGCTTTGAAAATAGTTTTAAAAACAAAAGATTGTTTTTTAATAATCCTAATAATCAATTCAGTAATCACTGATCCTAAAAAAACAGTAATAAGCCAGTAAATAAAAACCGGAAAATTTAAATACATCATAATTCCCATTAGAGACGAGGCTCCCCTGCCGCCTTTGCCTTTGAGCCAGATTGGATAATTGTGTCCTAAAACAACAAAAAATGAAGCCAATGTAATGGCTAAATTTGAATTTGGTATTAAATGTTGAGTGATTATTATGGCAAGAATAGCTTTGGCGCAGTCAGTTAGCCAAACAATAGTAAAAGCAAGAGAGGCTGGTATTAACCCTTTGTTTTTTTTGACCATTCGCAATGTATTCATGGCCCCCATGTTGCCTGATTCGTCTGATCTAACATCTTTTTGGGTAAACAATTTGACAATAATTAAGGCTGTTGGAAAACTACCAAAAAGATAAGCGATGAGACAGATTTGAAGGTAATTCATTTTTTAGATGGTTTTAATATACCAATAATAAAAGTACCAGGACCAGTGTGAACACCGATAACTGGTGATAAGATTGTTTCTTGAATAATTTTAAAACGGTTGGGATCAAGTGTTTCTTTAATTTTTTTAAATTCCAGGTTATCATCGCCGTGTTGGATAACCAATTCTAATGGATAATTGGATGATTTGTAATTTTTATTAAGATAATTAATGAGGAGATTTGATAAAGGTTTACTGCCAAAAAATATTTTTTTAAGACGAATATTTTTAGTGGTCAAACCAAGTAATGGTCTAATTTTAATTTTTTGAAGAAAATGAACCAGTTTAGCGGTGTTTCCTGACACTCGGCCACCGGTGGTAATCCAGATCATATTTTTGGGAGTGCCAAAAACCTCGGTTCTTTTAGAAAGTAATAATAATTGTTTTTCGATTTGTTTGTATGTATATTCTTGTTCAATTAATTTGGCCGCTTTTATGGCTAACAGGGCTTGCCCTGATGCGATTTGCTTTAAATCGGGTATTATTACTCTTTTTTGGTCGGAGGTCGACAAAAGCGAACGGGCTTGAATAGCACTGTTGTATGATCCAGAAATAACCGTTGAAGTGGTAATACAAATAACGTAATTGTATTTTTGTAATTGTTCTTTAAAGTTTTTTAAAAAATTTTCCAGTGTTGGTTGTGAAGTTTTTGGCCAATTGTATTTTTGAGTTTTGTCTTTAAAAATTTCCATTTTTTGATAAATAGAATGGTTTTTGTAAGAGATTTTTTTATCTACTTTATTCCAGGAAACTTTAAAAGGAACAATAGATATGTCGTGTTTAGTGGCAAAATTAATATCTAATCCAGAAGCATCATCTACAATCAGACCAACTGATTTTTTAGAAGTTTTAATTTGGTCTATTTGTTGAGCCATGTCGGTGGTTCGCATGTGAACTACAGATCCAAAAGTAGAAATTAATTCAACAACATTGTCTGGGGTGTCGGTGTGAATATGGATTTTTAATTTTTGGTTGGCTTCAATAATATCAAGACAATCGCCATAACTGACTAATTGTTTAACAATGGTTTCTTTGTCTATGATTAAAGATTCTAATAAAGAAATAACTTCATAGCGATGGGAAATAATTTGGAAAAAACTACCGGTTTGCAGATTTGGTTTTTTATTAGTGTCGACAAGTTTTATTTTTTTATTAAAACTTTCAAGAAAACCTTCGAGGATAAGAAGGAATCCATAACCACCAGCATCTACTGTTCCGGCTCGTTTGTAAAGCTCCATTTTTAATTGAGTATCATCTAGTGATTTTTTGGCGGAATTAATGGCATTTTTTAACATGTTCTTAATATCGGAAGAATTTGTTTCTTGAGAAAGACTATCATTTGCACCTTTGATGACATCTAGAATTGTTCCTTCTTTGGGATTTTGAATAGAACTGTAAGCTGATGATAGACCAAAATTAAAAGCTTTAATAAAATTGGTGGTAGAAATTTCATCTGGTAAATTTGACAAAAATCCATTAAGAAAACCGGTAGTGATAATACCAACATTTCCCGAAGCATTACAAATTGCACCATCGATGGCGGCGGTTTTTAAATCGGCCATGTTTGAAAAATGTTTTTTATCGACGGCATTAAAAACGCCTTGAAGGGTGTAACTTAAATTATCGCCGGTATCTTGATCAGGTACAGGAAAAATATTAATGGCATTGATAGTTTCTTTTTTATCAGAAACCTTTTGATAGGCGCCAATCAACATTTTTTGAATGGTTTTGTAGGTCATGGGTTTTGGTTAAAACTTAAAGATACTACCAAGCTTTTTGATGAGTTGGGCCATAGGTTTTTTAGCTGCCAGACCAAAAGAAGTACCAATAGATAGACTAATAGTAAGAACAACACCTATAAAAACAATAATAATAAGTTGAGGAATGATTTGCAGTTGATAAAGTATGGCAAGAACGGTTAAAACTCTAATGGATAAGTCGATTATTTTGGCAAAAGACCTTGAATAGGTTATTTTTTTTGATGTTTTAGTACCGATAACGATTTTTTGAGAAAAATCGATGGCGTAAATGGCAATAATAAAAATGAGTATAGAAATGAGAATGTTGGGGTAATAAAGAACGACTTTGTTTAATAAATTAAGAAATGCATTGGATTGAATTGCTTCTAAAGAAAACATAAAGGAAACCAGAATAAGAAAAAATTGAACCAGAAAACCGATAAATTTTTCTACTTGGATTTTTTGATCAAAATTATGGATAAATTCATTAAAGCCAATCCTTTCCAAAGCATTGTTAAATTGGATTTTTTTTAAAAATGAAAGAAAAATACTTTTGACCCATATTGATAAAAGAAAACCTGCTAGAAAAATACTTAGAGCATTAACTAGTGGTGATTGAGTAAAACTAAGACTGTTGATAATGTTTTGACAAAAATCGTTCATGTTTTATTTAACTTGTAAAAGTATATCTTGTTTTCGGTTCCTTTTAGTAACCTTTTAATGTTTTGTCGATGGGTCCATAAAATGATAAGAATAAGACAGAAACTAAAAATTAACGCTGAAATGGTTTGAAATTGTAGCCAAAAAATGATTGGTAATGTTAAAGACATTAATAAGTTGATTAAACTCATAAGGTGGGTAGTCAACAATAAGATTAGCCAGATTATTAGCCATAAAAAAATAAATTTCCAGCCAAAAATGGCAGTAATAAGTCCAAAAATAGTGGCGACTCCCTTGCCTCCTTTAAATTTTAACCAAATGGGGAAAATATGCCCAATAATTGGCGAAATTGATAAGATTAATTTTGAAGATAAGGAAATATTGTCGAGTGAAAAAAATACTAAAACAACAAAATAGGATTTTAAAAAATCTAGAGAACCGGCCAAAATTGCGGGCCATAATCCTAGTTTACGATAAACGTTAGTGGCGCCAATATTGCCACTGCCAGATTGACGAATATCAATTTTTTTAATTCGTCCAATCAGATAGCCAAAGGGAATACTGCCAACACAATAGCCGGTTATGAAAAACAAAATTAAAAAAATAATTGTCATAATTGTCTTTATTATAGCAATCTAATAAAAGTTTGGTTTTTGGGTATAATATTTGTTTATGGAAGTAAAAATAGAATCGAGTTGGAAAAAGGTTTTACAAAAAGAATTTGGTGAGGAATATTTTTCTAAATTAGTGGAATTTGTAAAATCAGAATACAAAAAAACAACAGTTTATCCAAGTGCAAAATTTATTTTTAACGCGTTTGAATTAACACCTTTTGATAAAGTTGAAGTGGTAATTTTAGGACAGGATCCGTATCATGGCGTAAATCAGGCCAATGGACTGGCTTTTTCGGTGAATGATGGGGTGGTGATGCCGCCATCTTTGGTAAATATTTATAAAGAAATAGAAAGTGATTTAGGAAAAAAAACAATTAATAAGAATGGAAATCTGGAAAATTGGGCCAAGCAAGGAGTGTTGATGTTAAATGCGACATTGACAGTGCAGGCGCATATGGCTGGTTCTCATCAAAACAAAGGTTGGGAACGATTTACTGATGCAGTGATTAAAACTTTATCTGATCAAAAAGAAAATTTAGTTTTTATTTTATGGGGAGGATATGCTCAAAAGAAAGGAAGTGTAATTGATGAGTCAAAACATTTGGTTATCAAATCAGCACATCCATCTCCCCTGTCGGCCTACAATGGGTTTTTTGGTTCAAAACCATTTTCCCAGACCAACGCCTATTTGATTTTTAATGACAAAAAACCAATAGATTGGTAGATTAGTACTCTTTGGCGTTTTCTTCGTGATTTAAGACTCGAATGGCAGCATCACGGAGAGCTTCAGGTTCTTTTTCACCGGGATAGACAGAAACGCCTATTTTAAGGGCAAAAAGATCTTGTTT
>Ga0074198_1001519_pt1 | contig 15050 bp, 11 predicted proteins | sample EPASupsiteSAE323_FD_64527 | JGI IMG/M metagenome (GOLD analysis project Ga0074198, IMG submission 64527) | Bioremediated contaminated groundwater from EPA Superfund site, New Mexico - Sample SAE3-23 | ecosystem: Environmental > Aquatic > Deep subsurface > Groundwater > Contaminated ...
TGGCCATCATTGCTTTATTTCATGGTGCCTTTATCGTCCCCGCGGTTTTTATCATCTTCAAGATCCCCTTGAATGACTCGTTCATCGCTGCCATACTTACCATCATCGGCTTTTCCATCAATGACACTATCGTTATCTATGACCGCATCCGGGAAAACAAGCGCTTGATGGGACGGAAAACCCCGCCTGAAGCATTGGTCGATACCAGCATCAATCAATCCATGATGCGCTCTATCAACACTAATCTGGCCGTATTCGTTAGTATCGCCGTCGCCTACGTCTTCGCCCAGATCTATGATATCGGCTCGATTCGTGACTTCGCCCTGCCTATGATGTTCGGCACTATTTCCGGCTGCTATTCCACCATCTGCATCGCCGGGCCGTTGTGGACCATGTGGCAGAAGCACCAGCGGGGAGGAGAACCGGCAATTAAATCTCCTGCTTAATGAAGCAATTTAATAAAGCAAATAGTATTATGAAGTCAAATGCTCCCCCAAGCCGGAAAGGCCAATACACATCTGGCGGCCGGGGAGTATTTTTCCTATCTTTATTGAAACTGATGCAGTTTTGAAGACAAATAGAAAAGATGCCGGAAGGTAATAAAGAATTGTCAGACAAATAAAAACTGACCTGTCCGGTCAGATAAAGGGTTATATATTTCTTCATGATACTATCAGGCAAAGGCTTTGATTAATAGGCTAATCGCGATGGCCACCAGCGCGGAAGAGGGTATGGTCACAAACCAGGCGATTACGATCTGGCGGGCAATGTTCCAGCGAACCCCGCCAAAACGTTTGGCAGCCCCCACCCCCATAATGGATGACGATACCACATGAGTAGTGCTTACCGGCGCTCCCAGCAAACTGGCCCCCCAAATAATCGCTGAAGCGGTAAAATCGGCAGCAAATCCATTGATGGGCTCTATGCGGAATATCTTGCCGCCCATGGTGCGGATGATCTTCCAGCCGCCAAAGGCGGTACCTGATGCCATAGCCAGCGCGCAGAGGATTTTTACCCAGAGCGGAACACTAAAACTCGCTATCAACCCACCGCTGACCAGGGTCATCGTTATGATTCCCATGGTTTTCTGAGCATCATTGGAACCATGGGCAAAGGACGCTGTGCAGGCTGACAATATCTGTAGTTTTCTAAAATGCGCGTTTACCCGGGCCGGGGACGAACCGGAAAAGATCCAGAATAACAGGGTCATAACGGCGGCGCCAACTATCAAGCCCAGAATAGGGGAGAGGAGCAAACCGGCCAGAATCTTGCCAAACCCATACCATTTCACCTGCTGCCAACCGAAAGAACCGATTACCGCGCCGGTCAAGCCACCGATCAAGGCATGTGAGGAACTGCTCGGTATCCCAAAATACCAGGTAAACAGGTTCCAAAATATCGCGGCGATCAGTGCGGCAATCAAAACCGCCGGAGTCACGATTTCCGGAGCAACGATGCCTTTGCCGATAGTAGCAGCTACCGCCGTACCGCTCAGTGAGCCCGCCAAGTTAAGCGTAGCGGCTATAAGGATCGCCGCCCTGGGCGTCAAGGCCTTGGTCGAAATCGAAGTGGCAATAGCATTAGCCGTATCATGGAATCCGTTGATATAGTCAAAAGCCAGCGCCAGGACGATCACAACAATCACTAAAGTAATACTGTACATTATCTTCACCTCCTTAACCTTTCCTTTACTTAAATCATAACCGGGCTATGTAAAGCCCTTATTTTACAATGTAAAGAAAATGCAAAGAAATAGTAAATTCTATTACTAACCCGTAATTAGTTATAGTATCCCTATGTTTTAGTTTGAAATGTCAGAATATTTGCAGGATATGCCAGCCCAATAACGAAATCACTTATGGATAGTATTATGTTTAATGCAATTTATTAATGGCCGGTCAATATACGACGCAACAGGAACAGCAAAGGGGGCAGTCGGTTTTGAAGGATGAAAGGAAATCAAAAGAACAACTATTGACTGAACTGGCTAGACTGCGTGCGGAAATTACTGAACTTAAACTTGCCGGGCAAATTAAGTATCATAACCCTCAACCGTCAAAACCTTCACCCATCAGCTCAGCTTCCTTAAATGGCCGCCAGGAAACCTTTGTTCTGCCTGATCAGGTATTTCAACCGGATGCTTCCCCGAAAAGGTATCATATATCCGAACTTATTGATATTTCCCTGTTGCAACAGTTGTTTGATTCGTTCTATGAGTTAACCGGGATAATGCACGCATTTCTCGATACCGATGCCAATATACTTACTAGAACCGGCTGGACCGACATGTGCCTCAATTTCCACCGAAATTGCCCCCAAACTGAAGCCAGATGCAAACAAAGCGATAGTTTCATCTCCGCCCACCTTCATGATGCCCCATATATCAGATACCAATGTATGAATGGGCTCATAGATTATGCTACCCCTATCATAGTGGAAGGCCAGCATCTGGCTACTATCTACATGGGACAAATATTGACTGAACCGCCGGATGAGGATTATTTTCGGCAACAGGCCCGCGAGTTCGGATTTGATGAAGAACCCTATATCGAAGCTCTCCATAAGATCAATATCGTCCCGGAGCATAATATCAAACCCATAATGGAGTTTTATTCTAAGTTGGGCCAGGTCCTGACCCGGATGGGCCTGGAGCGATTGGGCCGACTGGAGGCTGCCAGTTATGCCATTCACGAACGGGAAGAGCGCCTGCGGTTAGTTTTGGAGGGCAGTGCCGATGCCTTCTGGGACTGGAATATTGAAAGCGGTGTACTCCACCGGAGCATCCGCTGGGGCGAGATACTTGGCTACTCTATGGAGGAAATCGCGCCACAGATCGAGACCTGGCAAAACCTCATTCACCCGGATGATTTACAAATTACTATAGATAAACTAAAGGGACATCTGGATGGGATAATATCCAAATATGAGGCGGAATACCGTTTATTAACCCAATCCGGCGAGTGGAAATGGGTGCTGGATCGGGGCAGGGTAGTAGAGCGGGATGAAGCGGGCAAACCATTGCGGGTCGCCGGCATCTTATCGGACATCACCGAGCGTAAACAGGCGGAAGCCGAGATAACCTATTTGAGTTATCATGATAAATTGACCGGTCTATACAACCGAACCTTTTTTTAAGAAGAACTCAAGCGAGTCAATACCACCCGCCAACTACCGTTGGGACTAATCATAGGCGATGTGAACGGACTTAAATTGATCAATGACGCCGTGGGGCACCTGGAAGGAGACCAGGTCTTAATCAAGGCAGCCGAAATATTCAGAAATGCCTGCCGCCAGGAAGATATCATCTCTCGCTGGGGCGGAGACGAATTCATTGTTCTTTTGCCGCGCTGCGACAGTGAAAGTACGGCAAGAGTATTTAAACGTATAAGTGATTCCTTCATAAGTCTCAACAGCCTGCCGGTATTGATAAACATTTCTCTGGGCATGGCTATCAAAGATAGTCTGGAACGGGATATCCGGGATGTGATCAGAGAAGCCGAAGAGAAAATGTATCGCAATAAACTCTTAGAGAGCCGGAGCACCCGTAGTTCATTTATTCATTCTCTGGAGAAGACTCTCTGGGAAAGGAGTCACGAAACCCAGGATCATTGCCAGCGCATTCAGGAAATGACCTTCAGAATGGGCCGCGTCCTGGGCTTGACTGCTGCAGAACTGGATAATCTGAAGCTTTTATCCACCTTACATGATATCGGTAAGATAGCTATTCCCAACAGCATTCTGGATAAGGCGGGCGGACTATCCCCGGAGGAATGGGAAACCATAAAGAACCATCCGGAAATAGGTTATCGTATTGCTTTGAGCTCTCCCGAACTGGCCCCGATTGCGGAAGCCATCCTGCACCACCACGAGTGGTGGGACGGCAGCGGCTATCCCTTCGGACTGGAGGGTGAAAAGATACCACTCATGTCAAGAATCATTGCTATTACCGACGCCTATGACGTAATGATCCATGGCCGTCCCTATAAAAAAGCCATCGGCAAAGAAGAAGCCTTGGCCGAAATAGCGCACTGCAGCGGAACCCAGTTCGACCCTGAATTGATTAGAAGGGGATTATTCTGCTTGTTGATTTAAAACTTCAAGCAAAATGACAACAAAAGTATTGGGGCAATCTCAAAGTAGAGAAGATTCTAACCGGACTTTTTTGGTTATAACCTTTCAGCGGGGGTATAGTAATCTACGATAAAATCCCTCAGGAGCTGATGACTTTTCGTTTTAAAACGGCTCTTCTTCCAACTTAGGCAAACCAGCGCCAGATAATCGGTATCGGACATTCTCTTGCACTCAGCTAGAAGATATTTGTTAGTAAAAACAACCCTCCCCGGCAGCATGGCCATTCCTACCCCTTCCCTGACATACGAGGGCGCAAGTGAAGAATCAGCCGTCTCTATCACAATACGCGGATATACCCCTTTACTGGAAAACACCAGATTCATATTGTCACGCATCCCATAACCGACTGGGGTTATAATAAAATTTTCGTTGTTCATATCACTAACCAGCAGCGATTCCTTCTTCTGCAGAGGATGGTCCGGAGGCAGCAGCACAAAAGCCGTATCCTTAAACAAGATTTGGGTTTCTATATTTTCATGTTCAATTGGTGGTGTACATATCGCAAAATCGGCCTCTTCCGCCAACAAGCCCTCAATGATCCTTTCCCGGGAAGCAGATGACTGAAACAGGGTAAGTTCAGGATTTTCTTGGCGAAATGCCCCCAGTAAACCCGGCATGTACAAGCTCACGTTAGTATAGAGGAAAAATGTCGTATTCATTTTTCCCTTCAATTCATCCAGCTCGTCCTGAGCATGGCTGATCATCTCCAGCATTCCTTTAGCATTCTTATAGTAGCTTTTCCCGTATTCGTTCAGCCTGATATTTCTGCCCACATGATCGAATAGGTCAACGCCTAGCTCTTCCTCCAGCTGTTTAATCTTCTTGGTTAGGTAAGGCTGAGATACATCCATAATTTCGGCTGCCGCGGTCACATTCTCCGTCTCCGCCACCACACAGAAGTATTTGACATGCTTGAGTTCCATCGGCATGACTCCGTTTCTTTTATATCATATTAGTTATGATTCTATATATAATTATACATTTTATTATTAATAAATCATGGAGTACTTTAAACATATAAAAGAAATGATTCGAGGGGGCAATAACAATGGATTTTATCGGAAAGAATCCTGGCAAAACCACGCTAATCAGTAATGGGATCAGTTCTATCCGCGGTAATGTACTGAAAAGACCGGAACACGTCGCCCTGCGCATGGAGGGCTTCAGCGAGACCTATGCCGAGATGTGGCAGCGCTCGGTTAGGCTAGCCAACACATTATTAGACCGCGGCTACCAGAAGCCTGATATCGTAGTGACTTACATGTCTAACACCTATCAGTTCATAGAAATCATGCTGGCCACACAGATGATCGGGCTGCCCACCACCTTCGGTAACTACCGTCTGACTCCCGGAGAAATTATTTACCAAATTAATAACTGTGAGGCCAAGATCATCTTTGTACTGGAGGAGCAGTATAAATTGATCTATCCGCTGATGGACCAACTCTCAACCGCTAAAGAACTAGTACTGGTAGGGGAGAGCGAAGACCCCAAGGTTCTGACCTATGAAAAAATGATAGCGCAGGGCAGCACTGAGGAGCCCCCGCTGGAGCCCGATCCCGAGGACATCCACCTGCTGTTTTATACCTCCGGCACCACCGGGAAACCGAAAGGAGCGGTCAGGACCAATTACTGCAACTACAACATGGGGGTCTCTACCATTGCCGAACTGGGCATCAACCGCAATGATTCACTGTTCGTAACCGCCCCCATGTATGCCGCCGCCACTGCCGGATACCTCTACGCTACCTTGATGGCTGGCGGGACTCTGTGTATAGCCCCATCATTCCTGCCCGAGGAAAGCCTGCGGCTGATGGATCTATTCAAGACCACCTTTGTTTTCATGGTTCCTATTATGTATGATTGGACATTCTCGCTGTCGCCTGAAATACAAAGTAAATATGACCTTTCCTCAGTACGAATCGCCACTGCCTGCGGCGCGCCGATGCATTCGCATATATTCCAAAAGATGCGGGACGGCTTTCCCCATGCCCGCTGCCTGAATATGCTGGGCTGTTCCGAACTGGGGTTTGTAACCATCATATCGGTGGAGGAATGGTTTGATCGGCACAAAGAGGGAAGTATTGGCCAAGGCACCTTCGATATGGATCTGAAGATCATCGACCAAAACGGTGCTGAACTGCCTGCCGGTGAAATTGGCCTGCTCTATGGCCGCAGTCCCCAGACCTTCAACGGCTATTGGCATAATGAACAGGGGACCAGCGAATCCTTCCTGGATGACCAGTGGGGAACAGTAGGGGATATGGCCCGCATGGACGAAGACGGCTATATCTATCTGGTTGACCGCGCCAAGGATATGATCGTCAGCGGCGGAACCAACATCTATCCGGCCGAGGTGGAAAACGTCATCATGCAGATAGAAGGTATAGCCGATGTAGGCGTTATCGGTGTACCGGACGAAAAATGGGGAGAACAGGTCAAGGCTATTGTAGTGCTGAAACCCGGGCATGAGGTCAGCGAGGAAGAGATTATCAACTATTGTCGCCAGCACCTGGCCGGATTTAAAATACCCAAGAGCGTAGACTATATCGACGTTATTCCCCGGAATATCGTAGGGAAGATGCTGAAAAAGGATCTGCGCAAGCCCTATTGGGAAGGGCAGGATACCTTCATTTCGTAGAGCAAAAGATTAATAATTATCCTAAAATGCAGTACCTTCAACCATAAAAAGATGAGGGTATTGCATTTTATAGTTATAATGGTTTGTAATGGGAGCCTCAAAGAAATAAAGTGTGAGGTAAGAAAATGGATTGGACAATTGTATTATTACCCCTGGGTGTTCTCGCCATGTTTATGCTGCTCGCTTATACCGATCAAAAAAGTTCAGGCAAACCGCATTCACCATTATCCACTGACTCAGCTGAAACATCCGAGGATCAAGTATGCAAAACCGGAACCTCCAACCGGAAAGAGCAAGTTGCCCCAGGTCACAAATGTGTTTACTGCAAAAGAATAGCCGACGAAAATATCCTAGTGGACCTGGTTATTGGAAGCGGGGAACTACATTATTGTTCAGAAACCTGTAAGTATGAGACCAAAAAACATATTGAAGCAGTAAATAAACATAAAGGTTTGTTTTTGGGATTAACCTTAGGCACTACTCTAGCCATGGTTCTGGTCAACGGTTTAATCATTGCTTTTAATCTTAGGACTCAGTTGATGACATTAACCACCTCTGGGGCAGTTGCCATCATAGGAATTGCGATAATTATTTTTCCATTCTCAACGCCACAAACTGTCCAGTGGCTGGGTGTCAAAAACGCAAAAGCGGTAGCCAGAATTTTGGGTCTGCTATTAATCGTTTTAGGATTATCATTCCCCTTGTCGTTAATTAGGTTATAATCCAAGTCCAGTTATGTAGCATAATTGACCGACAAATAGAAACCGACCATACCGGATAGAGAATGCTAGTTAAGCAATATTGAAAATGATTACATTGCGTCTCTTTCTTATGCTCTGGTAAAATTACCACAAGATGGTTTATGGCAAATAAAGAGGTGATTTCAGATTATGTATCAAGCTCTGTCCAAGTTGGATATTCAAACTCGAATAACCCAAAATTATTGGTCGGCTGAAAGGATTGATGCCAGTGCTGCTGTCCAGATAATCAGTACCGCAGCACATAGAACCCATTTTGTTACTCTCAGCCACGATGAGCAGATATGGGTTTGTATGCCCAAAGATAATACGGAGACCGGTAATCAATTGGAACAGACTAATTTATCAAGCACAGTACTGGCTTTAAATACCGGGCTCGCAGATGAATTGCTCATCTTGGGCGCCAAGATAAACTCTTTGCTGGTGATAAAGGAAGAAAACCAGGGTTTGTCCGCCCCTGTGGAACTTGCTTTGGTTCCTCCGGGCAATGCCAGCCGGATTGCCCGGATTTTCACGCAAAGAATCGAACGAAATATGTATATTGGTATTCTTTATCAATGCGGCGAAGAAGAGCGTTATGCTTTTTCTTTTTGTATTTGGGATATGATTTCACCCAACCCGCAGTTTATTAATACCAAGCTGGTTACGGATACCCTGGAGTGTGCCTGGTGGGGAGAAACAGAAGACGATCTCGTTTTCGTTACCATCAAAGAAGATACCTTGGTTTCTTACGATACCAACACTTATAAAATAGGTTATTCATCCCTTGCAAGTAAGCACAAGGTAATAAAACTAGATACCGCTGTTACGGTAAAGGGAGACAAGGTATTGTGCGCATTATTGGATAATGGGAGACTGTACCGTCTGTGCCAGTATAATGACTGTTTATCTTGGACTCCCTTGCTGAATGAGGTTGATACCAGATACTTCGATGATTTCAAGATGGCCTATGTCGAAGAAAGCCTGCATGTTTTCGCCAGTAACAATAAGGTTCTGTACCATCTGGAAAGTCGTGACGAAAACAGCCACACCGATTTTATTCCCATAGCCCGCAATCTCAAAACTTTTTCCCTGGACAAAGGCAATAAAAATAGCTTAAACCTGGTGCTTATGAAAGAATGCGCTCCAATCAATGATCATGTTAATTATGGTTTTGGTTCTGCCAATAACGGAATTGAACATATCCGCTATAACATTGATACAAAACAATGGGACAGCGGAAGTGTTTTAGTAAAATCCGCCAATCAGAAAATATATGAATATAATGCATATGCCAGTGAATTGACCTTTTTCAGCGAAGTAGGCAATCCCTGCCCTGGTCTGGAGTTGGAGCTATGGACTCCCGAATATAAGGAATTGTCGATAAATGACCGTATATACGCGTTAAGTCCTACCCATAAGGTCACCGCAAAAACAGATATGATGGGAAAATTACATGTAGTTCAATCGGCTACCTCACTGAACTCGGCTGATATTGTTTTTAGAATAGCCGGGGCCAATGATGATAACCACTTTGTAATCAAACAGAATGAAAAACACAAGGAGAGGCTCTCCAATATTACCGCTCAATCTCTGCTTGAAGCCAGGAAAGATGACGGTTCTTATTTGATTGTTCCGGAATACCGTCAAGAGCAGGTTTTAAAACCCGTAGCCGACTCCTTGCACCGTATCCTCAGTTCCTGCCTGCCAGACAGGAAAATGCAGATCAGCAATTCTCTGATTGCCCACAATTCGCCCCTGGATATTTGCTGTTATATCAGTGACCCGACCATGATATTGAATCGTATCCCTAATCCTGAGGCCATAGGAAGCTTTGAGATTGTTTTTGAGGATAACGATGTGCGTTTTAGAACTCTGAGCAAGGAAGAATATGATTATTCATGTCTGGAAGCTGAAAATGGTTTTTCTTCCTTTTTCAAAGATATATTTCGTGCGATTGGCGAAGGGATTGTAAAGGTGACCAAAATCGTGGTAACTGTTGTGGAAGAGGCTGTCAACGCTACAATTCATTTTATTGAAGACACAGTTCAAAAAATAGGCAATGTTGTCATTACAACGGTACAGGAATTAGTTAATCTGGCTGAATCTATTCTCTCAGCCATTAAAACATTTTTTGTTGATATTGTCCACTGGCTGGGCATTCTTTTTAACTGGCAAGATATTATTAAAACCCAGGAGTTCCTTGGGCAGTCGTTAAACAATACCTTTCGTCAGATGTCTGTGCTTATGAAAGAAAACCGCGGTAAGGTACAAGCGCGCTTTAAGACTGCAGAAAAAGAAGTTCAGGAGGCTTTTGCAGCCATAAAGGCTAAACTTGACCCTTCCATAAATGTCAGCCAGGGGCCGGAGAAAAGGAGCCCGGATGACCCCTATCTGGCAGGCTCAGCCAACAATATTGTACATAGCAAACTCATGGCTAACGGCAGCCAGGTCAACCTGCTCAATGAAAGTCAGCTTAATGATATCAATATGGATATTTTAGACAGCCTGTTATTAAAGATGCATGAAGTTACTTATTTTACCGGAAACAGCCTGCAAAAAGCGCAAGAATATTTTGAAAAAGCACTGGGCAAAGAATTGATCCTGCAAAATATTTTATGCGGTATGGTAGAAATGGTGGAAGCACTGGTAGAAGCCGTTCTTTTTGCAACCGAAGCCGTAGTTTTAGCTATTATAGATGGAATCGAGGAATTGCTGGGTTTGCTCAGCAAATGCCTGAATACCAGGATTGAAATCCCCTTCCTGAGTGACCTTTTTTATAGCCTGTGCCAACAGGAAATGACTATTTTAAATGTGGGCACACTATTGCTGGCCGTTCCCATTACCGTGATATATAAAATTATTGCCGGAGATCAAGCGCCTTTTGCATTGGAACTTTCCCGAGATGGGCAGAGTAATTCTGTATCCAATAAGGCAGCTTACACAATAAGTGCTGTTTGTGCTGGCCTATTCTATACATTTGGCGCAGTTCTGGAGTGTTTTGAGGTTTACGAAATATCCAAGCTTTTATATGGGATATTAGCATTTTCAACTATTGCCGCGGGCTCATTATGGCTGGGATTTTCAACCGACATAAGCGCCGCAGCCAGCCAGGATGCTGCATTAGGGGTATTAATTGTCGGCATATTATGCCTGCTGGTAGATACCGGACTGCATATAGCCCGCTTTTTTGATCGACCCCTTCCCGTAGGACCGGGAGAAAGGATTATTCCCGGTGAAACCCGGGACTTTGATTTGGATAGGTACAAGTTTGTATCTTCTGTATTGGATGGCATCATGGGGGTCGTATCCATATGTGTGGGCACCTGGTATTTTATTGCCGAACTGATAAACCCCAAACCCAAAAGTGACTTAACCAAGGCCTTTGTGGTTATTGGGTCGATAGTGCCGGGATTGGCCTCCACCTGCAAATTTGGCAATCTGGCGGAAAAAGAAAAACCTGACTTATGCTTCGGTCTGAGGGTGTTTTCCTATATTTGCGGAGCTGCAGTGACGGTGGTCTACATAGTAATGGCAATCAATGAACCCAATCCTCAGCCAGCATTACCGGGGGATATGCCTTATGTCTTTGCTTGAATTGAAAGAGATTATAGCCGCCCAGCAGCGCCGCCTCTCAGAGCAGCCTAAATCACTCCCGGATGATCTCTATTTACGCAGATGGGTGGACCCGGGTATCAATACGGCACCGGATATCTGGATTGCAGGAAACTGTCCGCTGCCTGACTATATTCACAAGCTTAATGAAAACTATGATACCAGCAGCTCGGATACTTACCTGCAATCCCGTCAGGATAATTATATATATGTACGGGCCAAGAATAATGCCTCCGAACCGAGGCGGAGAAGAGTTGCTCAATTATATGCCGCTGAACTGGATTTGATTATGTGGCCCAGTACCTGGAAAGAAATCTATACCGATACCGGATCAAATGTTTCTCCCTTTGCTGCAGTTGCTCCTCATGCTGTATCTGTGGCCAGCGAAACCTTTGTATTTCCTTATGTCATGCCAACTACTTCTGGTTATAGCCTCATTGCCCAGATTAACGATTTAAACAACCAGTTAAATCCCAAACCACAACAATCAACCCCTTTGGACATGGCAGCATTCAACGCCAACCCTCTGTGGGCCAGCACCAATACCTGCCTTGTTCCCGTTCAGGGGTATGTGGTTAAAATGGACAGCAGACTAACTACCGAATCCACCCCTCAAGCCAGCGGCACCTATCTAATAACCCTTGATGTTAAAGGCTGTGTGGGTACAGAAGTAGAACTTAAGGGAAGTACTGCTGATAGCGCGGGTAAGCCTATCCAATTTCACAGCCGAGTAGATTCTGATGGACGTCTTTTTGGCTCAAGCTATTGTTTGGAGCCTGCTTTTGATGCCTATATTTCCTTGTATATATATACCGATGATATGAAAAAGGTGACGCAGGCCGAGCTGACTTTTACCAGCAGCTATCAAGCCCGCAGCAACGATATCCAGAAAGCAGTGGAGATGGGTTTGATTTCCGGCGACATCAGTCTTGATGCGTTTAATTCCGGCTATATAGAAAAAGCAGCACCCTTTATGCAGCTTCGCTCTTTAAAATTGTGCGTAGGCGGGAGGTAAATAGACTTATGAGCATGATATTTCATTCAAATGAAGAAATTCCGGATGACCTCTATATGCATAAAAGCGATAGTTGTTACAAACATATGCATGGTTTGCCGGAATGGTATAACTTTAATGCCCCGTGCATCCTGGCCCATCCGGCAGATTCAATCATTATTAATGAAGGATATACCAACTGGGCGCTTAGAACCCGCAGATTTACCGCCGGGATCGAGTTAAACGTGAGAATAGTAGCATCCAATAATGCCAATACACCTAAAAGCGACCGGATTGCCTGTCTGTATTATGTGGAAAAGGATTACTTGTCTTTTACATCTCACTGGCAGGAGGTTAGAACATACAGCGGCAACATACTCTCTGACTTTGGCACCGTTGCCCCTGGTCAACGAATCTTGGCCCAGGACAGTTTTAAGCTAATACTGCCAAATAATAGTGACTACTATATCATCGCCCAGATTAATGACATTCAAAACAGACTGAATCCTAAGCCGCCTTCTACCAAGGCTATTAATTTGGAGAAGCTTAATCAGAGTTATCTATGGAGCATTCTTGATACAGTTAATCCATTTTATATGACTGCCTGAACAATAAAGTGTAATTGGGAAACCTTCTACCGTTCCAATCCCAACAGAAACCATTACTGGTACTTACGGAGGCTTCTCCGCTGCAGCGATAATCCCGAGAAGCTATACCAAATACTTAATCTGGAGGACATTTTGAGCTAATAAATTTTATACAGTAACTGATGTAGGAAACAGATAATCGCGTTATACAGGCCTGTAGGCCTGTATATTCATTTCAAGGTAAAACAACCCAAACACTTAATCAGCTTCGTTCCTTTCAGGTTTAATTGAACTGACACAATTTTTAATCAATAAGACTAATTGGTAGACAAAACCTCTATAAGGCGGGCTTTTCAAAGTTCTAAAGCAAGTTTACATACTTGTCGGATTATGAGACAATGTAATACGATCTATAATTTATATATATCTAAACGGAGATGATTTAAGTGCCAATTAAAACCCTTCTGGACAAAAGGATCATAGTACTGCTGGCACTGGTGGGAGCTATAGTAGCGGCCTACTACAAAGGTAACGCTTTGGCTTATCTTGGTATTTTGTACTACTCAATTTGTGCTGTTGCTGTAGTATTTAATTACTCTAGAACAGGTTTATTACTTTGGACTGCTGTAGCGGTTCACTTTGTTTTAATCAGCTATATGTTCTGGAATTGGACATTTTCTTCAATAGTACCATGCCGTTATTGCATGGCTGCGGCTGGTTTTGCATTACTTGCCGCAACAGTATGGCATAAAAAAAACCTGGCAGTCTTACCGGCAGTACTAATGGTAGTTATTTGGTATTGGTGGCCTACGATTTTTTACCATACTCCACGGCAAGTTTACAACGAGATCGTTAACCATGCAGTAGTGCAACCAATCTCGGATTGTGGATGTGACGAATAACTACCAGTAGAAGCATCCCGGATATATTATAAAAATGCTTTTATACGTCCTAATCAGAAAGATATCTTCTACTTGAAGTTGCCGGGCAGCTCATTAACATTAATGTAAACTAGCCTATAAATACTTATTGACGCCAGGGCATCCGTTGGCTTGTTTACATAATGTTCAGTTCATGGGAAGTCCGGGTGGATAGGGGCTTCCCAGCAGAAGCGCGGAAAATGATAAAACTGCACGCACTTAAGTAATAATATAGAATTAATAAATGATGCCCAAATTATTCTTACGTGACTATAACTGGAGGTTAATATGGAAATCAAAGTTATAGAGAATAATAAAAAGGAATAGTTCACGAATAATTTCTTTTTATGAGCATTGTGGATTCAAAATTTCCCATAAAGTTGATAATTTTTTCATTGATAACTATGATAGTCCGATGTTTGAAAATGGTGTTCAACTCATTGACATGATTTATTTGAAAAAGAACTTCTAAATACTAATCTGTTACACATTATACGGAAAAAGAGAATAAGGACACCAGGGCATGCGTTAGCTAGATTACATAATGTTCAACTTCCGAAGTCCTCCCAAAACAGGGGAGAGCTTTGCTTTAATAACGGAACAGGGCGGCTAAGGCTTCACCATCGGGCAGTTGGCTGCGATCCAGCAGGTAGACCGATCCACCGTTTATTATAGTTTGTATGGCGGTGAAATCTAATATATCTTCATCATCTGACCCGGCTTCAGGGTGCAAAAAAACCTGGTTGGATTGAGGGTCAAATCGTCCCCATTTTTCTTCGGCGCTATCTGCCAGGAAAAGTATTTCCACCTTTCCATTATAGGCTGCTACAGCCGCTTCTTCAATATCATGAGTGGTGAGTCCTGTTCCTTTAAAGGGGCCATAGTAGCTTAGCGCTTCCTGTTCAGCTTTATGAAAATAATGTTCAACGACTGGCCAGGCTAGGGTTTGTAAATCCTCTGCACTCAACTCTTCCGGATTTCCAGGAATTCCTCCTTCAGTTAGATAAGCATAGGTATTTGCTTCCTTGTATATGGAGAAGAGATACTCGACTCCTACCAGAACCAGAGGAGCTTTTTCCTTCCGCAGCAATTCATGTAAACCACGGTCAATCAGACGGAATAATCGCAAAATATTGTCCTTGGAATCATCACTTCCTACACCGTGCCCATGAAATGTAGCGGCCGCCTTGTCATTAGTGCCTGGCAGAGTGTTGCTATGAAATTGAAGCTGTCGCTCCGGGTCATCATACTGCATGGCTTCAGCCAGACTATGGGGTATAGTGTCAATTTCCAGCTCTTTTACACTTGCCCGAGTACATTTAAGTACCCGAACATCATTCTGACTTAGAGCCAGAACATAGAATAACCCATCCCCGCTAAGCAAGGGAAGCAAGGGTTTGAGATGGAAACGTTGGTTGATTTGCA
>Ga0074198_1001520_pt1 | contig 15042 bp, 19 predicted proteins | sample EPASupsiteSAE323_FD_64527 | JGI IMG/M metagenome (GOLD analysis project Ga0074198, IMG submission 64527) | Bioremediated contaminated groundwater from EPA Superfund site, New Mexico - Sample SAE3-23 | ecosystem: Environmental > Aquatic > Deep subsurface > Groundwater > Contaminated ...
TGAACCTGGATTCGTCCCTATCTCCGCAGGGGAAGAGGTCGTGTTCTGCCAGATAGCGCTGGTCCTGGCGGCCGTCAACATTATAGAGTTCGGCCTGGTGGTGGGTTTGGATTTCGATTTTCTCGGCAACTTTGCGGTCCGCGAGGATCCTGTAGCCCTGCAGGGTGCCGTAGATGGTTCGGAAGCTGCACTCTTCGGCTTTGAAGCGGCTTTCCAGGGCCGCTATCATTTCGCCGTGGGCATGGGGGTCCTTGAGGTGCATGTAGAATGAGGGCGGGTAGGGCAAGCTAGAGCGGGCGAGGCCTCGCTCCCGGCCCCACATAGTAACGCAGCCCTTGAAGTATGAGTCGAAGATCCACATGATGCACCTCCCCCTTGATGCGTTTGGCTGGCTCCCCGAGCATCCTCTTGCGTATGTGAAGATAAGGACGGGCCGTGCGGGGTGAAAGTAATCTGGCTGAATGGTGCGGGCGGGTCCAGGGGCCGGATGCATGGCTGGATGCTGTCGTTCAGTCACACGAAGTCTCTTAATCATGCATTGTAATTTGATGCAGTCTCAACTTACAAACTCAATGAATTCTATAATGCAACATTTTTATATAGATTTAGTGACAACCTTTTTTAATGCCTAAACATCACAATCAACTATTAATAGTAGCCAATTATCCATGCATTCGATATCCAATGAAATTAAGAGTAGTCAGCTCACGAAACGAAATTCAAAATCTTAATCCAAATGAGAGAATGATTCATGTCGGATTCCAAGCCAACAATTCGGACTACTTGAACCTGATTCAGAAATGTCCCAAATCCAGAATTATTCAGGTCCCCTTCACCTATTATAGCTCTCTTTCTCAATCAATCCTGATGTTCATGGATATACAAGGCATTAAAATGCTTGAGGGAGACATATGGGATTGCGAGGAACATCAGACCGATTACTTTTCAGTCGATGATTCAATTGTAGAGGAGATTCGTTCTCTATCAAAGAGGGGAGCATCTTCTGAGGAAATAGAGGATCAAATCCAGAGGAAAATTAAAATTGCCCCTGACCTAATTAACTACATCTCAAAGAACGAGATTTATGCTTGAGTCGGACCGGCAGGAGCTTTTTGCTTTGCTGCCATAGGGGGCCCGGTCAAGCGCAGCTTGCCGGCAGCTCCGGGGGATCGATGAATGCTCCTGATATGCCTCACTTATTCCTTAGGCGGGCCCGTTCGAACATAGGTCCGCCCTTTCTTCTGTGTCGGAGGCAGGCGGTCGGTCCTATCATCGATCGTCACTGTTTTGTCGTCCGCTAATTTTCCGCCTCTCGGCCCCCGCTCTTCATATTCTCCAGTCTTTGCAGCTATCTCGCCAGATTTTCGCAGCCTTGCCATATCCGCATCACATCCCAACAGCTCGTTTTCGAACCTCTCATGGCGGATTGCAGACCTTACAGGGAACATAGCCATGAGCGCGCGCATCTGCGGAGCTCGAGAACCAGATCTCGTTCTCCGGAAGGATCTTTTCAGCCCATCGACAGCTCGGATAGTGATATTTGTCTGACTTTGTCGAGCCAACGAATACGCCCTGCTTGGTTATGGAGTCCTGGGCGTGGTCCTGTAAGGAATGCGCCACATCGATTGCCTCTCCTGCAAAATGCACATCGCCGTCATTTGCCGGTGCTGAGAAGGCCAAGGGCACCAGCAAAGCCAGGGCCAGAAGTATGTAGGTTAATTTCATTCAGATCATCCTGATTGATCATTAGAAATAACTTGGTAAAAGAGTTTTGGGTAGATTTGGGAAGTTCATGGATCGCTGGGCGGTAAGTCGTATGGGGGATTTGGTTTTACTGGATTCTGCTTCTGCCAGGTCGAGCGCGGATTGGCGGATCATAGGGGAGATTGATCTCGGTTGCGGGGCGGGCGGATCTGATGGGCTGGATGCTTGATCGGCTGCAGCATGTTTGGATTCGATTGGCTCCTGTGCAGCTTTGTACCAGGCTTATTTATTTGAGGGGTGGCAAATTGCCTTAAGAGGGCAGGTCGCAGCTTCATCCTTCTGCACTATCCATCGACCTGGCCTCATCACCTGATTTGAATTATTGCGGATCAGAAGAAGCCTGTCTGGTGGCCGCCCGCAGGGGGGCGTAGGAGGATGCGGCTTTGAGCGGCTGGTTTTTTGCGGGATCCTGGGGCAAGTGCATCACAGGGCATTGGGCGGGCTGGGCGAGAAATACAGGACAAATTTGAAAGGAAATTCTAATTCTCCTTAAAAAATCTGCTAATTTACTTGGCAGCATTTATGTAGTGGAAAAAGGATAAAAATAGAATTCGCACAGATATGATATAAATTCATCGGAGCATAGCGTTATTAGCGGTAATTATTGTTATCCCACAATTTTTAAAATCGCCATCATCGGTTAACAATGCTAATGCATTATTTCTGCATATATCTTCAATAATTATATCATTAAAATCCAATTCACAATTAATAAATTCACTTAAAAAGCCGCGAGCCTTGGATTCATCAAAATCTGAATCACAACACCCAACACCATTTAGCATTTCTTCAACATATTGTGCTATTTCTTTCGAGATGCGCTCCTTAAAGGTTGAACTGTTTCTGAATGTCTTTGGATCATTTGGATGAGGATTTTCATCATGTTTCCATATTTTCCATTGATCTCGAATTAGCCTGTTTATAAATTCGGATAATACGGGTCTGCAAATATATACATTATCTGTACCCCATTTATCTTGAGCATCTACGTAATTTTTGCTGTTAATGTTGTCGTATCTAAATTTTCCTGGCCCAAATATAAATAAGCATGCATTGGCATCAAGCAAGATTCGATCGCTTAATTGGAGGTCACGGATGTTCTTAATCACAGCGATCATCAGCAAAAATCTCGTTCATCCTAGCTCTATATCCCTCTGGATCACCGTAATATTCCTTTGCCTCTCTAATTGCCCTTTCGACAATAAGTCTCCTTCCAGGAGAAATATTCACAAATGATAATTTCTTATCAATATATTCATGGTTCCGGTCGCTATAGAGCCGTCCGATCGCCGAATCTAAGAAAGTTGGACTTAGGCTCTTTATATTTTCAAATGATATGCATACATTGTATCCCTGCGAAACTGCAGACAGGAGACTATTAAATACCCTTTGGCCACTACTCGAAGATATGCAAAGCTCGCTCCCCACAACATCACGTATACAAACCGTCTTTGTCGTACCCATATCTGCAACGGCCTCATTATAAATGCCGGTTGTTTCTGTTTTCTTATCGGTTTCTGCCTTTTCGAGATAGGCTTTTTCATTCCAATTTGCTGATTGCTCTAATGCATCAATATCCGCTCGCAACGCATCTATATAGCGCGCCAGAGCGGCAGGCATGCCAATCTTTGCATCGGTTCCGATGATGCAATATTGCGCCATGGACATGGATTCACTCAACTGGCACCACCTCAGATGGCGGGCCAAATCTTCTTCTAAATGTCCAGATTAGCCAAAGCGCGCTTCTAATGGTATAATTAACTGCCTCCTCCAGTCGGCCCTCAGAAAGATCCTCGAAATAGATCCTCCTGCTAAATTGAACGGCCTTTGGAACACCAGTTTTCTCGAATTCTGGATCAAAGGCAAAATTGGCGGGTGCAAATATGATTTCCTTTTTCAGGTCCCATAAAAAATCTTCGCGATCCTTTTTGGACATTTCACTGAGATATTTATTGCTGGATTCAGATATATTTACATTTACTATTATATCTACGAATCTTTTCGATTCTTTAGATTGGGTAATAATGAATGGAATTTCCCCATAACCTTTTCCTATGAAAAGAAACTTCAGGCTAGCGGGACTTGGATCAACTAGCTTGCCAGAATAGCCTTCTGCATCATCCAACCATCTCTGTGCCAGCGCCTTTGCCTCTTCAGTGTTTCCAACAGCCATAATGGCAGGTCCCCGTATTAAGTGCGACTAATATTGATATGTCATGTATTTACACCTTGTGATATTGAGATATTATGAAATTTAGATAATGCAGCTATAGATATAAAATCTATTTTATATTATTATGTGGCGCTAAAGTAATACGATTCTGGTTGCCTGTGGGCATGTTGCATGCCGCAATTCGGTCTCAACTCATGCGGGCTGGCAGCTCCTGGGATACCGGCTGTCCGATTAGCGGCCCTTGCAGTCGAGCGTGGAATGCTGCTGGGCGTTAGCATAAAAATTTTAATATATTTAGGTACCAACAGCTATATGCACCATCTAATAAATCAGGTATCAATGACAAAAACTACTTTGACGTTATCCGAACCAATTGCCAAAACCCTAAAAATTTATACCGCAAAAACAAAGAGCAGCTTGCATGCCCAAAGCGAAGTTGTGGAAGAAGCACTGATGGAATTCTTTGAGAGGCATAAGGTGGAAATCGGGGAATGAATCTAGGCAAGTGTGAATCGCAGGTGATCGAGCAGGATGGCCGGGGCCTCGCTCGATGGCAGCTCCGGGGGCCCGGTCCGCGTGCTTCTATGCAGCCACAGGGGCAGGAGGCGCGCAGCACTGTCAGAGCCGATGGCCGGGGATCGCAGCACTGTCAGAAGCTATAATAGGTACCTATGATATTTGCCAATGCAGAATGCCCCGACGAAGCAAAGACGAAATCATCGCTGATATCCTCGAAGTCTGTCTGATGCCTGAAATAACCAAGACTAAGATCGTCCATCAGGCAAACTTGAATTTCGAAACGATTCCGCCTTATCTAGATCTGCTAACCAGAGGGAGGCTTTTGGAAGCGGTCCCGGGCAGATTTACGATCTACAAGACGACACCGAAAGGCGAGATGGCCTTGAAGGCTCTCAGGGCGATTGAAGAGATAATCCCGGAGCGGTTGGACTAAAGGCGGATGCCGTTTGCGTCGGGGGGGGGTGCGGGATGCGTGGCGGGAATCCGGGCGAGGGTGGATCGATGGTTGCGGGGCGGGATGGCCGGGGTTCTCTTGTTGGCGGCTCTGGGGATGCCAACTTGGCGGTATCGTTATTGCCTCGCCTCGCCTGCATGGAGCTGGGCGACATTGAGCAGGCGCAGAAGAATTTCCAGATGGTGTTGGAGACGGCGGCCCCCGAGGACCTGCGTGGCCTGGCCAGGAATGGGCTGCGAGAGATTGCGGTTAGGGGGCTCAAGGCCAGGTGGTCGAGGATGGATGCGGTCTTCTATCCGGCTGGGCGCTGCGGCTCTTCCGCCGGAAGTCGCTGGAGGAGATCCGGGAGATATCATTCGAGATCGGGATGCTGGGACGGCACGGGCTGGATATCAACGATCCCCAGGAGACGCATGTCCTGCGGGCGCTGCCGGGAAGGGTGTTCTCGGCGCTGGAGCTGGTGTGCATCATGTATGCGGGCTTCAAGAGGATCGAGCCGGGGATGGATATCGGGGTGGATCTGGGCGAGGAGTGGGGGATGGCGGAGAGGCTGATGGGAAGTGATTGAAAACCAAATTAAGCTCTTGTCTCCTAAAGAAGCAGCTTTCCGGTCAAGGTTATGCGAATCTCTTTCGTCTTTCCCTTTTGAACGAGATCGAGGGCCTTTTGGTCGCCGAGCCGGGCCACCTGGCGAGATATGGTGCTCTCGGAGATGGAAAGCCGCTGTGCAATATCGCCGATGGTAGTGGGTTGATTCTCGAAAACATCTTTTAAGATCTGTTTTTGCTTTTCTTCAAGAGCGGCTGTAATATTTGGAAGGAGAATTTCGCTCAGGCTTCGGTCTATATCGCTGTAGCTAGTGGTCTTGAAGATTTTGTCGGACCGGGATAAGCAGGCAATGGTGAAGGCAAGAAAGATCTCCCGAGGCCCACCGGAGAGGTTGGTAATAACTTGGCCTTTTGCATCCTTAATCAAATTCTTCAGAGACACTACCATCTCTTCAAAATCCCGGTGATTGACGCGGTGAATTTGAAGACCTATGGAGTTATCGATCTGTCTGGAGAGGTCGCGGATGGCCTGAATTGTCTGCTCACCGCGTGTATCCGTCTCGTCTTCGGGACGGATGAGGATAATGAGATCTCCGCCCTCGATTCCGTATTTTACTATCAAGGATACGATTTGAGAGGAATCGAAGCCGGAGAGGGAGATGTAGGTCTTCATCACACAGTATTGCAGATATGATGCATAAAAGTTTTTCCGTTGCAAGTTACAGAATTCAAAGACATTTAATTGCAAATTAGTGAAACTATTGCAGGAATCGACAGATTTAAATGTGAGTGAATGTATTCTCCTCACGATGCCGCAAAAGATCACACTGATTACCCGGCCAACGATGATATTCGAGGTGCCAGCCAGCGAGGGCTACCAGCTCTATTCCGCCATCCTGGGCGTTATGCGGGAAGCTGATGAGAGTATCAGCAAACATACCCACGACTCGCCCATCAGTTCGATCTCTTTAGGTCCACTGGATGGCAAGTTCGGGCGCAGCGAGAGGCCGAGGTATAAGGCAGTTGATCCTTCGCAAAAATACGAGCTAAAGATTGGCATCACGGACCCAAAAGAGGTGGAGATCTTCCGGTCCATCATCCAGCCTTTGATTTTGAAAGAGAGGAACCTGCAGCTTGAAAAAGGAGACCTCCGGGTGGAGGAAGTTAGCAGCTCCACGGCCAGCTTTGAGGAGATGGTGAGGTCTGCAGGAGACTTCAAGGAGCCATGCATTGATTTTGAGTTCAAATCTCCTGCCTGCATACAGTATCGCAACAGCAAGGTCTGCGAGATGTTCCCGCATCGAGAGGCGGTATTTCACTCGCTCTTGTCCAAGTGGAATGCGGTCTGTCCGGATGAGTTGAAGATGAGCATCGAGCGGGAGGATATGGCGCGCTACATTGTGGAAAAGCCGCAGGCTTACGAGACGCGCAGTGTGGTGGTGAATACGGTCTTCGACAAAGTCAAAGGGCACGCAAGACCGATAATGAAGCAGGGATTTGTGGGACGCTGCAGGTACACATTCACCAGGGATGCGCCTGCGTGCATGAGGAACGGGATTGTGGCTCTGGCCGGGTTTGCGGAGTATAGCGGCCTGGGGAGTGCGGTTGCAAGAGGATGCGGGGCGGTGGCTGTGAGAGTGGGAGTTATGGGGAGCGAGGTAACGGAGAGGACATTCACTGCGAGAAAGTTGGGCCTAACCAAAAGCAGGGGTTCGCAGGCTGCGGCAGGAACGTGGCCGGGAGCACGCCCACATGAGTGAGGACGGGCGTACGCGCCCGGATCGCCCACGGGTACGCGGGCGAACGCGGAGAAGGAGCGGCGAAGGCAAGTGAGAGAGAGGTGGGTCAATGGTAGCTGATGCTTTGCAGGATATTTTCAAAGATCGAAAGAAAATGAAGGAACTGGAAAACAAGTTGACGGAACCATCATTAAATGAACCTGAACCAGGATTGTTTGAAGAATACCTCAAGACAGTGGATATTCATCTTGTTGAAAAGGGCATGGCGTTCAAGCCTGCCAAGAGCATGGAATTTGGAAAGACAGATCAGAGCATGCTCAATCATATTCGAAACGGCATCCTTTTTCTCCTCCGTTTCAATGGGGCTCTCGAAAAGCTAACCGCAAGACCGCTTGATAAAAAAGGTCTCAAAGAATGCATTTCGCTTTTTGTGGTGCATGATCTTCACAAACGGAAGTTTGGTGAGTGGAAACAGGATGAAGAAAATTTGGAAATTATAGATGCGATGGAGAATCAGTTCGAAATACCTGAATCCATTCTAATTGAATTCATTGAAGAGATGCACCTGAAAGAATTTGCTCCGAGCTTGAAGGACGAGGATTATTTCTCAGTTGCTGTTGCGCTCCACAAGAGCAGATTTTCTCGTTCCGGGGCGCGAACTTCCCACTTCATGGACCTGGAGCCTTTTCTGTATCTCATGGACAACATGGCAAGCTGCGCCGCTCCGGAGGAGGCAATCTCCGCTCGATCATTGAAAGCGCTTCGAGATGGTTTCCCCCAGGATTCGCCTGAGGCGCAATTGAATCTGCAGTATCACAGGCTGGATGATGTCAAAGGCATCTTATCTGGTATCATAAACAAGTCCGTGGCTGATGTTCTTCAAGGGCAGGGATTGGTCATGCTCATGGCCTATCAGGACGGCTGCGTGTACCTGTCAAAAGGGATACAAAAAGCAAAAATCTCAGGAGAACTCATTGAAAATTTATACAGTGTTTTAGAAAAAAATATTCAGAAATCTTCATCTGCTTTGTCTGATCCGGGACGCCTTGGCAATAATCTCAAAAATCCTAGGCTTGGTTACTATGGACTCAGTGACGAATACTACTTTTTCAGCGGTCCGAAAACAATGTTACAGGCATTTATTGAGAAATCGATTACTTCAGCTCACACGGAAAAAAATTCAGATTTAACTGAATCGATGACTGACGGAATCAAGAAATGCGCTGAAGTCGCATCCCTTGATATGGAGAATTCAAAGGAGGGTCAAAATATTCTGCTGGGTTTTGCCAGAGCCGTGGCCACTGTTCATCAGTCATTTGTTTCTGAGATTGTCGCGGACAATAAGCAATCACTCCGGAAGACGTGTGAGATTTGGGGGGCATCCGCTGAAGTTTGCAATGCATTGATTAAGTCAATGGATACAAATCCCATATTACTTGCAAATGGCGGAAAATGGGATTACTCTTACGCGATTGCCCAATGTGTAATGATTCAAGAGATCGATGGCGTAAAGATTAGGAATATCCCAGCGGTTACTGCTTCCGCTCTTCTTGTGGACCGGATATGGAATGGCATTTCCCAGATGGACGGATGGGACAATTTTATTGAAGGGAAGACCGGAGCCTACAAAAAAGAACTAATTGAGTACCTCCATGATTTGCTTTCAATAAATGGAACGATTTCATCACTCGAAAAATCAGATCTCAGTGATACGTTCAAGGAGTATGAACAAAGCGGAAAGACCTGTAACCTGTGCAACAGAGGGACCGTGCTCAATAAGAAGGAAATGGAAAACTCTAATTCATTTTTATCCTTTAATTTCACAAACAGGGTCTTCGTCGGACGATCCAAGCCGACAAATATTTTTGCCTGCATTCCATGTGGAGTGGAACTAGCCTTAAGAAGAAATGGTTTCAGTCTCCCTAAAGGAAACGGATCGAACAACGAGATGCTATATTTCCATTTTATTCCGGACTACTTTTTTACACCAGAATCGTGGGAACTGGCCAATGCGATTCTCTCAAGATTCTCCAGTGAAGCGAGAGTGAGAATGGCGGCGTTATCTGAGAAAATATTCAATTCAAAATATGTTGACAGCTCCAATAAGCCGGAAGGGGATCTGGACATCTATAAATCATGGATTTCCGACCTTGCCGTAAAAGATGATGGCAGCGGCTCCAAAGGCATGAGCATGGCTCAATACATGGCTCAAGGATATGGCAATATCCTAGGAAATGCCAGCATGGTTTTTTATAAGCCTTCGGAGAATACAACGGAATTTCATTTCTTTGGAGTCTATATTGCGCTGATAGTAGCTGCATACACCGGCATGAGAGTAGTAATAAGCCATTCACCCATAACAACAATGCGTGGCCGCGATTTCAACGAAATGGTCGCATTGGATTCCATTAATTCTCATGTGATGGATTTCTACGGCAAGTTCATCCCACTTTCAAAGCTAGAGGACGCTCTCAAGTCCGCCAGTGCACTGATTCGCCTTGGCTACAACAGCTCCGGATTGAAGGACTCTCTTTTCCCTAAGTTTTTGCGAGTAATGAGGGACGAGGTGCTGCCCGGATCATATCTCTTAAAGATGGTTTATCGTGGATCTGAAAACGAAAATGCTGTCCAATATTCGCTTGATGAGGCACTATTCCTGGATGGTTTAAAAAGGTGATTAAATATGAATGAATCGGATAAAATTTGTCATTTAGCGAAGATCGGTTTCAAAATTGCTCAGCCCAAAGGCTACAAACCTCATGCGGTAGAAAGGCTGTTCCGTGAGTCTGTTAAAGCAATTACCGAGCTTCGAGGTGTCGATCTCTCAAAATGCGATTACAGAGCATCAGTCTCCGGTCGCATTCAGAAATCCCTGGATCGAATGGCAGAAGACCAGGCATTCATACCCGAAAGAATGGGGCTTGATGCCAAAGCAGATGAATTTGCCGACTTTTTCGTAAACGAGATTCTAAACGGCATTTGTGATGGAAAGCCTGGGAGGTTAAAGAAGATGTCAAACAACCTCGCAGATGGCTATTACTCTGCCACTTTGAGCATTCGGCGCGAATACTGGAAAGATAAAAATTTGAAAAGCAATGAGACAATTTGAGGAGGAGAACACTAATGAGCATCGATGATATCAAAGGAAAATTGGCACCAGGACTTGTTGAGAATCTAATAAACGAACCAAGCGCACATTACATTCACATTTTGCTGCTGAGAGAGCTGCAGTCGAGTGCCATTTTCACGACGAACGGCCAGGATGCAGATATTACTACTGTGGGAATCAGTGTGACCGACGGCTTGGTTGAATATTCGCCTGTAATGATGTTCAAGCGCAAGCAGACCGGGAGCGACCGTAGGAAGGGAAAAGAGCTGCAGAGAAACCTGATTAAGGTCGAAGATACGATGGACGTGAATAAAATGAATCAGGAATCGCCGGAGTCTATGCTCTACGGAAGCGCTGCGGGCGAGGAGGCAATCTCCGTTACCTCCAGGGTCATGTACGACACAGCGTACTCAATACGGGATTCGAGTGTTCTTGTTGAGGAGAAGTTCCAAAACGCGCCTGGAGATGCATTTGCCAAGGGTGCGACAACTGCAATCCGTGAACCAGATTTTATCATGCCTGGAACTCTATTTCCGTGTGTAGTTACCTTGCGTGATGCTACCCTTGAAGAGCTGATTTTTGTTTTGGGCGTTACTAAAATGAACAAGCGTTATGGTGCAGCGACTTCAAGGATCGGGCGGATGGAAAATCATATTCTTGGAATCTATTTCGGTTTAGAGGAAGGGCCTGCCAATTTGCATCTTTCCCAGGATGTCGCAAGACGTCTGGCTGCCAGCAACGGCGGACTAAACGGAGAGAACCTTAACAAGGTGCTCTACAGCGCCGTGCTGGACATCGAGAAAATAAAGGGACTTGTTAAAAAGTCATTTGATGATGAGATTCAAACGTTGAACATCAAAGCGCTGACTGACACAGAGGCAAAGGAATTGGCAGACTCTGTTAATGAAGATAAGATGAAAGAAGCCCTGGAATCCCAGAAAAAGAAAGCCACAGAGTTTTTCAGTCGAGTAAATGAAAAGCCGAAGGGCAAGAAGAAGGGAGCAAAGAATGAGTGAGAGTATCCAGGTAGTGGAATGTTCCATTGAGACCCTGGATCGCACGCTCTACGCATCAAGAGAAGTAGGCGATCTTGTGGATACAGGAGACTTCATCCTAAGCACAGCGCTTCATCATGCATTCGGATTCATATCCAGCAAATACGTCAATTTCGGGAATCGTCCATCATATGTGGAGGAGACTTCTGAGATTTGCAGGAGCTTCTACGTAACTCCGGCAAAACCAGAGTCGGTAAATGAGTATATGAGGAAAAATCTCGGAGTCCAAAAGACGACTGGCAGAGCAGAGTCTCAGCCTTATTTGGGCGGGCATTCCACAAGCCAATGGAATGCCAGGCCTCATCAGTATGCTGTGAAGAATTGGAGCGCGAAAGAAATGCCCACGGATCTGAAGGGAAAGAATCTGCCCAAGTTCGGGAAAGAGCGTGTTCTCGACCAGCAGAACCTGCTCACAGCATATATTTTGCCATATGAGGTCGAAGCGTCATCATTGGCCGCTAAAATTCCGAGATATATTCGTTTGGGAAAGAAGCGATCCAAGGCACGAGTAAGGACAAGAATCATCGAAGGCATGATTGAAGAAGGAGAATTTCTAACCAACCACCCCTTCGGGATTTACGATTATGATGCAATACCATTAGGAGATCTAATCACAATTCGAATGAGGCCGGTGCCGCTTATTGTTCAGGGGCGTTACAGAGGCAAATTCATTCGAATGCCTCGTGAAGAAAAGCGCGAGGATGTTGTGCTTCCGTACAAATTAGAGTTTCTGAAGGCGAAAAGATGAAATCAAGTGAGATCTCCCCAACGGATCGCATTTCATCGGTTGCGGTGGATCTGGACGGACTGCGCCTGGTGCAGGCAGACCAAGATTATCTTCCTGGTTTCAAAGCTTTTGAACATCAGATCGAAAGCGACAGACTGATCAAAAGAGATGAATCTCTTTTTTTGTTTAACCACAGCCCAACGGGCTCAGGAAAGACTATCTCTTGGCTGAAGCCTGCTCTTGACAAAAGGATGAAGGTTATCGCAGTCTATCCAACTAATGCATTGGTGATTGATCAGAAAAAGCAAGTAGACGATACGATCAGGAAAAACAAAGACCTCTATAATCCGCAAGACTATCATGTTCAGGCAATTACAGGCGATCTTCTGGTTGAGGAAAAGAGGCTTTATCCCGATGAAACCGGCCTACGAAAAGGCCAGCTATTTAATCGTATTATACGAAAAGGGCGTGGTCGTGGGTTGATATTGCTCACAAATCCCGATATTCTAACGCTCGCTTTGAAGGATGCCTACTATGAACACAATATCCGTGAAGCAGTTCGCAGTGTGGACATGATCGTAGTAGATGAATTTCATCTCGCATCGGTCAAGCAAAGTGATATGTTGCTCTTCATGATGCATGAAATGAGCGATGATAAAAGAAGCCGTCTCAATAAGTTTATCTTCCTAAGTGCTACTCCCAACCGCCAGATCGTCGAAAGAGCAAAAGAGGTCGGATTGAATGTTGTCGTATTCGATGATATGAGTACCCCGCTCTCGTGTTCTAAGGGCCTTCCTGTGCTTCCAAAATTAAAGCTTAATGTGAGAAGCGGAGCGATTTATAGAACCTACGAGTTGATCAAAGAGGACTTGGATTATTTTGTTGATCTCTGCAAACATCCGCTTGTCGATGGCAATAGGGCCAAGACGGTCATAATCTTGGACGGAATCTACGAAGTGGACGAGATTTTCAATGTGCTCACAGATGCGCTCAAAGATCAGGGATTTAGGATTGAACGCGTGGACGGGTTGCATTCTGCGACTCCCGAAAAGCTGGAGAAATTCGATGTCCTTGTTTCAAATTCGTCTGTTGAAGTTGGCATCGACTTCAAAGTTGACCGTCTTGTTTTTTCCGGGTATTCTAAAAGCAAGCTCTTGCAGAGAATCGGGCGATTAAGACATAAGACCGAGAACGAGACGTGCGAGGCGGTCTGTTTTGTGCCAGATGTTCTCTACGATCATCTCAAAGGGCTTTTTGCCAAAGCAGGCTCCATAAAGCTAACTCGAAAGGAACTTGCAGAGCAATTGGATAAATTGATGGAATCTGGACTTGACCTCTCATCTTACTCCAGAACATACTCCCCAATGGAAGCATATTTGTATTTAAAATCAAGGATTAAAGGAGGCACCTGGCAGGACTATTTTGGTGAAGAGCATCATGCAAAGGGAATGCCTGAATCAATTCAGGGTGCTGAATGGATAAGAACGCTTACAATTCTTGAGAAGCACTTCCTGGATCAAGAGATTGACGGTCAAATGTATGAGTGGCTTGATGAAGAATCGGAACGCCTGCAAGATGGGCTGCTCAGCTATCGTGGCTCTCGTTTCCAAGCGTTGATGTTCGACAAGAGCGATGGGCAGCTCAAGCTCTATGATTTGATGTACCTACTTCGCCGAGGCAACGTCGAGTTCATGCCCTCGCAGAGGTTTGCCCTGCGGCTGAGGGAAGTCTGTGGTGAAAACTACGACGCAGAGATTAAGCCCAGGTACGAATCAATGAAGAGGTTTGCAGCAGGCTTCTGTTGGTATTACGGCACGATAGGCGATGAGACCAGAAAAGTTCTTTTCAAAGGCGAGGGAGCACATTACAAAAAGATAATGCTTAACGCCGCAGACCATGCAAGAAAACCGCGCATGATTGACGGATTCAAGGTGGAGACTGAACCCAATATTCCGTCGCTTTCATATCTAAACGATACCCTGGTGGAGTACAAGATATTTGCCAGGCTGATCGATCAAAGCGGCTCTTATCTCAAGGCCAAATTCAATTTGGGCGATTTCTTCTACCTTTATCCATATTCAGGAATGAGAAGCGTTGCCTTCGGGCATGATGCACTGTATATTGACTGCCTGATCAGGGATGAGCATGAAAGAAGGAGATGAGTTCGTAAACGTCGGCCACATTAATCAATATCTTTACTGTCCGCGTAGATATTATTATATTTGTTATTTTGATACAATTGAGATGAATTTTTTCCTAAAAGATGGACAACTAAAGCATCAAAATCAATCAAGAAAAGGCGGCTGGATACGGGAATTTTATATTCGATCCGAGAATCTCGGCCTGCATGGCAAGATAGACGTTTTGGAGTCGAAGAACATTAAGAGTGTCGGCACTACCCTAACGCCCATCGAACGCAAGCGCGGCTCTTCTTATCACGACAACGACGAGGTCCAGCTCGCCGCCTACTGCATGCTTCTGGAAGACTACCTGGGCGAGCCCGTGCGCATGGGCTACCTCTACCTCTTCGGCACCAATGAACGCTATGCTATTACGATTACCGACTGGCACAGAAATAAAGTTCTGCAGGTGGTGGAGGCCATCCGCAACATGAGCCTCGACAAGATCCCCGACTTTGCAGATAATACCAAAAAGTGCGAGAAGTGCAGCACAGTGGCGTACTGCCTGCCCGAGGAGACGAAAATGCTGGAAGGAGAAAACGCAAAGGAGACGCGAGAAGCATGAGCAAAGAGAGCGAAGGCATCTTCGATGACAGCGTGGTTTACGTCACCAAGCAGGGCTCCCAGGTGGGCGTAGACGGCGGCAGGATCACGATCTACATGAAGGGTGAGGGAGAGCTGGCATCTTTTCCCATGGGCCAGGTGGACACCATCAACATCTTCGGCAACATCAACTTCACCACACCCTTTGTGGCCAGAGCCAACGAGCATGGC
>Ga0074198_1001532_pt1 | contig 14960 bp, 15 predicted proteins | sample EPASupsiteSAE323_FD_64527 | JGI IMG/M metagenome (GOLD analysis project Ga0074198, IMG submission 64527) | Bioremediated contaminated groundwater from EPA Superfund site, New Mexico - Sample SAE3-23 | ecosystem: Environmental > Aquatic > Deep subsurface > Groundwater > Contaminated ...
TAGCAGTTCAAAGTAGTTAGTTTTAGCCCTTTCCTGCTTAGCTAACTTGCCATGATGCGTCCTCGGCTCACACAATGTGTGAGTTTTCTTTTTTTATAATTAAACTATACTCTATTAAAAATCGTACACTTAGCTTATTACTGTGCCTAATAAACAATTTTATTCAAGTGTCCCAACTTGATTTCTGCCGTTTTCTTTTGCCCTATATAATCCTTTATCAGCAAATTCTATTAATTCAGCTGATATTTCGCCATGTTGAGGAAAAGTTGCAACTCCAATACTTATTGTAACATTTCTTTCTACCATTTCGGATAATCTGAAAGGCTTTTCTGCAACAGTATTACAAATTTTATTTGCTATAATTACTGCTTCTTCAATATCGGTATTATCAAGAACGACTGTCATTTCTTCTCCACCATATCTGGCAACAAGGTCAGATGATCTTACAGTTTTCTTAAGCGTATCTGCAACCTGCCTTAAAACAGCATCCCCAGCCTGATGACCGTATGTATCATTGAATTTTTTGAAAAAATCAATATCTATAAGCAGTAAAGAAATATTGGTATTATATCTTTTAGATCTTTCAATGGCATTTGCCAGATGTTCCTGGAAAAATCTATGATTATAAAGCCCTGTAAGTCCATCTATTGTCGCAAGTTTGTATGTATATTCAAAATCTCTTGATTTCATAAGATACTTGATAATATACATAATAGTAAAAGTCAGGGTTATTATTAAAATCGGATTTACAAAATCAATCCAGATAAAGAATTGTTTAAGAAGGAATGACGTAAATAAAATATAAAACGCAAGTATACTGACAATAATAAATGATGAAATAGCTGTTGAGCGTAATTTTAAAACTATTACACCTGTAAATATACTTAAAAATGAGCATATTAACAGATTTATCCAGGGATCAACCTTTTTTATCGGGTTATTATCAATAATATTATTGAATACTGTCGCAAGTATTTCTGTTCCCGGAAAAATGGCGCTAAATGGTATACTTTTTATGTCATAAAGTGCAATAGCTGTTGCTCCAATAAAAACAACCTTATTTTTAAAATAATCCGGAGGTAAATCAGGCTTTTTACCCTGTTTAACAGCATTTATGGATTTGATTACCTGCCAGAATGGAACCTGTGTTATGGTCGATTCGGCTCCATACCAGTTAATAATCATTCTACCGTCTCTATCAAGCTGGAGTTTTCTTTTGCCTAACAAAAGCTGATTATTTTTGTTAATTTCAAATGTATCTAAATTAAGATTTTCATGTTTTTGCAGATAATTATAAGCCGTTTTAAATCCTAAATATGGGTAAAAATCATTTTTATATTTTACAAATAATGCACCTCTGCGTGTTATACCATCTTCATCTCTTGTAAGGTTTATCATGCCAATATTCGGCGTTGATTGTATTATATCTTTTATAATAAGTCTGCAGTTAGAAAAATTAAAATCAGAAAAATCAATTGTACTACTGTGATTTTCTACGTCTACTTTTAATGTGTCAGGTAAATCAGGTGGATTAACAGTTTCTCTATGATCAAAATTTATTGATGTGAAGACATTATTATACTTTCCCATAGTAAAGGCGAGTTCTTTATCTTTATTTTCAAAACCTTTTTGATATCCAATAAACATAAGATCAAATACAATAGAATCGACTTTGCCTGCTTCAAGATAATTGATCACTTTTGCATAAATATCTCTGTTCCATGGGTATCTGCCATATTGATTTTCAAGTATTTCAAGAGAATTATCATCAATAGCAAGAATTACAACATTAGGATTCGGCTTTATAACTGTACCAGCCATACGAAACCTGAAATCAAGAGTTTTTAATTCAAGATCTTCAAATAATTTATTCATATTTAAAAGTTGACCAACAAGCCATAAAATAGAAATCATAGTAACAGTCAACAAAAAATATAATAAATGTCTGAAACTTTTCTTCTTCAATAGCTGATTTAGTTTTTGCATATTTATTTCTCGACTCTTTATTAAAAACAAGTCATCAAAAATATACTACGATTTTTTACATAACTTGTTTATGTGCGAAGGTGAATTGTTTCAAATGAGAATGATGTATTTCCATTTGATATTTCATTTTTAATAATATTATTATTTAGAGAAAAAATAAACTTTTTTAATTCCTTCGTAGTAAATTCAAGTCTTCCGGGATTGTTTAAAAAAAGAAGCAGACATTCTTCGTTAATGTTCATTACGTTAAGCGGCTCCATCCAAAATATTTAAATGCCATAATGATATGCGGTAGCGAGGGTGCTGGATTTCAAAATTTCTTCATCCTATGAAGGACTTCCGAAATCCAAACTCGTTCAAGTAATATATTATTAAATTTTTCAGCTATCAACATCCTCCAAAGGATGAATTTAAAAGGGTGTTAGAGGTTTAGACCATCATACTTTTGTATGACAAAGAGGTTCTGTAATCAACCAAAGAGTTTATTATTTTCATTCTTTTGTAGAATTATTGAATTTTAATACTTACTTTTTAACTTCTCCAATTCTTATGTTAAACTATAACTATGATGATAAGGCTTGTCTGGGTATTAATAAGGTAAGATTATGACTGGATATATTTTAATTTTTCTTGGCGGCGGGCTTGGAGCAAGTTTAAGATATTTATTTACGGTTTTAAGTTACAAACATTTTGATGTTAACTATCCGGTAGGAACATTTATTGTAAATATCATAGGATGTCTTTTTATTGGCTTTATAATGGCTCTTATAATTACTAAAACTCATATTATAAATAATAATTTAAAACTGTTTCTTACAGTTGGACTGGCTGGAGGATTTACTACTTTCAGTACATTCAGCTATGAAAGTCTTACTCTTTTAAAAAATGGCCATGTATTAACCAGTATAATATATATGACACTCAGTCCTTTAGTTTGTCTTGGTGCAGTTTATCTTGGAACATTTTTTGCGAAATATTTATAATTAAAAAGGTTAATAAATCTTATGAAAATTATTTTTTTAGGTGTACCGGATTTAGGGCTTTTATGCCTGAATGCATTAATTGAAAAAAAGAAAAATATTATAGCGGTTGTTCCGCCTGTGAAGAGTAATCCCACACATAGTTTGATGGTGGAAATATCAAAAATTCATAATATTCCTCTTTTACCATTTGAAAATTCACCTAAAGAGCCTGACTTTATCGAAGCTTTTAGAAAATTTAAGCCAGATATTGCAATTGTTTGCGCATTTGATCATAAAATACCTGAAGAATTATTAGAAATCCCACCTCTTGGATTTATTAACTGCCATCCATCGCTTTTACCTGATTATAGAGGAGGCAATCCCTATTTTCATGTAATAGTGAATAATGAGAAAAAAACCGGTGTAACAATTCATTATATGGATAAAAACTTCGATACCGGCGAAATAATAACTCAAAGTGAATTAGATATTAAACCTGACGAAACATTTGGAACTATTTTTAACAAGCTGAATAAAATATCAATAGAAATGATTACAGATATTGCAGACAAGTTTGAAAAAAATGGCAGGTTACCGGGAATTCCACAAAATCTGTCAGAGAAATATAAAACTTCACCTGCTATTAATCCAAACAACAAAGATACTTTAATAGACTGGTCAAAAGATGCTGCTTATATTGAAAGATTTATAAGAGCATGTAATCCAATATACGGAGCTGTATGTCATTTTAGAAGATGTGAGACAAAAATATGGTCTGCCGGATATACAGATGAAATAACCGGACATGACCCGGGAACCATAGCTAAAGTTTCAAATGACAGCATATCCGTTGCTACCGGCAAAGGATTACTCATACTAAAAACAATCCAGCTTGGATTTTTCATGATTACTGATGCAAAAGATTTTATAAAACGTACAAATCCTCAGGTCGGAGAAAAGTTTTTATAAACTAAATCAGCTTAAAAAACTTAGCTCATCAAGTACAAGCTGCCTGATTTCTGGATCATCATTATTTAGAAAACTTTCAAGTAATACTTTTGCTTTGCTGTCAGGATATTCTGCTGCTATATCTGCTATTCCTGCGATAGCTTTCATTTTAATATTGTTTAATCTATCATTTGTTGCTTCATTAAGTAAATCAAGCATATTATCTGAATTCATATAACAAAGAGCCATCACTGCTGAATCTCTTACAAACTCATTATCATCTTTCAACATAAATTCTAATTTATCAATGGAAAATTCCGAAGAATTATCAACAAAAGATCTTGCTGCAAAACTTCTTATTATTTCATTTTCATTTGACATAAAGTTTATTAATTCTTGCGTTGATAAATGATCAATATAATTAACAATTTCAGAAATTTTTTCTGATTTTAGATTTTGATCATTACAGGAATTAAGTTTTTGAACTTTTTCAATGATTGAATCAGAAAAAATTTTTTCACTATTCGAAATGATAGGATTTGATGTAAATTGTTTATTTATTTTATGAGCTGTATTGGTTTTGTCAACTGTCTTTGCTCTCTTAAACATAGCGTAACCTCAAGTATTGATTATATTTTAGAATTTGTACATATATCCTAAGTAAAAAAAGATTTTGAATTTGCTTAAAAAAGTCTTTTAATTTCTCATTTGTAAACAAACTGTAACATTTTTCATAAAAATTGTTCAATAAATTTTAGCACAACTGGCTAAATTCTGCTTCCAGTCTAAAAGCATGCCCGAAAATTACATATATAAAATTAATATTAATAAAGCTAAATATATGGCAAAATATTTAGTAAATATATGATATGCTTAGTTATAAGCAATCATAATCATGTATAAGTTAATGATTAAGGTAAAAATTTAACTTTGAATAAAATATCATGTGGTCTAAAAGCTTGTAACGATAAGGAATAGCCTGTATATGTATACCGACTGGAAAAATTATTTTAAACAATATATACCGGCTGAAGAGTATATTCCGGATAATATTATTTCAAAAAACTTAAGCAGCCTTGTTTTTTTTATTGCACTTGGCATGTTTGCGTCTATGGGACTGATAATAAAAGTTGAAGAACATGCTAATTCTAACAATAGCAAGGACCGGCTTTCTGTAAAAATTCAAAGAATCAAGCAGAGTGTTAAAAATATAGAAATACAAAATACCTATCTTGAATCTGAAATTTTAATTTTAAACCACCAATTAACCCAAATATTTCAGGCAAAGGAAAATCAGGAAGTTATAAAGCTTTCTAAATTAACAGGAATGAATAAAATAATCGGTTCTGGTATCGTCCTTGAAGTGTCTGACAGTGATAGACCTCTTCAAATGGAAGAAAATCCAAATTTTGGCATTATTCATAATACAGATTTACTTGAATTGGTTAATAGTTTATGGGCTAATGGGGCTAAAGCTATCTCTATAAACAATCAAAGAATAACTAACAATACTGATATTAATTGTATAGGGCCAACAATACTTATCAATAAAACCAGAGTCACCTCCCCATTTTTAATAAAAGCCATTGGAAATCCAAAACAGCTTGCAAACGGGGTTAAAAGCGGATATATTAAATCATTAGAATTATACGGAATAAAATATCATATAGAAAAATTTGAGCGGATAGAAATTCCGGCTAATGGTACTATAATATTATCAAAAGTCTTTATGCCTACTTTTGAAAAACCAAAAACAGATTTTGACGGAGTGTAATCATGTGGATACCATTAGTTGGACTTATTATAGGATTAGTTGTCGGAGCAGTGTTTCCAGTCAGTTTGCACGTTTTTGACGCTAAGTATCTTTCTATAAGCGCATTAGCAGCCATAGATTCAGTGTTTATAGGTTTTAGGGCAAAATTAAATAATCATTTTAATACTACCCTTTTTACAATTGAATTTGTTTTGAATACAATTATAGCTATTGGCTTAGTTTATCTTGGCGATATAATGAATACAGATTTATTTATTGCTGTTGCTATAATTTTTAGTGCAAGAGTTTTTTATAATCTTTCAAATTTAAACCATCAATTATTTTTTCAGAAGTAAATTAGTGTTAGTTAGATAAAAAGAGGTCAAGCGTAAGTGAATAATAATTTCGGACCAACAAATTATGATGACAAATTCCGCAGAGAAAACCGTGATATCGCAAATCAAGCAAATATTAAGGTAGTTGGAGTAGGCGGTGGCGGAGGAAACGCTGTCAATAGAATGATTGCAGCTGGTCTTAGTGGAGTAGATTTCTGGGCATTAAATACAGATGCACAAGTTCTTCAAATGTCAGGCGCTCCAAATAGAATTCAGCTTGGTAACAAATTAACGAATGGCCTTGGTGCAGGCGGTGATCCAGTAAGAGGAGAAAAAGCCGCTGAAGAAAGCCGCGATGATATCATGGTTGCCCTTGATGGTGCAGATATGGTATTTATCACAGCTGGTATGGGCGGCGGTACAGGAACAGGCGCTGCTCCTGTTGTTGCTCAAATTGCAAAAGAACTTGGGGCTTTAACTGTTGCTGTTGTTACAAAACCATTCAGTTTTGAAGGCAAACGCAGAATGAATCAGGCTTTGCAAGGGCTTGAAAAACTTAAAGAAAATGTTGATACATTAATTGTTATCCCTAACGACAAGTTAATTGAAGTTGTTGAACGCAGAACAACAATTAGAGAAGCTTTCTTTGTTGTTGATGAAGTACTTCTCCGTGGTGTTCAGGGTATCTCTGATATTATTACCGTACCTGGACTTATTAACGTTGACTTTGCTGACGTTAAAGCAATTATGACTATGTCAGGATCAGCACTTATGGGTATTGGTCGCGGCAGTGGCGAAGGAAGAGCTTTAGAAGCTGCAAGAATTGCTGTTAACTCACCTCTTCTCGAGACATCAATCAACGGAGCAAGCGGTGTAATATTCAATGTTACCGGTGGACCTGATATGACACTTCATGAAGTTTATGAAGCTGCTGAAGTTGTTCATAATGCTGTTTTAGATGACGCTGTAGTTATATTTGGTGCTGTTGTTGATGACAGAATACAGGGAGAAATTCAAATAACTGTTATTGCAACAGGATTTGAACTAAAAGCAACTAACGGTGAAAAGAAAATGGACTATGGTGCAGCAGCAGTTCAAAAACTTTTCTCTACACCTGTACAAAGTAAAAAATCAACTCAGGAAGTAGCAAGTAATCTGCTTGATATTCCTGAATTCCTGAAAAAACCTTTCTAAGTTTAGAAAAAGGTTAAAGATATTAAAGAGGTGAAGATAAATCTTCATCTCTTTTTGTTTATATCTGTTTTTAACTCATGCCTAAATAAGAAAGATTTTTTTCCTTAATTTGCAATTTAATAAATAGTGAGCAAAAGGTGTTTCAGGGGCAAGCCCCCGAACCCCCTAGAATTATATAGTAAAATTGTTTTTCTCTGCTTCATTACTTACTTTCAGGATGATAGCTTGTAAAAGTTTTTCAGACAGAGTACTAATTTTTCTCCCCATGCCAAATTATTTTGAAATGAAACTTCACAATTTCGCAATTTCGATCATTACACTATTGAAATTGCGAAATAGTATAAAGAAATGCTTCAATAAAATTATTTTTTAATAATTTCTCATATTAGCTCATAGTGCGCATTGCAATAGTTTTTTAAGATAATTAAATAAAATAAGAGTAAATTTTATTTTTAAGGCTATAATTTAGTAATAATAAGTATTTTAGCTAATTTAACATATGTTATTGTAAATTTATAAGCGAATATTAAGCTTCTGATGTTCCTTTTTAACTCCTTTGAATTACTATAGATACACGGGTTCATTAGACTAAATCATACAAAAAGACCTTGCCTATTATAAGAAAAATTATTATATTTATATGTGAAGTATCGGGGTCACAAAAAATAATAATTCTATACAAGATTTAAATAGCGGGGTGATGATTAATAAATTTAATTGTTTTATGTCCTGATCAGGGGCATTTATAAACAACTAAAGAATTGGTCGGAATGAGAGAGACAGTTAGCGAGTTTAGTAGTCAGGTTTGCGTGGAGGAAATTAAAGTGCTAGAGCACGGTTACATTCAAATCTATACTGGAGATGGAAAAGGGAAGACAACAGCATCTTTAGGTTTAGCTTTAAGAGCAATAGGCCATGGCTGGAAAGTTTTAATAATTCAGTTTACAAAAGGCGAACATAATGTTAATTATTACGGCGAAATAATATCTGCTTCAAAATTGATGCCAAATCTAGAAGTTGCGCAGTTTGGACTGGATCGCGTAATTTATTCACATAATATAAACATTGAAGACTACAAAGAATCAAGAAGAGGCTGGCAGTTTGCTAAAGAAGCAATAGACAGCGGTAAATATCAACTCATCATATTAGATGAACTTAATATCTGTATTGATCTGGGAATGATTAAAATTTCAGAAGTTAAGGAAACATTAAAAAATAAACCTCAAAATCTTGAAATCGTACTTACAGGTCGTCGTGCACATCCTGAATTAATTGCAATGGCTCATCTTGTTACAGAAATGCAGCCTGTTAAACATTACTTTGATATGGGTGTCAGAGCAAGACAGGGTATAGAATATTAAGTTTACATACTTTTATTAATAGAGAAGCCTTTTTGAAAAAGGCTTCTCTATTTTTTTTATAGTATAAATTCTTCCTGATAAGCCCATGCACTGTGATTATGAATGCTTTCAAAAGCTTCACAATCAATTTCAAACCAATTTATAAAATTAACTTTGTTTAATTTTGAGACAATATCTCTTAAAAGATCCTCGACAAATTTTGGATTATTATAAGCCTGCTCTGTCACATATTTTTCATCTTCCCTTTTTAAAAGGGGATAAATCGGACTGCTTCCGCACTGTTCAATTAACTCCACCAGATCTTCTATCCAGATAATTTTATCAGGATCATAGCTTATTCTAACTTTAACATTCGTTCTCTGATTGTGTGCACCGTAATCAGAAATCTCTTTGCTGCAAGGACAAAGTGTAGTGACAGGAACGCTCACTTCAAGAATAAATTTATAATCACCCTTGCTCAAAATTCCCTCGAACCCGCAGTTATAACCAAGAGGACATGAAAGTCCACTAACAGGTGCTTTTTTATCAATAAAATATTTAAATTCGAATTTTAATTCAGCATTGTCTGTATTAAGTCTGCGTGTAATTTCCTCAAGACATCCTTTTATATCAACTCCAAGAAGATTCTTTTGTCCCCATTCTGTCAAAACCTCAATAAATCTTGACATATGAGTACCTTTAAAATTTCTAGGCAGAGAAATGCTCATGGTTGCTCTTGCATTAACAACCTGTCCTTCTTCATTTTTTCTCTGAATATTCAGGGGTACTTCAACATTCTTTACCCCGACTTTTTGAATATCTATACCTCTATGATCTTTCAGGCTTTGAATATCTTTTAATGTTGTTCTTGTCATTACTATTCTTCTATTTGATCAGGATTAAGTTCTTTTGAATCGTCACGCGTCAGGACATGTATAAGTTTTTTAGCTGCTGCCCTTTGTACATGTGATGGTGCTACCCGTAAGAGTTCAACTGCCTTAATCATTACAGGATCATAATCATACCATCTACTCCCTTTGTCCTGATACTTTGTGATGGTTTCATAAACTCTTTCTATTACGTCTGCGGCAACTTGATCCTGTAATTGTACAATAAATTCTTCTGCCATATCCTTATTATCATCAGGCGACAGGCTTAAAAGGTCCATTGCTTCTTGTAAAAGCGGATCTCTATCATACCAGCGACGTTTGTCAGTCATATAATTTTATCCTTTTCGTAACTAGTTTCTCAATTATTCCAGATTCTTTATTTAATAACATTATTTTATCATAATAAAAAAAGTGAAATCAGGTTACAGTTGTTTCCTTTTAAGTTTATTCTGCATTAATATTTTTCTGCATACAAAAACACTCCGGAAATTATCCCGGAGTGTTTTTTTGAACTTTAAAGTTTATTTGTTAACAAGTTCTTTGAATTTTTTGCCAGCTGAGAAAGCAGGAACTTTCTTTGCAGGAATTTTAATTTCTTTTCCTGTTTGTGGATTTCTGCCTGTTCTAGCAGCACGTTTGCGGGATTCGAATGTTCCGAATCCAACTAATGTTACTTTTTTACCTTTAGAAACTGTTTTTTCAATGGTGTCTAAGGTAATGCTAAGAATTTCTGAAGCCTGTTTTTGGGAAACTTTAGCTTTTTTTGAAATCTCTTTTACTAATTCTTCTTTGTTCATTTGTTTTCCTCCTCACAAATGGTTACAGCTCAATTATATAGATATTTCCTTGATTGACAAGGTGTAAATTTAAAATAGACTGTTTTCTGGGTTTCTAAATATTGTTCACAATGGGCTATATATGAGAAATAGAGAAGGTTACAGACTTTATAAAAAATAAAAATATTATTAACAAATGTAACAAAAGGGAGTGTATATTTATCTGTATGTTAATAAATTCAGAAAACTTTATAGTTGATATAAAATTATCTGATAATTTATTATATTCATTAGAATATCTATCTTTAGTTCAGGAAAAGACAAAATATGTTTAATATAAAATTTAACGCTTCAAGTTGCTTAGTTGGTATTTTAGCCATTACTCTCTTAATATTTCTTTTTAAATTATGGTTTTTAATATTTATAGTTATTATATTTTGCGTACTGTATGGGAAATTAAGCAAAATAATTAATATAAATAGTACGGCTAAACGTGAATTTGTCAGCAAACCTGGAAAAATATATAAAGAGTGCACTTATTGCGGAACGAAAGCTGAAAGAAACTCAAATTCATGTAATTCCTGCGGAAAACCTTTTGAACACTCCTGATAAATTGAATAGAGAAACCATGAATATAAAGTTAAAATCAACGATTAAAAATATAATAAATAGTGAAAATTCACTTCTTATAAAAATCATTTTCTTTTCACTGCTGTGTTTCGGGATTTTAACAACGTTAATAATATTTAATATTCAGCAGATTAATTATTTTGATAATGCTCTGGTTATTAACTTTAACCATTTTGCTTTAAAACATTCTTCTGATTCTATGATTTTTATAACAAATCTTGGCTCGGTAATGTGGGTTTTACCAGTTGCATTTCTCTTAATAATTGGCTTTCTAAAATTAAAACGCTTTAGAGAAGCTTTTTTTCTTTTTATGATTACAGGAGGTGCAGGTTTTTTAACTGTAACACTTAAGTGGTTAATAGGAAGATCAAGGCCGGCAATTAATTATCAACTTACACATGCCTACTGGTATGGCTTTCCTTCGGGACACACTACCCTTGCAACCTGCTTTTATGGAGCTTTAATTTATCTCGCATATGTTTATATTAAAGATAAATGGTTAAAAACTTTTGTTTTGATATTTTTAAGTATTTTAATACTACTTATAGGTATAAGCAGAGTATATCTTGGTGTGCATTTTCTTACCGATGTCCTCGCAGGGTTTAGTATAGGTATTTTCTGGACAGCTTTCTGCGTACTTATTTATAAAAAATGCAGAAATTTGTAATAGAATTGAAGTTTAAATCCTTTATTTCAACAGGTTTCTGATTTTTCTTACAACATCTTTATTAACAGCCTGCTTTGCCGTTAAGTTTCCATTCCAGACAGGTTCCAGTGCTGTATTAACTGTATCCATAATTTCAGGATAATTTTCCGGAGCCGGCGTTGGTATAGACCCGGGAATTATCTTAACAAACAACTCGGAGTTTTCGGGCGATAAATTTTTGCTCAGAAATATATCGGAATTTGCAACATCAACCCTTGCAGGAACGACAAGTCCACTTTTTGTAAAGCTCAGACATACATTCTTTGAAGCTAAAAATTTTATCAGCCTCCAGGATTCTGCTTTATGGACTGACATTTTGCTTATTGCCCAGCCTGATGCATCAGCATCAACTATTGAGCCTGCTTTTCCTTTTGGGAATTCAGCAATATCCCATCTGAAATTTACATCTTTTCTAAGTCTTGGCACGCTCCATCTTCCGTTTATCTGCATTGCAAGTTTGCCCTGCATAAAAAGCTGCATCATTTTAGCGCTTCCGGCTTCACTTGCAGTTGGAGCCACATGATATTTATTTCTAAGATCTGCATAAAACTGTATTGCTTCAAGACTTTCAGGTTTATCAATCAAAACTGTTTTAAGGTCAGGGCTGACTATTCCGCCTCCATTACTCCACAAAAAAGGCATCCAGAAAAGAGAAAGATCTTCAAAACCTGTTCCAAAAATATCTGTTTTTTTATCATCGTTTAAATCTTTCGTCAGTTTTCTGGCAGTAACGAGAAATTCTTTAAAATCCCAGTTGTTATCAGGATATGAAACATGAAATTTATCAAAAATATCTTTATTATAGTAAATTACAAGATTTGATATATCTCTTGGCAGGGCATAAAGACTACTTTTATATTTAAAAGCCTTAAGAGCCTCTGGAAAAAAATCTTTTTTAGAAATTAAATTGTCATTTTTCAGATATTGATTAAGATCGAGAAAAATATTATTTTGTATAAAAAGGCTGCCATCAATATTATTTATAAACATAACATCAGGAGTTAAATTTGAAGCTATTAAGAGTTGTAATTTCTGAAAATAATTTTTTGGAATATGAATAAATTCAACTTTTATATCAGAATTTTTAGCTTCAAATTCTTTTAAAATAGGCTTTATTATAGAAACCTCTGTCTCAGAACCCCAGCTTGAAAATTTTATAACTGTTTTTTCCGGTTTTTTTGCACAACCGGAAAGAATTAAAAGAAATATTAAAACAAATAAAAATTTAAAAATCTTTCTCATCACTTATATCTTGTCACAAAGTAAAAGTGTACAAAGTATACTATAATTATTATAATTATACTCAACTAAAATTAGTTATTAAGTTTTTCAGATAAATAATACTGATATAAAGTATCGAGGTACAGAAATGGCGCTAACAAACAGTATTTTGGTTATAAGCGATAAGCAGGAAGATATTACAAAATTTCGCTCCAAGATAATTTTATTAAGAGAAATAGATACTGTTATAGAATCTAACTTTGAAAAAGCTGTTGAATCATGCCGTAAATACATACCTGATGCTGTAATAATGTTTGTTCAAGATAAAAATGAAAATTTATTTGAAATTTGTAAAAAAATAAGAAAAGATCCTGTTTTAAAAATTACTCCCATTCTTTTAATATTTAACTTTTTTGACGAACAATATGTTCTTTCCTGCTTTGATTCAGGAATGAGCGATTATATAGTTTTACCCGCAAAAGATTCAGAAATTTTAATGAAAGTAATCTGGAATCTTCAAAAAAATGAACTGGCTAGAGAACTTGAGAAAAAAGAAATTTTGCTCAGCAATCTTGGTGTTATCGATAAAAGAAGTGAAGCATACACATCTGAATTTATACCAAAAGTGTTTGCAAACGAAATTAACACTGCCAGAAAATATAAATATCCTGTGGTTTTAATGGCTATCTGCCTTGATGATAATACTGACAAAAATAAAAACCGTTTTCTTGCATCAATTATTAAAAAATCTATACGAACCAGCGATATTCTGGGCATTGCAGGAGCAGGAAAATTTTATATATTTATGCCAAGAACAGATGAAAAAGGTGGATATACTGTTTATAACAGAATAAAAGAATCTTATACAAATGAATTTCCGTTAAGTGCAGGAATTTGCGAATCAAAAGGCGATATGGATTTTGAATATTTAAGTTCATGTGCTTCAAATGCTTTAAACGATGCTATATCACGCGGCGGAAACAGGATTATTGTCTTTAACAAAATTGAAGAACCTGATGGAGACGCAAAAACAACAAAAGAATGGCTTAATAAGATTCAGTCTGATAAAAAAAGCTATGAAACATTTAAAAACAAGTTTTCAAAAAAGGCTTATTCAATTATTTCTCCGGTTTTTGAAAAAATCAAAAAAGATATGGAGAAAAAATATCAGGATAATATTGTTATTGAACAGTTTATTACCGATACTAACTGTTTCTTTTCCATAAAAGAGCCTGTTAATGGAATTCAAATTTCTTTAAAAATTACAGATCCCGGTTTTGCAAGGGTAATGATAGATCAGTTAAATAAATTTGCGGGAAAAACCGAAGATAAACGTTCTATTATGGAGATCACAGACTTAACAGAAGAAACCGTTGTTAATATAATGAAAAATTTATTCAAAGAGTTTAAAACCCTTGATAATAATTCTATTTTATAGCTGATTCAGGCCTGTTAAAGTCTGTAAAAAGATCCACCAGTATATTATTGTTTTTATCTGTATATTTAACATTAACACGCCTTACAATAACAATACTGTCTGAATTTTGTGCAATATCCTGTTTTACGGCTGTAACACTATATTTATCATTAAAAGTTTCTACATTAGTGATTTCAGGAAGATCTCCTGCATCATAATTAGTTTGAAACTGCCATTTTAATTCAATTGCTTTTAAATAAGTTTTTGCCAGACTGTTTGCATTAACTATATCCTGATCTTTAGCAGACAGATTAATGCTTTCACAAAATGGAAGACTTAAACATACAACAGTAATTGCAAAAAAAAGAGTAGCTATTACCATTTCCAGTATTGTATAGCCTTTTAATCTTTTATTCTTGTTATTTGCACAGCTACAAATATCTTGGTACATTATTAGAAACTCCTTCAATTTGAATAACCTGAACATGAGCCTTATTAAATGATAAATTCCAGTTTATACCTTTAATTAAGGCATAGTCATCGTCAACAGTTATTCCGGAAATACTTCCTTTGAGTATTTGATCTGTTATTCCATTATTATAATTTAGCAAATAGGTTAAAGTTGACTGACTTTTATCAATATCAGTTGCTATAAGATTCTCCGTGCCGCTTACAGTAGTTATATTTAAAACCGGACACGTATTATTGTCCCAGCTGTATTTAGTTGAACTTGAAAATTGGTACAAATCAGACATTCCTGCTGTATTATCCGCAAGATAAAAGGCTTTAAAGTAATATTGAG
>Ga0074198_1001534_pt1 | contig 14951 bp, 12 predicted proteins | sample EPASupsiteSAE323_FD_64527 | JGI IMG/M metagenome (GOLD analysis project Ga0074198, IMG submission 64527) | Bioremediated contaminated groundwater from EPA Superfund site, New Mexico - Sample SAE3-23 | ecosystem: Environmental > Aquatic > Deep subsurface > Groundwater > Contaminated ...
CAACTTGAGCCCTGTACAGAGCATTTTTGATCACTAGGTTTTTATTCTATGAAGGTAATAATAATTTTATTAGTTCAAATTTAATATTGTCAAAACATTTTAGGTTTTCTGATTAAAAAGTGTTAGTGATCCATAGATCACTAGGTAATCTGGGAAATAATTTCTCCGAATTGGACAAGACAATGAAATAAGTGGAAATTATTTTCCATAGTGATCATATTTTCGCTGTTCAGGTTGAGCATAATCTGATAGAACTCTCTATCCTGAATGATAAAATTAGAAATCCACTTACTGTAATTAATTCGCTTATTGAATTGTATGCTCCGGAATTAGAGACAGAAATTAGTGTTTATGTAAACGATATCGACGATATAATAAAAAATCTTGATAAGAGATGGCTGGAATCTGAAAAGACTATACGTTTTTTGCAGAAACATTATGGAATAGGAAAAAATGAAACATAAGTTGTTTTTACATTATTAATAAAAACCTGATATTTCTATTTCTTCTGTTTTTTGTTTAATGATTGCAGGCATTTATTATTAAATCATATATATCAGGCTATTAGATCAGGGTGCAAATCCAGCCTGCCTGTACGCAGAATATCCTCCTGCAAGGTTAGAGAGCCTGTTAAAACCATGCATCTTAAGAATACTTGCAGCAATACTAGCTCTCTGTCCTCCCCTGCACATTACAATATAGTGCAAAACGGGATTTAGTTCTGTATTTCGTATCCTAAGATCATGCCATGGGATGTTGACTGATATATCTGCATGTCCTGCATTCCACTCCTCAATTGATCGCACATCAATTAAGACTGCTTCATCAGCCATTATCATAGCATTAGCATCAATAGGAGATATAAGTGGGATATGATCTATTGGGAGCCCGGAAGTCGCCCATTTTAACATTCCACCGTCAAGGTACCCGATAATTTTATCGAAACCAACCCGATGAAGCTGTATAGATGCCTCCTCTGCCTGTCTCCTTTCATCAACCACAAGAAGAATGTCATGATTTGGCGGAAGAACCCAGCCTGCCTGTGTAGCAAAGTTTCCAGCAAGATCAATATTCCAGGAACCAGGTATATGAAGTCCAGAAAATGCTGCATAACTGCGTACATCAAGGATAATAATATCTCTTTTTTTCATAAGATCAGAGAAGGATTCTGTTACAATTGGAATTGGTTTGGTAAGGCTTTGCATAGGTGCAGGCCCGATCCTGTTTATCTCAAAACAACGGGAGAAATGATCTGGAGCGGCTGGCATATTTGAGGAGAATGCAAGAGTAAAGGCTTCACGGTCAGGTATGCGGAGAGCATAGTTATATTTTTTTTCATAACCCAAAGTACTTGTTCTTTTCGCTGCCATAGATCTTCCACAAAGGGATCCCTGTCCATGTGCAGGGTAAATCTCACATTCGTCAGGCAGTGGCATGATCTTCTCATGCAGACTGTCAAAGAGACATGCTACCAGATCTTCTCTTCCTAAAAACAGGTCTGGTCTTCCGACATCACCAACCAGAAGGGTATCGCCGGAAAAAAGGGCAACCGGGGTCTCACCCCTGCTGGTGTCTGTTGCAAGATAACAGATATGATCAGGGGTATGTCCTGGTGTTTCAATCACCGTAAATCGAATATCATCTATGTAAAACGTGTCTCCCTCTAAAACAGAGATATGAGGAAATGCACACTTTGCTGATTTTGGAGCAACGATTAATGCTCCGGTTGATGTTGCCAGATCAAGGTGACCGGATATGAAATCCGCATGGAGATGGGTTTCTAGTATTCGGGTAATAGAAAGTTCCATCTCTTTTGCAATTGTGATATACCGGTCAATATCGCGTGACGGATCAATGACAGCACAGGTTTTGTCTCCGGCAACAAGGTAAGAACTCTGTGCGATACCTTGTATGAAAAACTGGTGGATGATCATATGCTCTCATCAATTCATTGTGAGGAAACAGATGAGTTTTGTGATCTAATAACCAATAATATTACCATCACTGCACATCTGGAAAACTAATATATGTAGATAAATCAATCAATGCTCCTTAATTCGGACTAAAAGCCTTAAATGCTGTTATTCTGAAGAAAATTGTTAATGATAGTAGAATAAAATTACAGGATACGAAAAAATAGCATGAATCATGATTGCTGGCAATCACCTCTATACATAATATCCGGTGAACAGGGAGAAGGAAAAACAAGTTTCCTCATAGATATTCTGGAGAAACTGGCAGAAAGCGGAGCCAGAATCAGGGGAATCGCTGCTCCAGGTTATTTCAAGGATGGTTTAAGATCTGGTTTTTCTATACTTAATCTAGAGACGGGAATATCAGAGGAACTCTGTTCGGTTACGCCATCTGAAGGTAGTGAAAAACACGGGCGTTATTTTTTTAAACCTGAAGGGCTCTTTTTTGGATACAAAGCCCTCCTAAATCCCATTACACCTGGAAAAGCAGACCTCCTGGTAATTGATGAGGTAGGAAGATTTGAACTCGAAGGAGCGGTCTGGTCCAATAGCATTAACCAGATTCTAAAAATGCCATATCCACCAATGATCTGGACCGTCAGAGAAAGTCTCGTAGATGTAGTAACTAAAAAATGGCCTGTGACACGAACAATAGTCCGGAGGGTGGCTTCTATTAATCATGAAGAATTTATTAGTGACCTAAAGGATGAGATAATGTACTATCGTTCTTACATCTCACAAAATCTTATTTAATACATGATATCATTACCGTACTCATAAACTCTTTTACTAAAAAATCGTAGATTTGAGGAAATAAAAGGCAAAAACTGTCAGGAATCTTATTCACCAGAGTCCTCAACATACCAGTCAACTTTCATATGCTCAAGGCTTCCACTTCTCATGAGGAGGATGACTTGTGCCATGATCGAAAGGGCTATCTCCTTTGGGAGATTCCGACCGATACAAAGTCCAACGGGACAATAGAGTCTTTTATCGATCACTCCTCCACGGTTTCTGATATTTCGGATAAGTATAGCAGCCTTGTTTTTACTCCCGATCATCCCAATGTATGGAATATTACTGTTTTTTAGGAGTTGTTCCAATACTACTTCGTCATGTGAATGGCCATAGGTCATGATTAAACAGTAACTCTTGTTTGATAGTTTAATATTTGAGGCAATGTCATTGAATGGAGCACATAATAGGCTTTTAGCCCCTGGAAAACGTTCATTATCAACAAATTCTTTTCTATCATCATATACTCTGTATGGTATCTCCAAAACTTCACAGAGTTTTCCTAGATAAAGGCCGATGTGCCCTCCACCAAATATAACAAGTTCAGGTTCAATTATCAGCGGTTCTATGAATACAGTAAGAGATCCACCACATACCCCGAGACTCTTATCCCCTTCTGAAGGCTTCCATTCTTCATCTTCTCCCTTGGAAACAAAATCTCTGGTGATACAAATCTCCTTTGTTATCGCCTCCTTTGCAAGTGATATACACAAGAGTTCGACAGCCCCGCCTCCGACTGATCCTGCTGTGTCTCCATATGTATTTACTGCCATTTTTGATCCGGTTTTTCTTGGAGTTGATCCTTCTGCTTTGATGATAGTAACTATTGCACAGGGGATACCTTCTGTATACCATTTTGTAATACTATTTAGCCACATTTAATTCCCTCTCATTTCTGTTCACTTGATTATAGAGATGCAAGTTTATTAGTGAGGTCTGCCATGTCACGAACCATATTAATTCGCTCAAGAGCCCCGGGTGGAGAATATGCGATACTCCCTCCTCCAAGCTCTGCATACCTTGCCATGAGTTCCATATTATTCACCAAAGTTACTCCAATCATGTCTATTCCAAGATCAAAAAGTACCGGACTAGGTGGAACAGTGGGTCCCATCATTACACGGATTTTTGCTGATGGTGTGCGACGAATTACTGCGGCAAGGGTTTCATTAACCAGAGTAAGTCCACTCATAAGTACAATTCTAGCCTGCCCTAACACTTCGTCCGCATCATTCCAGTGAATGTCACCAGGTCTTGGAAAAAGTTCTATTATGTTAACCGGCCTTCCTATTTCACGCCACTGTGCGGCTTCCTTAAAATAACCGATAAAACATGTTGGAACCTTCATCGCAGCAGATTCAACCATGTTTATGGCATTACCTGAAAAAACATTTGAAGGAGCAGGCAGAAGTGATTTAAGACATGCCATTCCAACTGCTCTTCGAAGCGTTTCCCTACTGGAGAGTAGTTTTATCGCAGATTCAAGTCCTGGTTTATATAACCAGTCTCCCATCCATGAGACCATCCCTGGTTTATCCTCAAAACCAGGCATACCTCTGAAAATTGTCGAAAGAGACCACTTACAGGTCTTGACCAGAACCCAGTTCGTATAGATGCGAATATCCTCGATTACATGTTCATGATCTGCTGAGCATGCTATAGTTTTGATCATCTGATCATATTCCGGTATTTCCATAGTACCTTTTGTGAGTGCTATCAATATTATCAGCGAAAATATTAATATTGTGGTATTATTAACTTCAATAAGTTTACTATTTAGAGAATAATTCTGTCTAATATAACTGTGGTTTGGTTTATTGATTGAATGATTTGACCTTTATATGTAAGTTAATTCTTTTAAGTATCCGGCAGAATCAACAAATCTTAACCTGCCGTTAATATATTTTTTATATTGGTATTCTGCGAGAATTTGTTCTGTCTCTTTTTCAATCCCTTTAGTAAGGTCCTGAATAATAATTACACTGGCACCCCTTAATAACCAGCCTTCCATCGCGTAACGGTTGCAATAATCAGAAGCTACACCAATTATTGTTACCTCTAAATTGTCGGTATTGTGATCCTGACAAATATTTCTTATAAATTCATCACGAGGTACTTTTTCTCCAGGTTTATACGGATCATCTAAAAAATAAAATAAATTATCATATGCTGCCTTTTTCATAGGATCAATAATCCTTACACTTGTTAAACCCTCTTCACTCCACATGTTAAATTTATTCTTCGTAAAATATCGTTTATTAGTTAGAAAAGAAACATCAACGGATAAATTCCAATCGTTTGTACCAAATTCACAATGGATTGGGAATTTCTTACTCTCTTCACTAAGGTAATATTCTTCTGTAAAATGGGTATCAAAAACAATCAGGCTATAATCAAAGACACCTTCTTTAATTTGACATAAAAATTTATTAATCGGACCTATAATATCCTGAGCACCATTTATATATAAACTGCCTTCTTTCCGGGTAAAACCATTCTGCATATCACTGATATCCAATATTTTTATTTTTTTCATAATTATTAATCGTTTAATTTAGAAGAAAATAATGATAATTACCTTTTTCATGAATTCTATAACAAATCAGAAAATATTAAGAATTTCAAAGGGAGTGAGATAAGACCTAAAGATATTCACTGATCGGGAAATATTTCCCGCTATTATTTGGTGTATTTCTTTTTGATTCTGATATATTGCAGGAGATCTCTTCATGGGGCATAACATGGACCGATGGTGCTTTGAATGAAAGAAAGACTTCCTTATCCTTTGTAAGTTTCATATCCCTGACAGCCTGCCATGTAACCTGGACTGCAAGAGAGACTTCTCCACAGGAGACAAACACATGACTTATGATACCATATGGTCTGATATCGGATATCACACCGGAGATCACATTGCGTGCACTCATTTTGCCATCAGGTTCACTATATAGTGTAATATCTTCAGGCCTGATCGCAACCATTACCTGTTCGGTCTGAATGTTACTAATAGCATGAACAGTAATCCCTCCAAGGTCTATCAGAATCATACCATCTTCAGAACCAATTACCCTGCCAGGGAGCACATTACGAATTCCAATAAATTTTGCTACATCAGCTGAACAGGGCTCTGAAAATACTTTAATTGTCTCATCTGCCTGGATAAACCTGCCATTCATCATTACTGCTATCTTGTCTGCCAGCCTCTGCCCTTGATAGAGGTCATGCGAAGACATGATTACAGTAGTTCCAAATTCCAGGTTATAATATTTGATTAGATCTTCTATCTTATTGGTCGAGATTGGATCGAGATTTGCTGTTGGTTCATCCAGAAGAAGGAGGTCCGGTTCGTTTATCATAACCCTGGCTAGTGAGACACGTTGCATCTCTCCTCCAGATAGTGTCCAGGCCTTTCGGTTTTCATACCCGGTGAGTCCTATCTCCTTAAGTTTCTCTTCTACTCTCCGGATAATTTCTGATGCTAAAATATGCCGGTATCGAAGACCTATAGCAATATTTTCAAATACTGTCTCTTTGAATGCAACCGGTGTCTGAAAGACCATTCCCATTCTGCGCCGCAAAGTGGTGATATCCTGATTTCGTTCGTATATTGACCTGTTATCCAAAAATATCTTGCCATCTGTGGGAGTATCAAGGAGATTAATTAGTTTGAGCAATGTTGTCTTTCCTTGTCCTGAAGGACCAATAATGGTAAATATTTTTCCTTTTGGAATAACAGCTGAAACCCGATCAAGCACTAATTTATCGCCAAAGGCTTTAGATATATTTTCCAGTCTGATCATGATTCACCTTTGTTGCAAAAATCCCATGATTAAATTAATAACCAGAGCTATGCCAAGGAGGATAATCCCGAGTGCGAGGGAGAGTTCAAAGTTACCCATGGATGTCTGCAGGGATATCGCAGTTGTGAGGACACGTGTGTGTCCCTTGATATTTCCTCCAATCATGATGGCAGCTCCCACTTCTGATATTGCACGTGAAAAACCTATAACAATTGCAGCCATAATCACAAATCTGGTCTCCCTTAAATGACTTATCTGGAATTGAACCTTAGTAGCTCCGAGAGATTTGATGGTATCTGTAAGAATAGGGTTTACTCCCTGTAATGCAGCAATTGTAAGTCCGGTCATAATAGGAATTATCAGAAATGATTGTCCGATTATCATGCCGCTTGGAGTGAAAAGAAAACCGAAAGATCCAAGAGGGCCTGTTCTTGAGAGGAGCATGAAACAAACCAGTCCAACAATGACGGTGGGAAGAGCATAGAGTGTCTGTATCAGACTGATGAGAGTCTTCTTACCTCGGAATTCATTAAAATTTATTATAGTCCCGAGAGGCAGTGCAAAGATTGTGCTAATTAAAACAGAACTGAAAGTTATCTGGAGCGTTTTAGAGGTAATCTCCATTACATCCGGATTGCATGTAATAATAAGATTGATGGCCGTAAAAAAAGCAGAAACTGGATCAATCATCTTTATAAAAAAGAGATGTCTCTGGTATTAGAGTTTACTCAACCGGACTTGAGATCTCTTCTACAGTAACATTAAGAGTTTTTTCATCTCCCTTTGCCGGTACAAAGAGTGGTTTACCGTCCTTCTGGAAGGTTGCAAACCAGTTCTGTACTTCGTCACTTATCAGGAAATTCTCCCACTTCTTTCCTGCATCAACATTAATTCCCACATTCGGGAACTTTTCCGGGTTCACCCTAATAACTGCATAGATATTCAGGAGGTCCTTACCATCTGTCACATATGGAACGAGAGTCAGATTGCCTTCCATAGAGTTGAAGGTAGCAGTGTCAGCTAGTGTGTATCCCTGCTTCTCATCTGCCATGGTAAGGGTCTGTCCCATTCCTGCTGCTGCATCAAGATACCAGGGTGTTGTGTTAACATCGGTATAGTTAAACCCGGCTGCTTTCCAGAGGAGTTTCTCTCGTGCGTGAGTCCCTGACTCGTCACCGCGGGAGATAAAGGATATCTTGTTATCTTTCGTTGCAGCCTCTGCAATTGCCTTGAAGGCTTCACTGGCGGTTAATCCCTTTATCTTTGCCGGGTCTGACTCAGGACCGGCAATAAGGAAGTAATTTGATGCAAATACGCGACGATCTAGTCCATATCCGTCGTCCAGGAACTTGTCCTCTTTTACACGGTCATGGACCATAATCAGGTCAACATCTCCGTTCTGTCCATATCCTATGGCTTGTCCTGTTCCAACTGCTACCCATTCCACACTGACGTTGTTCTGCTCTGCAAACATCTTTGCCAGTTCATCGAGTGCTCCGGTTGCATCAAGACTGGTAGTTGTTCCAATCAGGAGACGGTCCCCTGAGTGTGTAACTCCGGTAAGATCTGTAACCTTCTCTGCATATACCCCGCTACAGCAGAGAAACATTGCTGCCAAAAGCAGACAAATACCAAGTAATGCTTTCCTCATCATGCAATATTCTCTCTTTTTTATTACTTTATATAATTGATTAATTTCAGTGAGACATTAATTATTTACTACTGCTATATACATTGTTATATCAATTGATTTTTTTTGAATTAAAAAAAATTACAAATTTATTCTTAAAAAAATGCTTAAAACAGGTTTGATGATAAACAGAAATCCAGGGTTAATTATCAGGCTTGTGCAAAGACGGTTTTGATATATATATTCTCAAGTCTGGTCTTGTGTCATAATTTAATAAATTCTTTAAAGACTTTTTTTGATCTGTATCGGCTTCCATTAAGAAAGTATAGTATTAACTGGCACCCGGTATAATCTTTAAATAAAAGGATTATTGGGTTTTGTCTATTTTTATCATAATAAAAATCAATTTTTATAGACTGATACCCCTAATTTCGGTTCAAACGCTACATCTACTTCTGACCTGATGGCATGAGAGAAGAGCGCCAGAGGAATATCCATAGCACAAAGTTCTTCACACTGGCCGCAGTTGATACAGGAGTCAGATATATGGGCAAACCGTCTCATGTGAAACATCGGATTCGGCGGAAGGACACCGTTATCGACCATTAGAGACTTCTTCCCATTAGTTTTAATATCTACTGATGAACATACAGGACAATTCTCGATACAAGAATAACACTTGATGCATCTTGATGTCTCCTTTTCGATGATGCTCCAGAGATTCGTTTTCAAACTGGTAAAATCTCTCCTGCGCCATTTCTCACCAAGTTTAAGCATGGCACCTTCAACCTTGCCTCTCATCTCGATCCCCTTTGGTTCAGCCTGACAGATTCCTATAGCATTATTATTCGCTGCCTTGCTTACAAGATCGGCACCTTTATCACTTGAAATCTCTACAAAGGTTGCTTTTCCAGCCTTTTCACCAATTACTCCCCAGTTTCCGCAGGCAAGATCAGCCTGTCTTGGTACCTTGTACAGGCAACGACGACAGTTGGTTCTTCTTCCATATCCATTATCTTCAAGTTCATCGATTTTGATGCCTTTGTGACCACCCTCATACTCGATAATAAATTGCCCTTTATCAATCTCCTCTTTGTGGACAGTATCTGGATCAACATTAAAGACATCCCTGATCATCTTACGTGCCTTTACCGGGGAGACTGTTCCTCCACAATTAACACCAATAAGAATCAGGTTATCCAGATTAATCTCCTTACGTGTCGCAAGTTCATATATGCCCATCAGGTCACAACCCTTGACGGTAATTGCTATCTTTTTATTCTTAGCCCCTTTAAGGTATTTCTTTACGACTTTGGATAGTAGAATCGTCCCGCAGTGTAATGACCCTGCTGTATCCCTTAGTTCATTTGGATCAGTGATATATGTTGGAACTGCATCGTAAATGTCCTGACCTTTCTTTATAGCCAGGACGGCATCTACCATCTTGTTTTCAAGCGCATACTTGAGCAGAGCCGTAACGGCACCTCCGCATTCAGCCTTCGCTGCTATTGCACTATCGGTAGTCCAGGCATAGATCATATCGCCTTTTGCTGCCATCTTTAAACCCCCTTGATCTTCTCAATTTTAACGGCACATGCTTTTGACTCTGGTATCTTTGCGATTGGGTCAAGGGCGTTTATTGTCAGCATGTTTGCTGCACATTCAATAAAGTGGAACGGAATAAACATGACGCCCTTTTTGATAGTATCTGTAACACGGGCAGTTATCTTAATTTCACCCCTGCGACTGATCGCTTTGACCATCTCACCATTCTTAACTCCCAGGGCACCAGCATCTTCTGTATTGATTTCAATCCACCCGGTTGGTTCTTCTCGCTCAAGATCTACAGATCTTCTTGTCATAGTCCCTGTATGCCATTGCCAGATGCAGCGTCCGGTTGTAAGCAGGAACGGATAATCTTTATCAGGGCGTTCTCTTTGATATTTGAACGGAATTGCAGTCATAACCCCCTTTCCATCCGGCATACCGAATTTCTCGCCATGAAGAATTGGTGTACCAGGGTGTTCATTGGTTGGGCACGGCCAATGAAGTGCTTCAGGTTTATTCAGCCGCTGGTAGGTCATACCGGCATAGGACGGAGTGAGCGATGCCATCTCGTTAAAAACATCCTCTGATGTTTTCCAGGGAAACTGTGGGCCATAACCCATTTTTGCTGCGATAGAAGCGATAATCTCCCAGTCTCCCTTTGCCTCTCCTGGTGGGTTCTGTGCTTTTCTCCAAATCTGAACACGTCGTTCAGTGCTGGTCTGTGTCCCATCTTTCTCTGCATAACAGGCAGCAGGTAAAACAACATCAGCAAGTGCAGAAGTCTCATTCATAAATATATCCTGAACAACCAGGAATTCGAGTGTTTTGAGTGCATGTTCTACATGGGTCAGATCCGGGTCTGAAACCATGGGGTTTTCACCCATAATGTACAGGCACTTGATCTCACCCTTTTTTTCCGTCAGAACATTCATCAGTGTAGTCACTTCATATCCGTTTTCACCTTTGGCAATTCCGTCCGGAAATTTCCATGCATCAGCAAACTTTTTGTGAGCTGCCGGATCGATAACCTTCTGGTAAGCTGTGAACACAACAGGCAAAGCACCCATGTCACAGGCACCCTGAACATTATTCTGGCCACGCAGGGCATTTACTCCTGTCCCAGGGCGTCCGAGATTCCCAGTAAGCATCTGAATGTTTCCACAGGATTTAACATTGTCAACACCAGTGGTGTGTTGGGTAATACCCATTGAATAGAGAATAGCACTGGTCCCGGATTTTGCAAACCATTCAGCTGCAATTTTAATTTTATCTGCGGAGATGCCTGTTATTTTTGAGACATTTTCCAGATTATAATCATCCTTCATAACCTCTTTCTTAAGATCTTCAAAGCCGTTACAGCGATTATCGATAAAAACCTTATTTTCCCATCCATTTTTGATGATTTCATGCATCATGCCGTTTAAAAGACAGACATCTGTTCCGGAATAGAATTGCAAGAATAGATCTGCCTGCTTTCCTGTCGGAGTAAGTCTTGGGTCTGCATAAATGATCTTTGCACCGTTTGCTTTTGCTTCCATGACACGGCGACCAATGAGAGGATGATTCTCAAAGGTGTTTGAGCCTATAACCATAATACATTTAGATTCTGCGATATCACCTATGGAATTGGTCATTGCACCAGAACCAAAAATATTTGCCAGACCCGCAACAGTAGAGGCATGACAAAGACGGGCACAGTGATCGATGTGTTTTGTCTTGAGAACACCACGGGCGAACTTCATCATTGCATAATTATCCTCATTAGAAGTTCTTGCTGAAGCCAGACAGGCACATTCATCAGCATTATAAGCCTTGAATTTATCTGCGATGAGTTTAAGTGCCTCTTCCCATGATGTCTCAACAAATTTCCCGGCTTTCTTAATAAGGGGTTTGGTCAATCTATCAGGACTATTGATAAATTCATGGGCATAGGTACCTTTCGGGCATAACTTTCCCTCATTCACTGGTGATCGCTGATAAGGGGCAACTCCGACTACTTTTCCTTCATTAACCACTAAATTAAATGAGCAGCCTGTTCCGCAATATGGGCAGGTTGTCTGTATATACTTCATTTCTTTCCTCTTTTACAAACTTAAGGCAGAATAAGAAACCAGCAAAAACATGGTGAAGGGATCTATTGAATAGAATCTTCATACCATTCCCTCTGATATACCTGTTTTCTTCCCATCTAATCAAAGAAAGAATGGATATCACTCCGGATTGAAATATTTCCGAAAAAAAGAATGATCCTTCCCCCGCATTATGGAGAGAATAAATCACCATTGAGAGAATTGATGCTGGTTCGGCCGTTACAAAGGAAGAGAAATAATAAGATAAAATGGCGCAATACTCCATCTTTTGATGAACGAAGCATGATTCTGCTGACCTCAATTTATACCCTTTGTGTCCTATAAAGAGCAACAGTCTGCAATGGATAAGTATTATCCGGGGTATTAAGAAGATCTTTGCTTCTCTTCTCATTGGATTTGAGAGTACATATCCCATTATAATTTATCTCATTCGGAAAGAAATAACCAGGCTCTTGTCCAATTTCCTGGAATATCTCTAACCGATTGTCTCTTCTGTCATCATGATCTCCCGAGTTAATTTTGTAAAGTGGATAAGGTATAATACCTTAAATCACAAAATTTCCTTCCTGTTTTCATTAAAATACACGAGGGAACTTCCCACATTCCCTTCGTGGCAGATACGCCTTCATTTAAATGGATTATCATTTAAATTTGTACAAAACCTGACGATAATCACTTTTTATTCAAATGATATACCAATTATCAGGAATTCATTTTGTGAATAAACCATCTGTTATAACAGGTAACGATATATCTTTCGGAAAAACATTTTAGATCAAATTAAGCCTTTCTCAATTGTGAAGAGTAGTATTAATAACATTATATTAACACAATTGGCTCATTTGAAAATCAGAATAATTATTGGAAAAGGCATTCCTATCTTATATTATAAAGTTTACGTAAATATTGGGTGCGCCTTTATATTTTTAGTGGATATAGATTAATTTTGTACTTATTTGAAATTATAAGCAATTAAAAATAATTATATAGTAGAATCGAGATCTATTGAATTTGGTAAATTCACAGATTTTTATATAAAATTTAATCTAAAGGTTGAGAATTTATAGAATTATTGTATTATATGAGCGGAGAATCAAGTAGTATGTCAGAACCACATAAGCTATCATACAGCACTGGAGAAGATAAACAAGCCTGGTATTCTTTAAACAAGGAAGATGTCGCGAAAATTCTGGGAGTAACCATTGATAATGGCATAAATACTGCTGAAGCACAGATCCGAATTAAGAGTTACGGTAGGAATATACTCGAAGAAGAGAAAGAAAAATCTGCCTGGATTCGTTTTTTTGAACAGTATAAATCCTATATGCAGATAGTATTGGTCATTGCAGCCCTGGTGAGTCTTTTCATAAAAGAATATTCAACTTTTCTCCTTCTTCTCATACTGACACTTTTTAATGCATCACTGGGATTTCGTCAGGAAGCAAAAGCTGCAGCAAGTATTGCTGCACTTAACAAGATGATGAAGAGCGTTGCAAAAGTGCGGCGTGATGGAGAAATATCCCAGATCGAAGCTGAACAAATTGTTCCGGGAGATATTCTAATCATTGATGCGGGAGATCGTGTTCCTGCCGACGGTCGTGTAATTCTAGCTGCAAATCTTCAGATTGAAGAGGCAGCACTTACCGGGGAGAGCACAGCTGTAGAGAAGAACTGTGAAGTAATAACAAAGCAGGAACTGCCACTTGGTGACCGGTTTAACATGGCTTACATGAATACAAATGTAACCAGAGGTCATGGGGAGATTCTGGTCACAGAAACCGGGATGAGTTCTGAAGTGGGCCATATTGCCACCATGCTTAAGGAACAGAAGGTAGAAAAAACTCCTCTTTCTGTACAGATTGATCGTGTCACGCTCTTTATTATTGGGATGGCAGTTCTCTCTTTTCTAAGTATTGTCACTATCGGGCTTTACCAGGGAGAGTCATTTTCTGATCTGTTCAATATCGGTGTATCTCTTGCAATCGGTTCTATTCCAGACGCGCTTCCAGCAGTAGTAATCAGTATTCTGGCAATCGGGACAGTTGCAATGGCTAATAAGAATGCCATAATCAAAAGTCTTCCGGCAGTTGAAACATTAGGATCCACCTCTGCTATCAACTCAGATAAAACCGGAACCCTTACAATGAATCAGATGACAGTCCGGGTAATAGTAACAGTAAATCGCAGGTATGTAGTTACGGGTGAAGGATACAGTTTTGATGGTAAAATACAGAGAACCCAGGGCGATCCTGGAGAAAACCTTGATCATGTTCTCTTTCCCTGTGCCCTCTGCATTGATACAGATGTGAAAGACGGACTTGTGATTGGTGACCCGACTGAAGGTGCTCTTTATGTCCTTGCAGAAAAAGGCGGAGTGAATGTCCAGGAGTTTCGAAAAAATAACCCTCGTATTGCCAGTATTCCCTTTGATTCAGACTATAAATTCATGGCCACATTCCATGCTATGAAAGGTACAGCCGGAGCTCCGGTTATTAGGGCATATATTAAAGGTGCTCCTGATGTTATTCTTTCGCTGTCCAGGTATGGCCTGATGGCTGATGGATCTTTCTTAGAATTAACAGATGATGTCCGAAAGAAAATTCTGGATGAGAACGAACGCATTGCAAGTGAAGGATTGCGTGTTCTTGCATTTGCAGAAGCAGAATTCGACCCGGTAAAATTTGATCCAGATGCAGACCTGATGCCTCTGATGCATGATCTTGTGATGACTGCATTTGTTGGTGAAGTTGATCCACCACGCTCTGAAGCAAAAGATGCCATTGCAACTGCGAAAACAGCCGGGATAAGGGTCAGGATGATTACAGGAGATCATGCGGTAACCGCTTCGGCCATAGGCCGGGAACTTGGAATTGAAGGACGAGCCATCACCGGTGCGGAATTTGCAGCAATGAGTGATGAGGAGGCCTCAGAAAAGATCGATGATATCGGAGTAATCGCAAGGGTTGCACCTGAACACAAGGTAAAACTGGTGAATGTACTTAAAAGGAAGGGTAATATTGTTGCTATGACCGGGGACGGTGTAAATGATGCTCCGGCACTCAAGGCAGCAGATATTGGTATAGCAATGGGTATTACCGAACAGGATGTAGCAAAG
>Ga0074198_1001537_pt1 | contig 14935 bp, 14 predicted proteins | sample EPASupsiteSAE323_FD_64527 | JGI IMG/M metagenome (GOLD analysis project Ga0074198, IMG submission 64527) | Bioremediated contaminated groundwater from EPA Superfund site, New Mexico - Sample SAE3-23 | ecosystem: Environmental > Aquatic > Deep subsurface > Groundwater > Contaminated ...
CCCGTTCCGGCGACCTCGACCCCGCTATCGTTTTCACCCTCATGGAGAAACTGGGTATGAACACCACCGAAGCCAACAATTACTTCAACAAGAAAGCCGGTATGCTGGGACTGTCTGGAGTATCCAACGACCTCCGCGACATCCTTGAGGCTGCCAATTCGAACAATGAAAGAGCTAAGATCGCTCTGGATGTATACTACAATAGGATCAAGGCCTACATCGGCAACTACATGGCCAAGCTGAACGGCTGCGATTGCATCGTATTCACCGCCGGCGTTGGCGAGAACGGCATTGACGTTCGCGAGAACATCTGTAAAGATCTCGAATACCTGGGCATCAAGATGGATGCTGCCAAGAATAATGTTCGCGGCAAGGAAGTGGATTTAGCAACTGAAGATTCCAAGGTCCGGATATTCCTCATCCCGACCAACGAGGAACTGGTCATCGCTCGCGACACCTTTAACCTCACCAAATAGTAAAGCCATTCAAAAGGCGGGACAACAATGCGTCCCGCCTTTTTTGTCCCCATATCGGAGAAAACAGTATTCCACTCTTTGACCCATCGGTAATATGAATCCCTGGTGAAAAATATAATCCTAATGATTACCTTTTATCAAAAGGATAGTTACTGGGGGGCTATATATCAAACCTTCAATAAATGTTCCCAAACCTAAAAAGGCCTATCTGATATATTTCGGGTTCAATAAACGGGAATGGACTTATATGATCGCTGTTCTTACAGCCGTCGTGATGCTCAGCGCGGCTTTCTACGGAAGGTTGAGCAGTTATGCTGGTGATAGACTGGCCGTAAGGGGTATCCCCGGTGAATTTGAAGAACAGCAGGCCATTTGGGTCATGTGGCCGTCAGAAGTATATGATTGCGGTGATATGCCGGTAAAACCCGTTATATTGGATATAGTGCAGGCATTGTTACCCCATGTGAAGGTCAACATAATGGTGGCAAATGATTCTGAGGCAGCCGAAGTCAAACAGAGCTTAGCCCGGCAAAGCTGCCCTGATGAAGGGGTTAATTATTATGTTATCAACCACCAATCCATCTGGGGCAGAGATGTGGGACCGGTATTCGTGAAAGACCAGAAGAATCGGTTATGTGTAGTCGATTTCCGTTTCAACAATTATGGACGTTATGGCGATCATTATTACGTATCCACGGAATGTCAGGTAGATGTTCAGGTGGCTAACGCCCTTAAACTACCAGTAATTGAGTCAAGGCTGGTATCAGAGGGGGGTTCCTTTGAAACCAATGGACAGGGAATTCTGCTACTTACCGAAGCGGTGGCCTTGCAGCATAATCGGGGGATGACCAGGGCCCAGATAGAAGATGAATACAAACGGGTCCTGGGGATCAAAAAGATCATCTGGCTAAAGCAGGGGTTGGCCGAAGATAAAGTTACTGGTGGTCACGTTGATGAGTTCGTTCGTTTTACCTCCGGCAATACCATATTATTGGCGGAGGTCCTGCCGCCAGACAGGCATTCCAGTCCACTGGCCAATAGTTCGGCGATAAACCTTGAGCAAAACTACAAAATACTCTTAAATGCCACTGATCAAGACGGTCAGCCCTTCCGGATCATTAGGATACCTATGCCGCCCACCATGTATGGAAATGCCGGGGAAGAGGACGAGATTCCGGTCCGCAGTTATCTTAATTTTGTAGTTGCGAATGGGGCGGTCTTAATGACGACTTATTGGAAACCCGGACGTCCGTACGCTTTGAAAACTGCCGAGGACGAGGTGCTTAAAACCTTCAGGGCAGTATTCCCGGGCCGTGAAATCATTGAGATAAATGCTGAACCGATAAACGCCTGGGGTGGGGGCTTGCATTGTGTAACCCAGCATATGCCCGCAGTAACCGCCGACTAGTATAATACAGAAAATGCAGGGAAGCCGTATAATTCCCCTCCAGACTGTCGATAAAGGCCATGTTTCATTTTTGGAGACATGGCCTTTTTGACAGGGTTTTGGCACCAACAAATAGCAAAAGGCATAACTTAAGATGGGATAACCAAATAACTTGTGAATCCTATTGCCTGTTATTGGATTTGTTTGAGGGGCTTGGATGATCATAAATTTTGTCATAGGTGACTCTGTATACCGAAATGTTATGCGGGAAATGAGCGAACCCGTTCGTTTTCATATTTCCAGTAGCGTTGTCAATACTACTGCACTCAATGATGCGGTTAATGTGCATTTTTTTACTCCTCGAGATCAAAATTACGGTGAAAATGTAGACTTTGATAAAGGTATTAAAGTTTTTTTACCTCACGGTATTTCAGACAAAGGCTATCGGACCGGAAAATCATTGAAGGAGTTCGACTTTATCTGTGTTTCCGGACCATTTTGGGTAGAAAAGTTGACAGATGAAGGCATACCCGGTGAAAAGATTTTTATGGGCGGATATCCCAAGTTAGATTCGGTATTTTCCGAGAGAAAAAACCTTCATCATACCAACAAAAAGCCAATTGTTCTATATGCGCCAACTCATACCAACTCCCGGGGCTGCGCATATATAGAACTGACGGAGGATATGATTAAATTGCCGGGTTACGTCGATTATATCCCATCTTTACACCCTTACAACAATCCGGATCATCTGACGACAACGAAGCAGTTGATCCATGCCGATGTGGTCATATCGGATATAGGAAGTCTGGTTTGGGAGGCATGGGCATTAGGTATTCCCGTGGTTTTTCCTGATTGGGTGGTAAAAGAACGGCTTATTGCAGCTTTGCCAACCACATTGACTGCTCATATCTATCGGGAGGGCATAGGCTATCACGCCAATTCTCTGGAGGAAATCTCCGAGCAAGTCTGCAAAGCTATAGATCAGGGCATAACGAAAGCGGAGAATGACCTTATTAACCGGGTATTCCCCACGGAATTAAGGGGGACCTCGGGAAAAGCCACGGCAGAACATTTATTGCGTATTGCCTCTGAAACTGGAGGTTATGCGGTATGAAAATTGTTATACCAGCAGCCGGGCTGGGGTCTAGAATGATGCCTTATACCGCCCATATCCCCAAAGCAATGCTCCCGGTCGGGCAGCAAACGCCGATAACCCGGCTGCTTGCTCAGCTTCAAGCCAATAATGCAACACAAATAATTATAATAACTGGATATCAACAGCAGACGTTAAGTGCATTTGTGTTGAACCATTTTCCGAACCTCGATATTCAATTTGTATATAATGATTGCTTCGCCAAAGCCAATAACATCTATTCTCTTTTTGTAGCCAAAAGATACTGCAATGGTGAAATTACTATAATAAATGCCGATCTGCTGTTAGCAGATGAATTACTTAACAGAATATTAAACAGCCCCCCCAATTTTGTGGTAGTTGATAAGGATGTTGCTCTAACGGAAACCGCAACCAAGGTTGTCTTCAAAGATGGATTTTATTTGAGCCGTATTAGCAAAGATATTGACCCCGCCAGTGCTCAGGGAGAAAACATCGGAGTTATACGACTCGCCAAGGATGCAACTGACATGTTTTTCGGGAAAGTCACCGAATTTATTGAGCGAGGGAATTTGCAGGTTTGGTACCCTTATGCCTTGGATGAACTTTTAGGGGAGATCAGCGTTAAAGCGTTATTTACCAATCAATTGCCCTGGTGCGAAATCGATACCCCGCAAGATTATGAAAAGGCAGTTAATCTATTTGCTGAAAGTAAACTTGGAGAGGAAAAGAATTAAAGTGATAAAAGAAACCTTTGGTGATTCTAATGATTAAAGTCAAGTTTTACAATATGCATATGAATCGTAGTGCGAATCCCAATGATGCTCAAAGCCTGGCAGAAGACAAAGTATGGATGGAATCCCTGAATAATTTGTATACCAGGGATCACGATTATACCTGGAAAGATATTCAGCTAACTTGTAATGACGATTATGATTACGCGGTGGTAATTGATTCAGTTTTTACTCAAAACTATTTTGATCCTGCTAAAACCATTCTATTTAGAATGGAGCCAAAAGAATTAAGAGAATTATTCGGTAATTATCAGCACAGCATCAGACCGGAAACCTTTCTTAAGGTATATGATTTTAACATCTTATGGACATGGGTTGGATTTTTTGATTATAATCAGTTTTTTACAGAATCATTCGAAAAATCGAGGATACTATCCAGTATTATTTCTGCAAACAATTCTAGTTCTGGTCATATTGATAGACTAAGGTTTTTATTATATCTGGATAGTCTTGCCTATTTTGATCATTATGGCGATGAGCGAGGAAAATCAGGTTTTTTTAATGATGTAAAGTCTCATCGAGGCAAGATTGCACATAAAAAAGAAGGCTTAATACCATATAAGTATCATTTCAATGCAGAGAATTCATATGAGTATGATTATTTTTCGGAAAAATTTATTGATGCATTGCTTTGTGAATGTTTGGTGTTTTACGATGGTTGTTTGAACCTTGAAGATTACATTAATAAAGATGCTTTTATTAGACTGGATCTAAACAATCCTGAACAATCCTTGGAAATAGTTAGAAGTTCAGTAGAAAACAATGAATGGGAAAAACGCATCGATGTTATTAGGCAAGAAAAGAAAAAGGTATTGGAAGAGTTAAATATTTTGAATGTTGTATATAACACGGTTCACGGCTATAAGAATTACTTTGAAAAATAAGGGAGGAAAAAATATGCCTATATATTCGGGTATCTTAAAAACCTGGAAAAAGGATAGTAATACTATGGTTGAAACCGGTTCTTATATTGGGGATGGCATCGCTAAGGGTTTAGAAGCGGGATATGATAAGATATTAAGCTTTGAAATTATCCCAGATAATTATCATATTTGCATGGAAAGGTTTGAAGATTGTCCAGCAGTTCATTGTTTTCTGGGTGATTCAATAAAACTACTTCCTGGAGTAGTTGCTGGTATTAACGAAAGGATAGTTTTCTGGCTCGATTCTCATTTTATTGGCGAAACTGACGATGATTTATATCCTATTATGAATGAACTCAAGATAATAAAGAATCACTTTATAAACAATCATACTATCTTAATTGATGATGTGCGGCTGTTTGCCGATGGCAAAGACCCCGCCATGCCTATTAGTATTGCGGAGGTCAAAGATTTCATCTTAACTATTAATCCAGAATATAAGTTTGCTTATGAAGATGGGTTTATCGATAATGATATTCTGGTTGCTTATGTTGACAATTAAAGCTAAATCCGCATTTTGAACTTTTCAAGAGCATTAAGGTCGGACATTCGGTAGACATGGAAGGCCGGATAATGAGTATCAACAAATAGTTCAAAGCCCAGGGCGGCAGCCCGAAGGCAAAAGTGGCGATCCTCGCCGACCAAACTGGTATTATAGATTTCATTAAAGTTGACACCGGCCTGAATAGCCTTTTTGCTGATGAGGGTGCAGGCTCCCAAACCACCAACCTTATATATTCCGGGCACTTTCAGTTCATTTAAAAATGATAGCGTCCTCTCTAAGATCTCGCTCTCGCTTAAGCTCTCCTTTCTTGAACGCTTGTAAAGGGTATATTGGTCAGAACACCATACTTGTGGCAGTATCGGAAAATCAGGTTCCCACTTGGTCCAGAATATTTCTGATACAATATCCTTTCCACAGTTGACTAAATGCTCCAGGGTTTGCGGTTGCAACACCAAATCAGAGTCGACTAAGAATAAATAATCATAGTTTTCTTCACGTGCTTTGTTAATAATGTTATTCTTAAACCCGGCTACCTTCCAAATCAGCGCGTCTTCCCAGACATGGGTACTCTCGTTACAGAGATAAGGTTTATCATCCATCGTCTTGATCAGAAACGTATTGGGCTTTTCTTCGATGAAACGGGCAATTAATTGGCTCGATTCTTCCTCAAGGTTGTCGTCGATAAAGTAAAAGTCAACATCTATAGTATCTAAGCTCAGCCTCTTAATGCCCCATAAATAGTTGCTCAGTATTTCGGCCTTTTGACGAATGGGAGTTCCGATCAGCACCCGGGGCTTATCTTCCTTCAATGCTTATCCTCCTTACCATTCGATGGTCAAATCGCAGGGGGCGTATAATGGGGCCTCGGGTGATAGCCATTGAATACGATCAAAGCTAAATTCAGGGTCAGGCTCCTCCTTAAAGCGTATATAGACCAGGTCGCCGCTGTTCAACAGTGGCATAATTAAATATCCTAATTTAAGGTAGTCGACTGCCGTATCGCCAAGCTTGATCTCGACTACACGCTGCTGTTCCCCATTGTCAAAAAGGGGATTATGCATTTTGTTGCGAAGTATTGATTTCCAGCTGTTTCGCCAGCGATCTTTGGAAAAGGCCCGCGCCACTTCGGGATTCCTGGCTTTAAATTGATTCATTTGCTCTCGATCTTCCAATAAGCCTATAATAGCTTGTTTCAATTCCTGGGGACGGGGGTCAATTAATAATCCATTATAGTTATTTATAATCAAGTCCGGTAATCCGCCGACCCGAGTTGCGATAACCGCGTTACCTGAAGCCATCGCTTCCAAACACGATAGACTGGTACCTTCACTATGAACAGTAGGAATCAGAGAGATGTCCGCAGCCTGGTAGGCTTGCGGCATTTCCTCCATCGTCAGAGGGTAATACTTTACCCTATCTCCCCACTTAACTTGCTTGTCAATGACCTGACTTAAATCTTGACCTGCGCCTCTTCCTACAAAATGAAATTCAACTGCGGGATATTTCTCCAGGATGTCATCCATAATCTCCAAAACCAAATACAGCCCCCGGGCGGCGTATAGCTGACGGGGGTATAGAATTACTGTCTTATCTCTATTTTCCAAACAGTCTTCTCTTGGTTTAAAAACCGATAGATCGACATAATTGGGTATTAATTTGATGTCCCGACTAAGATTGAAATCCACCGTCTGCAGCCAACTGGCTGAATTAGTATCTACCGAAATCAGCTCTTCGCAGGCTTTGGCTGCTTCAATATAGCGCTGGTTCATTATCCAGAACACCGCAGCGTGTTCAAACTCGCAAAACGGGGTATCCCAGGAAACCCCGTGACTTATTCCGATATTTGGAGTGGCCGCCAGTGGCCAGATCTCGAAAAAGGCTGAATAGACATTGAGGGCGGTTCTCCCTTGTACCAGCTGATAAAAAACACGGTTAAATTCCTTGGCACATCTCAGCATCAATCCGTCAGCCCTTAATCCATGCCGGCTAAGCGATACAATATCGATATTTTTAAAGCGACGCACCCAGGGATAATGGCCATATTGAAAAACCACCAACTCACTGCCCAACTCGGCGCAGATTTCACTTAAATCAAGTAGATAGCGTTCAGCGCCACCGTTATAGAAATAATCCCCGGTAAAGTCCAGAAAGGTTGCTGTCATCACGGCAACCTTTCCGCGAAGATCAAGGTTGGCATAGGGCAGCCAGCCTTGCGGGATAGATTGTATCCTTTCTTCAATTAAATTGGCATTGAGCTCATAGTCCTGATCTGACTGAAGACATACACATTTAGTATCAATGAGAGCCTTCACGCCAGTTAATGAAATGGCCGGGGAATAACTAATCAAGTCTGCCTGGTCCAATATGGGTTCCATGGTGTCAATCAGAGGATCCGTATTCAGATGCAGCCAAAGAAATTTATGATGAAGCATTTCCGCCCAATCCGCCTGGATCGATTGGGTGGATAGTATTATGGCGGAAAGACCTTTTAGCACTGGAATTAACCAGAAGCCGTGATGAACTAAAAACAAATTTTCCTGCCAGGCCTGGAGGCCGCCTGAATATGATGGCTGGCACAAAAAGCATAAATAGCCCCGAGAAGCCATTTCCATCAGCAGTTCTGTTAACTCTGGTTGTAGTTCCCCGTGCTCGGGAATAAGATAGAGTATTATAGCCCTGGGCTTCTGAACGTTTATGATATTAACTAGCTCCAGCATTTCAGGGGTAAATTCATTACTCCCGAAATGCGGTGCGTTCGTCGTCATGAACTCTTCTGACATTTTAGGCTCTCCTTCAAAAGTTCTTTCACTATTTGAACCTTTTCACTATGTTAAAACACGCCTTTACCACACAAGACATATTATGAAATATAAAATTTACCCTACTATTCTATGAAGCTTCAGGTTATTAGGTGAGATAGAGACCGATTTTAATAGTGCCGGTTTTGGCTAAATAAGTACTGGGGAATTTGTATGGGAGGTTAGATGTGAGGGAGGTGCATTTATTATTCAAAACAAAATAGGCCTATCTTTAGCCATGATAGTAAAAGACGAAGAAAACTGCATAACCAGATGTCTGGATAGTGTAATAGATTTAGTAGACGAAATGGTGATTGTGGATACGGGGTCAACCGATAATACCATTGAGATTTGCCGCAGTTATAATGCCCGGGTGTTTGAGTATTTATGGAATGACAACTTTGCTGAAGCTAGAAATTTTGGGTTGGATAAGGTTACGCAGGATTGGGTTTTATGGCTGGACGCCGATGAAGAAGTAGCCCGGGAAAGCAGAGAACAGTTGAGTAATCATGACCTGTTTACCAATTACGACGCGCTCTCGGTGCCGCTTATTAATTTCTATGGAGAAAAGGTTGACCATGATGAGATAGCCCAGATAGCCCAGCCCCGGTTTTTCAGAAATCATAGGGGTTTTCGATTTGAAAACAAGATCCACGAGTGGCTTAATGTTTCTTCTGCTTACGATCAAGACCGGGTGGGGTTTATAGATCTTAAAATCTATCATTACGGCTATTTGAATAACCAGGTGGAGAATAAACAGAAATTTATCAGAAACGTGAACCTGTTGCTGCGGGAACTGGAGGAAGAAAAGAATCATGCCTGGCCCCATTATTATCTGGCAATGGAGTACTACCGAAGAAACCAGCTGATAAAGGCCTTTGAACATGTTAATCAATCCATAAACTTGTTTATCAAGGAAGGGATTATTCCGCCGCCTTCCATGCTTTATAGTCTGAAGTATTCGATTTTAATCCGAACGGAAAGTTGGGAGGGGGCGTGGCCGGGCATTAAATCCGCTGTCCAGATGTTTCCCGATTATGTCGACCTGAGATTCTACATGGGAGTAATCCTTTACTGCAAGCAGATGTATCAGGAAGCTTTGGATTGTTTCCAAACATGCATCCAGATGGGAGAAGATAATCTTAATTATTTGAGTATCAAGGGATTAGGCAGTTTTAGGGCCTGGTTTTATACGGGGCTTTGTTTTGAGAAGTTAAATGATACAAAAGAAGCCTTGTTGGCCTATCTTAAAGCGTTGATGGTTTCGAACAACTTTCAACCTGCCCGTGAAGCAATCAATAACCTAATTGATATGGAACCTGCTATAGCTGAACTTTTTAAACATCTTAAACCTGAGTTCAAAAGGCTTTTGCATGGGCAAGCTAATAGCGAGCCTCTGTAATATAAACTATATTGTAACAGCAATCTATTAAATAACATATTTATAAGGTATACGAACAAAAGGAGGGATTAATTAATGTCGTTTCCAACCATACCAGAAATATCTCCAACTATCAGTCTTGACAGATTTCAGGTCGTTAACCTTCTGTTGGCCTCGGTTGCCTTGGAAGAACTCAGCCTGGCCCACATTATTAATGCTGAGGCCGAAAAACTTCAGGCTGTATTAGGGACTCTTCCAGGATTGGCTATTACGGCAACTACCATTTCGGGCTTGCTATCAGTTAACCGTGAAGTAAGAAAGACCCTGCAAACTGTTATAAAGAAAGAAATGCTGCTGGAGTTTAAGTTGGAAGATATTCTGGATATTCCCCTCGTTTAGTATTGACGATGTTATAGGGTTTTCAACTCAGGGGTTATTTGAGAAAGTATATTACTTTATCAGATAACCCCTTTGTAATGCGGGTGATTTGTTTTCATGCAACCCTATTGCCAATAAAGGGTACTAGTTTTATTTCCACAGCGTATGCAAAAAGGCTATTTCTTATTAACAAATAGTAGATGGATTGAATATTAATATTAACAAACCGATATAGTAAAGGATTGATTTGAATGAGTATGCCGCAATTCCCGCCACAGCCGCATCGTCCCGATTTACATCAAACCATTATTGATCTTTTGGATTCAATAGCTCTGGAAGAAATAGCTTTATCACATGTGCTAAATGCGGAAGCCGAGAAGATTCAGCAGTTTATACGTCATATATCATCGTGCACCCCGACTGGAACAGTAATAGACTTTAATGTTGTGGTGAATGAGACATTGGAAACGGTGATTATGAAGGAATGGCTGCTGCTGAGGAAACTGGAGAATGTAATCAGATTCGCGAACAAGCAGTTCCCGCCGCCGTGTCCACCGGTTTGTCCGCAACCGCCGGTTCCGGTGTGTCCACCGATTCCGGCGTGTCCACCGATTCCGGCGTGTCCACCGATTCCATCATGTCCGCAGGCCCCGGTATGCCCTCCTCAGGTCGTCTTCAAGGTATCTAGACCCAAACGACCGCATAAAAGACATCGGCAATTCCTGGAAGAGTAGGGGCCGATTATTAACTGGCTCATGGCTTTCCTAATCCTAAAAAACAACACCAAAAAAGAGATTTCTTGAGAAATCTCTTTTTTACTATTGATATTGAGTTATCCCATGTAACCCATCAGCTCAGAAATGGTCTGGGCGGCTTGAAGGACATCCCGGCAGCAACTGCCCAGGGTCTGCTCATCCAGGATTTTTTCGGAGTTTCCGGATAAGCTGATCGCGGCGATGATCTGCCGGGATACGCTGAAAATTGGGGCGGCTACGCAAGCGATACCGGGAAGAGCCTCCTCGCGGTCGATAGCAAACCTCTGCTGTTTAACGGTTTTAAGTTCAGATCTTAAAACCCCGGGATCGATTATGGTATGGGGAGTCAGCGGGATCAGAGTTTCATTATTGAGGTATTTTTCTATATCCTCCTCCGGCTGAAAGGCCAGCAGCACCTTGCCTACCGCGGTGCAATAGGCAAATACCTCGGCACCAGCCTTGGGGAAGGCCGAGCCTTCAGTTCCGGCCTGGTTGTTGATGATGAAAACCGCCTTGCCTCCGGCATAGATGGCCAGATGTACCGATTCCTGATATTTTTTAGTGAGCCACCTGATCATCGGTTCGGCGGCGGTATTCAGCCTGATGTTACCGCTATATGTACGGCCCAGTTCATAAACCTTGATGCCCAGACCATACTTGCCGTTATCAGCCATCTGCAGAAAATCCTGTTTTTCCAGGGCCTTGACCAAGCCGTGAACGGTACTCTTCGAGAGATCAAGTTCACGGCTGATCTCAGTGATGCCCCATTCGGTTTTTTGACAGTCAAAGAGACTGAGGATGGACAAGGCTCTTTCTACCGACCTGCTCATATGGTTCCTCCCGAATTACGGTTCAAAAGCATTATTGTATTGCTGTATTAGCTAAAAACATTTTAAGGAATAATCTGCTTTTCAGCAACCATCAATACCATAAGCCCGGGCCAGCATGATCATGGGATGGATAACCTCGGTACCCGCTTCCTTCAGGGCAGAGCCTATATAGAAACGGCAAACCGGGCATTGGGTCACCACCAGGTCGGCGCCGTTTTCTGTGATATCCGCTGCTCGATGGGAACGTATACCCGCGGACAGCTCCTGGTGTTCCAGGTAAAAGGCTCCGGCCGCCCCACAACAGCGTTCGGGGTTGTCCAGTTCCCTGAATTCAGCTCCGGGTATTTGCGTCAGGAGTTGCCGGGGGGCATGACGTACGGTCGGGCTCCAGGCCCGGTGGCAGGGGACATGGTAAGTAAAACTGCGATTCAGCGGCCCCGGAGTATCGGTAATTTCAACACTATTCAGGTAGTCGGTGGCTTCCCAGACCCTGGGCGCCAAAGCGCCTATCCTTTCCTGCAGCGGATCGTCGGTTTTCAGCATTTTGCTGAATTTCTCCTTGAACATCATACCGCAGGAAGTGCAGTCAGTAATAATGGCGTCGACCGCTAACTCAGAAAAAATGGCGACATTGGCCCGGACCATCTCCCGGGCTGATTTCAGATCCCCCTCGGCCATCGAAGGTATCCCGCAGCAGACCTGTCCCTCGGGAATGATGACCTCGATTCCATTGCGGGTTAAGACCTTGACCGTTGCTACCCCGGTGTCAGGGAACATGAAATTGGTGCCGCAGCCCACGAAATAAGCGACTCTCCCGCGGGGCTCTCCTTCCGCCTTTATCGTTCCTGAGTAAAACTTGTCAAAGGATTTAGCGGCCAGCGGCGGCATATCCTTGGCGGCAATACCCACTTTTTGCGCCATGGCTCCAGCTTTGCCCACCCAAGCGGTTAAACCGCGCTGTTTGAGCATTTTACCCATAACCAGGTTTTTAACCCCGGAGAGCCCTCCCTTTTGCTCATTAATGGCCGCGCGGGCGGCGACCACGATCTCATCTATCGGCACCTGGGAAGAACACATCTGGCTGCAGTTGGTGCAGAGTAGACAGCGGTCGATGATCTCCAGAGCGCGCGGGCTGAGCGGCATACTTCTATCGATGATACTGCGCGAAATGACCTCGATCCGGTTGCGGGGCAGCACCGATTCCACCATGTCCTCCAGAAAAACCGGACAGCTGGCCTGGCAGTAGCTGCAATGCGAGCACTTGGCGATCTGGTCGGCATATTCCGCTACTTTCTTCATATGGCCTCACCACCTTCCAACCAGATTTTACCGGGGTTCAGCAGTCCTTTAGGGTCAAAAGCCCCTTTGATACGCTTCATCAATTCGACCTGAGCGGGACCGAATTCCCACTCCAGGTATTCCTGCTTGTGCAGCCCGATGCCGTGTTCTCCGGAAATGGTTCCGCCCAGGTCGAGCCCCAGGCGGATTATGCGGTCGATAGCCTGCTTGGCCCGGGCATTGATATCGTCGTTTACTTCCGGCTGGAGTATGGTAGGGTGCATATTACCGTCACCGGAGTGGCCGGCCAGTCCGATTTGAATGGCAATATCAGCTGCGATAGCCTGCACTCCCCTCACGAAATCCGGTATGCGGTTGCGCGGGACAGTAATATCTTCAGTAATAACTCGTTTCATGATGGAAAGCATCAGGGGATATAATTTGGAACGGGCCTCCCAATAGCTGGCCGCTTCACGCGGGTCTTCCACAATCCGCAGATCGGGTATACCTAAATCGTGACAGATCCCCTTTATCTTTCGAGTATCCTCTTCGACCTGGTTGGCACTGCCGTCCACATCCACCAGCAGATAAGCCTCATAATCCAGGGGCAGGGGAGGAGTAATATAGTTGTTCATCACCATGATAGCCAGTTTGATCAGAAACTCGAGCATGGCCGGAACCGTACCGCTAGCAATGATGGCCGAAACCAGTTCAGCTGCCTGATCAAGGCTGACACATGAGATGACCATGGTATTATGCACCGGCGGGAGGGTCAGCAGCCGCAGGTTGGCCCGGGTGATAATACCCAGAGTACCCTCCGACCCGGCCATCAGGTGGGTGATATCATAACCGGAAGACTGCTTCATCATCTTTCCGCCGGTTCTGATCACGGTCCCATCGGATAGAACTATCTCGGTCCCCAGCAGGTAATTACCGGTGGTGCCGTATTTAACTCCCCGGGGGCCACCAGCCCGGGTGGCGATGTTGCCCCCCAGGGTGCATACGGCTGCACTCTGCGGATCAGGCGGATAGAATAAGCCCTGGCGTTCAACGGACCGGGTAAATTGGCGCAGGACCAGGCCGGCTTCCACTTCGGCGGTCAGATTGTCCCGGTCGATTTCCAGAAGACGGTTCATTCTTTTCATATCCATGACGATGCCGCCATGAACCGGAGTGCATCCCCCGGCCAGTCCGCTGCCGGCCCCGCGCGGTGTTACGGGAACATCATGTTCTGAGGCATATTTCATTACCCGGCCTACATCTTCGCTATTGGCGGGCAGGACCACTGCATCAGGAATCCTATTGGCGTAATAATGAGTGGCATCACTGGCGTAAGCCATAAGATCTTCCGGCAGACTTAAAACCTGTTTATCTGAAAGTAGTCTCTTCAGGTCCTGGGTTAGACTTTTCACACTAAAACCCCCTTTATCCCGGATTAATTAGAGACCTTAAGTTCTGGATCAGGCTTTTACTGCTTCATACCCCAGTTTGAAAACCTTTTTATTGAGTTCCAGCACCTGACCGGAAAAACGGGTCTGGAGTATCTCGAAGTAATCTGCTAGATCAAGCGGAACCTGGGAAAGGGCAGTTAAAGCGCCCATGATGGTTATATTTGCCGCCTGGGGATTGCCGGCCTCAATGGCTATCCGGGTGGCGTCAACTATTTTTACGCTGCCGCACAGGGCCTGTAATTCCTTTTGGATAGCGGCTATTTCTGGGTATACCGCTTCGCCGATCAAGACTCCCAGGGGGTAGTTGGGACGGGGATCAAAGATGATTTTGGTATCGGTATTCGCGTAATCTCTTGCCACCCGCAGGATTTCGATAGGCTCAAATCCCACAATTATATCGGCTTCCTTGAAAGGGATCAGCGGGCCGAACTGATGCGCGGCGGAGACCCGGACATGACTCATTACCGATCCGCCGCGCTGGGAAGCCCCGTAGGTCTCGCCGACGGTAACATAGTAGCCCTTTTCCACCAGAGCGGAGGCCAGCAATTCAGAGGCCAGGATATTGCCCTGACCACCTACGCCGCAAATGATAATATTAAGCGGGTCTTTTATGAGCTTCTCCATCAAGCTTCCCCTCCTTCCACCTTAATAGCACCAGCCGGGCACAGGGTGGCGCACACCCCGCAGCCGATGCAGACCACCTCGTCGATCTGCGCCTTGCCGGCGGAGTAATCCCATATGTTACCGGGGCAGCCCCAGATCCGGCTGCAGAAGCGACCGCATCCGCAATCGTCGCCGCGGCAGAGAGCCGTATCCACCCAGACCCGGCGCCGGGTCCCCCGGCGAAGTACCAGAGTGGCGCATT